>ERZ836877.5299-NODE-5299-length-12416-cov-3.546881_pt1 | contig 12416 bp, 29 predicted proteins | sample MGYA00519469_ERZ836877 | MGnify/ENA primary metagenome ERZ836877 (study PRJEB31850, sample SAMEA3708809) | human gut metagenome | biome: human gut; feature: human-associated habitat; material: faeces | place: China | collected 2014 ... | reverse complement strand
GAGGTTTCGGACGAGGGCCTGGTTTTTCTCCGCCCGCTCGACCCGCTCTTTGAGGGCCGTGTAGGACTTGATCGTCCCTAGCCCCGGATTTGCCTTTTTCCAGCAGTCCGGGTCCGTCCACTCGCTGCGTTTGTCGAGCTCGTAAATAAACGCGATCCGGCGCGGGTCGTGGTACCCGTCCGGATCTTCGTAGCCGTTTATGATGCGCTCGGCCTCTTCGTATTTTTCGTCGTAGATGTCTTCTCGAATGGTGCCGGCTGTGGAGGTGATGAATCGCAGCGGCTGCGCGCGGGCCTGATCGCCGTCGGCAACGATGTCGTACAGCGGTCTGCCGTTTTTCCACTGATGGAGCTCGTCCATCATGGCCCCGTGGATGTTGAGGCCGTCGAGCGTGTCGCTGTCCGAGGACAGCGGCTTGAATACGCCGTCATTGTAATCGCTGTCCACCTCGCCGACCAGACAGCGCGTCCGTTTTCGCAGCGCCGGTGATTTCTGCACCATCCGCTTTGCTTCCTGCCAGATGATCTTCGCCTGGTCCCGCTTTGTGGCTACCGCGTAGACTTCCGGGCCTGCTTCGCCGTCCGCCAGCTGCAAATACAGGCCGACACCTGAGGCCAGCAGCGACTTGCCGTTTTTCTTTCCGACAATGAGGATGGCCTCTCGGTACTGGCGGTTGCCCTCGATGTCGATAAAACCGAAGACAGTCGCCAGCAGTGCTTTTTCCCATAGCTCCAGCCGGACGAGCTGGCCACCCGCCTTGCCCTTGGAGTGGTGGCAGTAGTTTTCAAAAAATTCGAGGACGTGGTTTGCCCGGCGCGGGGAATAATAAAACTCGGAATCCGCGTTTTCAAGCTGCGTGACCACATGTCTGTAGGTCTTCTGCACCTTGAGGCTCACCGTTTCACGTCCGGACTGGATCGCGGCCCAGTATTCGAGGATCGGATTGTACGTTTCTGGATAGCGCGTCACAGCTCGTCACGCTCCCGGACAAAGCTTGCAAAGCCGTCGTCCTCCTGCTTCGGCGCGGTGTCCGACTTCGGTAGGAGCGCCGTGAGCTGCTTGATGATCTTCTGGTAGTTCGCGTTTGTCGAGTTGTACGCTTGCCCGATGGGCCGGGCGCGGTCATATGGCTCGAGCCGCTCCGACTGCTGGAATTTCTCTGTCCAGCCGTTTTCCCGCAGGTCGTCTGCCATGTCCTCGCACTCGATGCGCATAAAGGCCGCTTGATCGATGAGGCCTGCGACAGTTCCGGCTGCTTCCTTCGGCAGATTCCGGTAAAGCTTTTTCAGACGCGCTTTCTCCGCGCGGATCCGCTGTTCTTTGGTCTTTTCACGCTGATTCGCCACAGAAAACGCCTCCTTTTTGCGTGATTTTTGCCTCCTGCTCACGCGTGCGCGTGGATTACTTATCGCCGCTTCAAAGCAGGGGGGCCTCGCGAACAGTCTGCGTATTCTTCCGAGGTAGGGCGTGCGGTGATCTAGCCGGCGCCCCGGCCTCGCGCGACGGGGGGGATCGGGTCGCCGGAAGCGTCGAAGAAAATTTTTTGCGTCAGGGCTTTTGCGACGCCGTGCCCGTCAAATTGATCGTGGCAGTCCTTGCAGACGTACTCGAGGTTGGAGTAGGACAGGCTGACGTCCGGGTCGATGATGTTGTCCGGCGTGAGCGCCCGCTTGTGATGGACGATATAGCCCGGCTTGTCCCGGCACTCTTCGCACAGCCCGCCATCGATGGTCCGGCGGAACTTGATATACCCGGCGCGGCATTTCTTCCAGCGCCCGGACGCGTAAAAGCGTGCGGCCCATGGCTGCATCCTGTTCCCTCCAATTCTTCACGCTATCACTGTAGCACAGATTTTAGGCTCTGTTAGCTCAACTTTTTCGGTAGCCCATTGCCCGCGCTGCCTCGTAGACAAAGCGGCTGTACATCCGCTTGGCCGTGGATGTGCTCACGTGTACCTGTCTGGCAGCGGACTCCAGGCTCTCGCGCGGCCAGATCCATGTATGCAGGCGCACGATCTCCAGCACATCGCCGCCGTCCCGCCAGGTCTGCGCGGTGTTGATGGCGGACTGGATCGCCGTGTAGTCCTCGTACTCCCGTGAGGACAGGACGCGCACCGCAATGTCCTCGACGGCGCGGCCGGAGGATTGCCCGCCTGGCTGTGAGGAATAGCCCGGCGTGATCTTCTGCCGGCTCATATCCCGAACCTGTCGGCTCAGTTTCGGGTATTCGCCGATGGTGCGGCAGACATTCCCGTACCACCAGTATCTCGGTTTTGACATCTGTTCAGCTCCTTCCTTCTTCGTCGCAAAACTCAACACATTTACAAGGCTTAAAGAAGGCGGCTCCCGTTCCGCTTATGTGTCTCGTTTTTGGGATCCCATACATATTTGAAATATAGAAATCCATACTGCGTGGCTCTGGACTCGACGAGGATGTAGCCGCGCGGAGCGACTGGCGGGCGCGTCGGGCTGTAGTCCCGGACCGCCTCGGTCGCGGGCTCCGGCTCCGGCCGGACGCAGCTGCGACTGGCCTTGTACCGGTGCCCGCCGAACTCCTTGCGCCAGTGGCCGTGCAGGTAGTTGGCCAGCGCCGTGTAGTCCTGCCCGTGGTCTACCTTGTTTCCGTTTTCATCTAAGTAATAGTTGTGCTTTCGCAGCGGCTTGCAGTCGATGACGCTGCCGAGGCCCCAGAGCTGGCCCAGCGCATCGGCAGGAATCCCGTCCGTGATCAGGTGCAGGTGGAAGCGGTTGGTCGATTTGCCCCGGCCGTAGACGATGACGATCTTGGCCTCCGGATACCGGTAGACCATGCGGCGGTAGAATTTGTCCCGTATCCGGCGCATCTCCTGCGCGGTATGTACCTCATGTTCGGGGTCGAGCGTGAGTGTGGAGTAATAGCTCGACGGGGAGAAGTTGGCGTTGACCAGCGCCACGAACTTTGCAGCCGAGATCCTGGTGTTGAATTCCTCGCGTTCTTCCTGCGACTGGAACCGCGGCTTCTTCGGCCGGCTGGTCTTCGGATCTGTGCCGCCCGCCACCGTGTACACGATCTGCTCGCAGACCCTCCCGGAAAACTTCCGGCGCTTGTGTCTCTTTACCATAGCTCCTCCTGCCTCGGTTTATTTCCCGAGGCTCGCAATGATGCCCTTTTCACATTCAGACAGCTCCCAGACGTGCGCGGTGGCTTTCTCGGCTGCAGCTTTCTCGGCTGCAGCTTTCTCGGCGGCAGCTCGGTTTGACAGCAGCAGCCCGCCACCAAAGATTTTCTTTCCCGCTGCGCGCTGACTGTCCAGCTTTTCAACGTACGTGCAGTCCTCGCGCTTAACCGCAAACTCTATACCGTAGTTCGCATATTTCTGCAGCATGGCTGTCGTCAGCACATGGTCCGGATATGTATATTTCGGCAGCTCCTTTTTTGTCTCCGCCTTAATCTGCCGCATCGCCCGCTCGACCGCTTTTCTGAGCGTCGGGGCGCTCTGCGCGATGTTTCCTCCGAAACTTGTTACAAACGCCGTGTGAACGACTGCGCCATTTTCATACGTGATGACTGCGTCGCAAATGATATGGTTCATCCTCAGCACAACTGATCGGCTGGAGAACGCCGTGAGCGATGGCGCAAAAAGAAAGAACGCAATCCCTCTGTCTATGTAGAATTCGCAGATTTTTGAAAGAATCGAAAAAGGCGGGTTGTCCAGCACGACGCAGCCGTCCGGATAGTCAAAACGTTCATAGTCCCCACCCGGATAGAATGGCCGCACGATGCATGCCGGGTCAATCCCATATTCACTGCACGCCCAATCCCGGATCGCCTCATAAACAAGCGGTGGCGTGTAGCAGTCGTCCGTTGTCTTTTTGGGTTTGAATTTCGACGTGAACGCATCGTATTCCGGGTTGTCGTCGAATAAGCATCCCTGTTCCCATTGCATGCTGTAGCCCTCCTTTGTTTTTTCTGCCCGCTCAAAGCGTGGCCGGAGATTCCGGCCATGCGTTCAGCGGATAGCGTTCTCCAATTCCTTTATCGCTTCTTCAAGCCTGCGTTTCTGGCTGCGCAGCTCGAAAAATACCAGCACGCCCAGCGCGATCCACTCCAGCGCAGCAGCGAGGCTCAGAATCTCAATGATCATTCCTGCGCCGCCTCCAGTTCCTTGCGCTCCTGCATAAACCCGTGCAGATAGATCTGCAGGAGCTTTTGGGCGGTGTTGATGTACTTGTTGAGATCCTTCTTCCCGATCTGCAGTTTGCCTGTGGTTACGACGCGCAGGTCCGGCGTGCCGATGACCTGGATGCAGGCGGGCTCGTTTTCCTTCGGGCTGTCAGCCGTCATCTCAAACAGCGGAGGCGTCAGCTGGTCCATGGTGACGCGCGGCGGATATTTCTCATCCCGGAACTCGACGTGCCAGCCGGCATCCTCCATGGACGTCTGGAATCCGCCGAGCTCGCCATAAAACAGCTCCATGATCTTTTCCATTGCGATTCTCCCTTCAAATTGTAAGTACTTCCCGCCTTGACTGGCGGGCAAATTTGCGTTCCGGGCAGAAGCGGCATTCGGTGCAGCTCCAGGCGCCGCGGTAGTTGTTGCGCGTCGGGCAGAGTGGGTTGTAACAGATCCCGGAGCCTGCCCGCTGCGGGCCGCGGCTGAATTTTTTCTTCTTCGGTTCGGCTTTTGGTTTTTGGGCTGGATCCCTCTTGGTGACGAGCGTGGCCGCGCGTTCTTTCCGGAAGCAGCCGCAGCTTTTTGCATGTCCGTTCCGGAGGTATTTTCCGTCCTTGCTGCAGACGGTCCCGCATTTACACCGGCAGATCCAGTGTGCCGTGTCTCCTTTTTTGCTGGTATCCCGCCCGATGACGTGCAAATATCCAAAGTCCATGCCCGTCAGATCGACTACGTGCGACATTTCCATTCTCCTTTCGTCAGGGGCCGGTCTCCCGGCCCCTATGCAGGGCGGACTTGCACCGCCTGCGCCTGCGCGTCCCCCTGTCGCCGCAGACGAGCTGCCCTTGTCTGCTCAGACAGCTTTCCATAAGGAGGTAACACGATGCCGCCGGGCGATCCCGACACCCGGCGTGGGGTAACGTTGACGGTTCCCATCCGCGCGCACGTTCCACACGCGCTTTTTATCCCCGGCCCGCGGGCTTGAGGTTTCGCGGGCCGGGTGCAGAGCCGGGGTGATCCTCCCGCAGCCGTCTCATGGCGGAGCGGCTGCGGCATAAGTCCGAAAAAATATGGTTCCCCGGCTGATTGCCGACATCAATCCTCGGGCTGGCTGATGTCCTTGTGCCGCAGCCCGTCGGCGTTCTCGGTCAGCGGCAGCGCCTGCCGCCGCGCGTGCTCATCCGGGTTCCAGCCGCACCGCGCGCAAAGATACGGCGCGAGCTTTGCATACGGACAGGCATTGCCCTGCTTCGGCAGCCCGCATGCCTCGCGCGGGCTGCTCTCGTTTTTTTCTTCCGGCATGTTTAAATCTCCTGTATGTCGATCCCAAATTTTGACCGCATGAATTTGCGGTTGCGCAGATACTCCTTTGTCCGCGTCGGCTTGGACTTCACATCTTCGACGACGAGCTTGCCGCCGAATTTGTACGAAAAGTCCGCCGTGTACCGGATCGCGCGGATCCGCTCCCCGGTCTCTGTCACATAAGATTCCTGCAGCGTGAATTGCGGCTGCAGCCGCAGGTCGGAGATGATCCCGGCCCGAAGCATGACCATCAGCTCGTCATAGCGCCGGGCTTCCTTCCGGCTGGCGAAGCGCAGCTCGCCGCGCGTATCCTTCCGGCTGCCGTACTTCGTCTTCCCATGGCTCCCCTTGTGAAGGGAAGCTGGCGCCGCAGCGCCTGAGAGGTCAATCTGCTGCCGTGCATAAAGCTCCCGCATCCTCGGCGGCATGTCCGCCATGGATTCAAACCGCAGGCCGCTCATTCTGTAACTCCGTTTGTTCGCAGTTTTCCGTCTGTGCATCCAAAATCTGCGTGATGATACTCTCCAACTGTTCTGCAGCACGCATATCCCTCGCACCACGCTGCATACTTACTGTGCCTGCAGTCCTTGCACCGCACCACCTCCGCAACGTCGGCGGCGGGCTGACGCAGCAGAAGCGTTTTTACCCGCGGAGGTGTCCAGTGCGGATTTTCCGCGTTGCAGGCTTCAAAATCTGCCAGCGCCGCTTCGCGGCTGATGTAATCAGTCATCATTTACCCTCCTGTTCCATGCCTCAACGGCTTGTTCTTCCGTGCCGTAAATATACACACCACCCAAAATCCCGCCATCGCACTCATAGCTCGCAATCGGGCATCCCGGGTTGTCCTCGTGAGCATGGTGAAGCATAAAGCCAAGCCCACTATAGGGATGAATGCTAACTTTACCGCCACAAAACGGGCACGGTTTCAGTTCAGCCATCCTTCTTGCCCTCCAATTTGCCTTTGTGTTTCTTCACGAGCTCCTTCGCTAAGTTCAAGCCGACTGCAGTATAGTCAAATTCGGAGTCCCCGATAGCCGGTTCAACGCATCCTTCCGTCCCGCCATATGTGCCATAATGCTGTTCGAAGTCACTTCCGTCCGGGAAACGCACTGCATAGCCGTCGTACAGGTGCTCTATCGTGCATTTGATTCCAAGCTCGACGCAAAAATGGTACAATGCGCGTATTTCAGTGTATTTTGCTGGAAAATCTAACGTTCTTTCCTCAGGCGGCAGCACCACCACGCGCCCGTCCTTGTCGGCCTCGGCAAGCTCGCTGAGGCGGTCAAACCCGCCGCACAACTCGGCAATGTCCTCGTAGGCTTTCAGCCGTCCGTACAGATCGCGGGCCATCTTGCGGAAAATATCCTTGCCAAAGCCGTTGCTCGTTGGGCCGTTGATTAGCACGTTGAGCGTGCTGTCCCGGCTCTGCTTCCAGTCGATTTCCTTGCCGCCGATCGCGGCGTGCAGAAATCGGTCGGTGCCCGGGTCTACGTTTATATTAGGACTTGTCAGTCGTTCCATGTTTCAGCCCTCTTTCCGATGTATTCACAGTACGCACGTTCAAGCCTCGCGCCTGCGCTTTCCGCTGCGTCCGGCAGGAAAACAACCGCGTCCGCCACGTCGATCATTGCAAAACAGATCCGCATATAGTCTGCTGGGGCCATGCCCTCCGGCAGCTCGGCAGGATTGAGCACAGTGTTCCCCTGCCAGCCCAGCTGTATTTCTGCCGCTGCAAATTTATCCCGATACCCCGGATCTCCGGTGATTTTACCGGCTATGTAAACCTTCACGGCAATTCCTCCACATACCGCCAGCTCTGCGGCGGGCGGGTGATCAAACTTAGCTCAAAGCCGTCTTTTGTTGTCCGCAGGCCAGTAAACTCGCCCAGCTCGCGCGGGGTATCGTAAATTTTAAGATCATCGATCTGCATGCCGTATCCGTGCTCCGTGCCCAGATACTTGTATATGTCCTCGCGGGTGAGGCAGGCATCCACCGTCGCCCATTTGGGGATCATGCAAAGCGGGTAGACCGTGCCGATCTTATTGCAAGTAAATTCCGCAACGACTTTCCCGTTGGCGTCCTCATATCCAAACGCCTCCGCCTGTTCGCGCTCATAGGCCGATTCCGCCGTAATAGCCGGCGTCCCTGCGTTGGCTTTCACCATGAGCGCCCCCTTTCCGCCTGTGGTACAGTAGATATAGCACTTAAACGGCACACCGCACTTCGGCGCGGTCTTGCGGATTTCGACCGTTTTACTCCCGTTCAGGATCTTCCGAGCCCACTCAGGGCGGACGCTGATCAAAACAGCTTTACTCATGCCTTGCCTCCTTCCTACTCCATGATCCCGAGTTTTTCTATCGTTTCCACGTAGCAGCTTTGGCAAATATAGCAAAGCGTTCTTGCAGGGCTATACGGCTTTCTAACCAGAACGCAGATGCTATTCTTTTTGAGCCGCTCACGCCCGCATTTTGCGCATTTACAAATGAACCTTTCGTCTGCTCTCACGCAGTCGCAATCTGCATCATAGATTCCCATTCGTTTTAACCCTCCGGCGCTTCCGGCAGCGGCATCCAGTGGGTGACTATACTGCTGCAATCGCCCTCTGCACAGCACCGCAGCGCCTGCACGATTTCCTGCCCTGTCATGGTTTTTCCTCCCTCCCCGGCGTCAGCTTGGCCAGCATGATCTGCCCCAGATCCGCCATGTAGACCAGCCGCCCGCGGCTGTACACCATCAGCTTGTCGCCCTGGATCTCCATCCGGTCGGCCTCGATGTTCGTGATATCCTGGCAGGCGTCACACACAAACCTCATACCATCGCCCCCGGCCGGGTGTCCGGCGTGTAGTGGAGCTTGGTCGCACGGGCGTTCTGATGGTACTCCGGGCGGGTGAATTTATAGCCCCAGTGTTTGGCTGCGGTGAAAAGGGCCGCATAGCCATCCTCGGCGCGGACGGTTACTTTCTGGTCTCCATATGTAACGGAAAAGTGGTTCTGGCCGGTGTATCCAGCCTGTGCGATCACGGCGGGGCACCGCGGCGCCCGCTCGCCGGGGTAGTCGATACTATTTCGCAATGTGTTTGCGCCTCCTTATCTGGTTGTCGGCATGGACCATCTGCTTTCCCGCTGCTAGATCGGGCTGCAGGCTGTCCCTGTCACGGTGGTTGACATCGTAGATGTGGTTCCGTATGCTCTCGTAGAGCGTCCATGTGCAGCACCCGGCGCGGCATGTGCCGCTTCGGTCCGGGCAGTTCCGGCCGCAGGGCGGCGGGATGGGCCGCATGCGCGGCGCAAAGTAATTCACTCCGCTTCCTCCTGTACGTGCTGCAGCCATGCCGCGAGCGTTTGCAGCGCCGTCTCGCGCTGCAGCAGGTCTTCGACCGTGTCCCGGTCGACGCGCGGCATGCTCTGCAGGATCTCCCGGCCGTTGGCACAGTCATCGGCAAAGGCCAGGACGGCGTCGATGATGTCGGCCAGCTGATCCGGCCGGAGCTCGACTATGATCTTGGATTCGTCCATCACAGGATCCCGTAGGTCGTCAGGCCCAGCGCGATCGCGCCGGTCGCGACGCAGGCGTCGGCCATCTCTGCGTACCCGGCGATCACCGCCAGCACAAAGGCCGCGCCGCCCAGCCACACGCAGCAGGTCTTCGCCACCCGCCGCATGGCCTCCCGGTACCGCAGCTCCTCCAGCAGTCGCTCCTGCCGCTCCCTGGTCTCTTCCTCCGGCTCATACCCGAGCCGCTCCGCCTTCGTCTCCGGCAGACGTTCTGCCGATTCTACCCGTGCCATAAGCCGCTTGTAGTTCTCCTCCCTTTCCCTGTCGCGTTTTGCGAGGTTTGCATACCGTTCAGACAATTCCGCCGCTTGCGCGTGTGCAGCCATGTTCTCGTGCTCATTCGCCGCGTTGTTTGCCACGATCACAAGCAGCTCCAGCGTGTGCTTCAGCTCAAACCAACCGTCTCCGCTGAGAATCAGTTTCCGCATTCCGTTTATCCTCCTTCGTCTCCTGCATCCGCCTGACGAGACGCGCCAGACGGGCGTTTTGTGTAACGAGCTTCTGCGCGTCCAGGTCCAGCCCTTTTCGCTTCAGCCCGTTTATGATCTGCGCCGCCTGGCCCTCACACACCATCGCCGCCTCGATCAGATCATGCAGCTCCTGCGCATCCAGCGTCAGGGTGTAGGTTTTGACGTTCGCCATAATATCGACTCCTATGTACGCGCCTTGCGGCGCGTTTAATTGCTGGCCGCGGGCAGACGCCCTTCGGCTGCGGCCCGCTCGAGGATCTGCCACGCCACGCGGCGGGCGGCCTGCCGGTTGGCCTCCTTCTGCTCCGGCGTCAGCCGGCGCAGGTAGTTGTCGGCGATATACGCCGTGCAGTTTGGAAAATGATACTCGGCCACGATGTGCGGCTCTTCGTCCGCGATCGGGTCATACGGCTTTCTCATGGTTCAGCCTCCTTCCGGCGTTAGTTTTTCCAGATTTTACAGCTTTACGCTTTTTACTCTTGTTCGGCCCCCCGCCCACGTGGTAAGATGTGGGCAGGTGGTGATTTTATGACAAATAAACAATTCAAAATCTGTGCCGTGGTCGTCCGCAAACACAGACTCGGCGATATTCTCGCCGTTTTCCCGCAGTATAACTACCTCACGCTGCAAGATGCACTTCCGCCGCGCGCTTTGGACTTCTCCGACGCCAGCTTTGATGATGACACCCTCGTCACGCTCAGCCCGCTCATGCAGGAGGCGTTCGATCACGCCTGCCGGAAGCTCCTGACGACCACCATCACACTTCTGTTGGCTGCCGCCGGTGTGCTCGTCTCGATTCTCAAGCCCTGATGGCCACGATCAGCGCGGCCAGCGCGACGATCATATTGACGATGGCGTTCCACAGCGCTTCGCGCCTGCGGTCCTGCAGGTCTTCCCGCCGCCATTCTTCCAGACGGCGTTCGAAGTCTTCCATGTTCACGCCTCCTTCCGCTCGTCTTTCTTGCTCTCCATGAGCTTTGCGCACGCGGCCATACCCTGCAGATACATCAGCGCACCCTCTCGCAGTTCAGGCTTCAGCTTGTTCATCTCGGCCGCAATGGTCTCGACCTGGTTTTTCTGTTCTTCCGACATTGATCTCACCTCGTCTCACATGTTATCTAACTTGTGAGTATAGCGTAACACCATAGTTAGGCTTTGTCAATATGTTTTTTCGTTTTTCCGCAAATTTTTATTGACACAGTTAGATTATAGCTGTATGATATCAGTATGGAGGTGATCCTGTGAATGAACGCATACGTCAGCTTCGGAACTCTTTGAAGCTTTCTCAAGCTGAATTTGGCGCAAAAATTGGCCTATCACAAAATTATATATGGATGATTGAGAAGGGTGAGCGCACGCCCAGTGACCGCACCGTCTCGGATATTTGCCGGGAATTCGGCGTATCGCTCGCATGGCTGGAGGATGGCGTCGGCGAAATGTATGTGCAGCGGAGCATGAACGAGGAGCTTGGCCTTATGGTCTCTACTCTCATGGGCGAGGCTGACGAGTCTTTCCGCAAGCGCTTCATTTCCGCTATGATGGAGCTGCCGTAGGAGTTCTGGCCAGAATTCGAGAAATTCCTGAAAAAAATCACCGGAAGCAATTAAAATGCTTCCGGCGTTCTTTTTTTATATTGATATTTCAATTCTTATAATCCCACGCATAAAACGCAGTATGATCTTCAGCTGCTCCGGCGTTGCCCGCTCGAGCAGGCTTTCAATCTCCGCTATGAGGTGTTGTTTCGTATTTTTCATTTCATCTCCCCCATTTCTCCACAAAAAGACCGTTCATTTTTTGTTCACTTTTCCGGTTGTGCTTTCTTCGGCGTTGCCTTACAATATTTGTAGGTTCTCTTTCCTGACTCGCATGATTATATTAGAACATACGTTTGATAATTACAATTATGAGATTTAACAAAAGAATCTCCTGAAACTGTGCACATTGTACGATTGCGTTCTTTTGTGGAAAGGTTGCATCTATGTCTCAAACCAAATCACCAGACGAATACCGGCAGTTTACAAAGCCCGCTGAACTCCATAAGGCTATCAACGTCCTGCGTGGAATCGTCGCTGGCATCTCATCGAGCGGCGACGTCAGCACAGACGAAGTCAACGAACTTGCAAATTGGTGCCTTGTCCATGCCAACCTCCGAGACCGTCACCCGTTTTCGGAGCTTATCCCCGTCATTGAGGAGGCCATTAAGGACGACCACATCGATGAGGACGAACGCGCAAATATCCTCTGGCTGTGCGGCAATTTTGCCGACAACTCCGGGTATTACGATATCGTCACATCTTCTGTACAGTTTTTGCACGGCATGATCCACGGGATCATGGCTGACTCGGATATCAGCGACCGGGAAATCCGCGTGCTTTCAAACTGGCTTGACGCCAACGACTATTTGCAGGGTACATATCCTTTTGATGAGCTGAACACGCTACTGCATGCAATTTTGGAAGATGGCAAGATCACCGAGGATGAGCTCAACTCCCTGCTTGCGTTTTGCAGCAACGTCGTCGATTTCAAGGATTCCCTGAATCTGCGTGAGCCTGACTTCGAAGCCTTGCGAAAGAAATACTCTGTCGGCGGTATCTGCGCATATTGCCCGGAAATCACGTTTAACGGTAAGATTTTCTGCTTTACCGGTGAATCCTACCGTGCCACTCGTGCAGAGCTCGCTGCGGAAGTCGAGCGCCTCGGCGGTACTTTTAAGAACACCGTATCAAAAAAGACTGACTACCTGATCGTCGGCAATGCCGGGAACCCGTGCTGGGCTTATTCCTGCTATGGCCGGAAAATCGAGGATGCGATGGCCGTCAGGCGCAACGGCGGTAAAGTCCAGATCATAAATGAGACGGATTTCTGGGACGCCGTATGGGATAGCCCGCTCGCCGACACAGAAAGCTGATCCTGTCGTGTTTCGCCCGCGCCGCTGGC
>ERZ836877.5297-NODE-5297-length-12421-cov-2.618793_pt1 | contig 12421 bp, 10 predicted proteins | sample MGYA00519469_ERZ836877 | MGnify/ENA primary metagenome ERZ836877 (study PRJEB31850, sample SAMEA3708809) | human gut metagenome | biome: human gut; feature: human-associated habitat; material: faeces | place: China | collected 2014 ... | reverse complement strand
GTCATGATGACAAAAGTCATGGATGAAATTATGGAGGGTGAGGCGACCGATACACAGAAGGCATCTTTCCTTACCGCCATGAGCATGAAAGGGGAAACTATAGAAGAAATCACATCTGCAGCCAAAGTAATGAGAAGTCACTGTGAAAAATTCTTAAACAACATGGATGTACTGGAAATCGTAGGAACAGGCGGGGACGGTTCCAATACCTTTAACATTTCCACACTCGCATCCCTCGTGGTATCTTCTACCGGAATCAAAGTGGCAAAACACGGAAACCGTGCCGCATCCAGCAAGTGCGGAACTGCAGACTGTCTGGAGGCACTGGGCGTAAAGATAGACCTTGCACCGGCAGCCAGCGCACAGATTCTGAATGAATTAAATATCTGCTTCCTGTTTGCCCAGAAATATCATACGGCGATGCGTTTTGTCGGAGCAGTCAGAAAAGAAATGGGCATCCGTACCATTTTCAATATTTTAGGACCACTTGCGAATCCGGCAGGTGCAAATCTTCAGCTGTTGGGTGTATACAGTGAGGACCTGGTAGAGCCGCTTGCGAGAGTGCTTGTAAATCTCGGCGTGAAGCGTGCCATGGTTGTCTATGGACAGGACAGCATCGACGAGATTTCCATGAGTGCACCGACTACCGTATGCGAAGTCCGCAACGGAGAGTATAAATCCTATGTCATCCAGCCGGAAGATTTCGGATTTGAGCGTTGTGAAAAATCAGAGCTTGTCGGAGGGACACCACAGGAAAATGCAGCCATTGCAAGACAGATTCTGGGTGGTGAAAAAGGACCAAAGACAGATGCAGTTATTTTAAATGCAGGTGCGGCTATCCACATCGCAAAAGAAAACTGTACCATGGAAGAAGGCATACGCATTGCAAGACTTGCACTGGAAAGTGGACAGGCACTCAGACAGCTGGAACAGTTTATAGAATTAAGCAACAGATAAGAGAGGTTATATGGGCAATATATTAGAAGAAATTGCGGAAAAGAGAAAAGCAGATATTGCTGTAAGAAAACAGAAGATATCACCGGAAGAAATGCGGAAAAAGGCGGAGACCATTGCCGAAAAAGAACGGCAGGAAAAACACATGACATTTCCGTTCCGGCAGATGCTTGCAAGACCAGGGATAAACTTTATCTGTGAAGTAAAAAAGGCTTCCCCATCCAAAGGAATTATCGCGGAGGATTTTCCTTACCTTGCAATTGCAAAAGAGTACGAAGCGGCAGGAGCGGCAGCCATCTCCGTGCTGACCGAGCCGGAATACTTTCTGGGCAGAGATGCATATCTGCAGGAAATAGCACAAAATGTCAGCATACCGGTGCTGCGCAAAGATTTTACCATAGATTCCTATCAGATATATGAGGCAAAAGTGCTGGGAGCATCCGCCGTACTGCTGATTTGTGCACTGCTCTCCGCAGAACAGCTGAAAGAATACCTGGAACTGGCAGAACAGCTCGGTTTATCAGCACTCGTCGAGGCACATGACGTGGAAGAAGTGCAGAAAGCACTGACGGCAGGAGCAGATATTATCGGAGTAAATAACCGGGATTTAAAGACGTTTGAGGTCGATATCACAAACTCTGTCAGATTAAGGAAGCTTGTTCCGGAATCCAAAATATTTGTTTCCGAAAGCGGGATTAAAAATGCACAAAATGTTGCCGTGTTACGGGAAAATGGTACAAATGCAGTGCTTATTGGAGAAACCTTTATGCGGTGTGCGGATAAAAAGGCAATGTTAAGAGAATTAGCAGGTGATGCCATTGAGTAAAATCAAGATATGCGGACTCACAAGAGAGGAAGATATCCACTATGTGAATGAATGTCTGCCGGATTATATCGGATTTGTCTTTGCAGAAAGCAGACGGCAGGTGGACAGGAAACAGGCTGACAGGATGAGAGAAAAACTGGATGGCAGGATTTGCCCGGTGGGAGTGTTTGTCAATGAATCCGCTGATATTGTGGCTGAACTGCTGAATGAAGAAATCATAGATATCGCACAGCTTCATGGCGATGAGGGAGAAGATTATATCGGACTTCTGAAAGAAAAAATGAAGCGGGGCAGAATTATACAGGCGGTCCGGGTAAGGCAGAGAAAGGATATTCTGGAGAAACTGCAAAGCAGTGCAGATTATCTGCTGTTTGATACCTATGCGGGGCAGGCTTACGGGGGAACCGGAAAAACGTTCCGCTGGGAACTGACACAGGGAGTAGAACGTGAGTTCTTCCTGGCGGGCGGTATTGACAGCACAAACATCGAGCAGGCGATTCGGGTGGCAGCACCATATGCCTTGGATTTGAGCAGTGCGGTGGAGACGGACGGAAAAAAGGACAGGGAAAAAATATTAGAGATTGTAAGCAAAGTAAGAACATATACATAGGCTGTACAGAATGGAGGAAATATGTCAAAAGGAAGATATGGGATTCATGGAGGACAGTATATACCGGAAACTCTGATGAATGAGGTAATTAAATTAGAAGAAGCATATGAATTTTATAAGAAGGATGAGGCATTTAACCAGGAACTGGATACCCTGCTGAGGGAATATGCCGGAAGACCATCGCTGTTATATTATGCAGAAAAGATGACAAAAGACCTGGGCGGTGCAAAGATTTACTTCAAGCGTGAAGATTTGAACCACACCGGTTCACATAAGATTAACAATGTGCTTGGTCAGGCACTTCTGGCAAAGAAAATGGGAAAGACCAGAATCATCGCTGAGACGGGAGCCGGACAGCATGGTGTGGCAACGGCTACGGCAGCAGCATTGTTAGGACTGGAATGTGAAATCTTTATGGGAAAAGAAGATACCATCCGTCAGGCATTAAATGTATACCGTATGGAATTGCTTGGTGCAAAAGTCCATGCCGTAGAATCTGGTACCATGACATTAAAAGATGCGGTAAACGAGTGCATGAGAGAATGGACCAACCGTGTGGATGATACTTTATATGTGTTAGGTTCTGTTATGGGACCGCATCCATTCCCGATGATTGTCAGAGACTTCCAGAGTGTTATCAGCAAAGAAGCCAGACAGCAGATTCTGGAAAAAGAGGGAAGACTTCCCGATGTGGTAATGGCATGTGTCGGAGGCGGCAGCAATGCCATGGGTACATTCTATAACTTCATCAATGACAAGGACGTGCGTCTGATTGGCTGTGAGGCAGCAGGACATGGTGTGGATACGGATAAAACGGCTGCTACAATGGCAACAGGAACACTTGGCATCTTCCATGGCATGAAATCCTACTTCTGCCAGAATGAATATGGACAGATTGCACCGGTATATTCCATTTCCGCCGGACTGGATTATCCGGGAGTCGGACCGGAACATGCCCATTTAAAAGATATCGGAAGAGCAGAATATGTACCGGTAACTGACGAAGAAGCAGTCAATGCATTTGAATATATTGCACGAACAGAAGGAATTATTGCAGCAATTGAGAGTTCCCATGCAGTAGCCCATTTAATGAAAATAGCTCCGACCATGAGCAAGGACCAGATTATCATCTGCTGTCTGTCCGGAAGAGGAGACAAAGACGTAGCAGCAATCGCAAGATATAGAGGAGTAGACTTACATGAGTAGAATAGAAGAAGCATTAAAAAACAAAAAGACATTTGTCGGATTTTTGACAGCCGGAGATCCGGGACTCGATAAAACAGAAGAATTTATTCTGGAAATGGAAAAAGCAGGAGCAGGACTAATTGAAATCGGAATTCCGTTTTCCGATCCGATTGCAGAAGGACCGGTCATTCAGGACGCAAACGTAAGAGCCTTATCCGCTTCGGGTGGATGTACCACGGACATGGTATTTGACATGGTCGCAAGAGTTAGCAAAAAAGTAAGCGTGCCGCTTGTATTTCTGACCTACTTAAATCCGGTATTTAAGTACGGATATGAGAAATTCTGTAAGAAATGTGCCGAGACAGGCATTGACGGAATCATTATTCCGGATATGCCTTATGAGGAAAAAGGAGAACTTGCCCCGATTGCAGCAGAACATGGAGTAGACCTTATTTCCCTGATTGCACCGACCAGCGCAGACCGAATCCAGATGATAGCCAAAGAAGCCACAGGTTACATTTATCTGGTATCCTCCATGGGTGTTACCGGTGTCCGCAGTGAGATTACCACAGATATTCCGACCATGGTTGCACATATCCGTGAAGTGACTGATACACCGGTTGCTGTTGGATTTGGAATCAGCACCCCGGAACAGGCAGAGAAATACAGCCGGGAAGCAGACGGAGTCATCGTGGGAAGTGCCATTGTAAAAATTATTGCAAAATACGGCGAAGCCGCAGGCCCGCACATCTACGAATATGTCAAATCCATGGCAGATGCCGTAAAATAGAAATACAGGAAAGAGGAGAAAGAAAATATATTTTGACCGGGACATAAATCTATGATAGAATAAAATGTCGGGATTGTGGGAGTGCGTAGCACGGGACAATCCGCAGGCATTAAGCTGGGTGCTTTGACACCCTAATCTGAACAGATAGTAGAAAGAGGATTTTTATGTCAACGATAAAAGAAGAAATAGAAAGACGGCGTACATTTGCCATTATTTCCCACCCGGATGCAGGTAAGACGACTCTGACGGAGAAGTTTCTGCTGTACGGAGGAGCAATTAATACTGCAGGTTCGGTAAAAGGAAAGGCGAATGCCAAACATGCGGTATCGGACTGGATGGAGATTGAGAAGGAGAGAGGTATTTCCGTTACTTCTTCCATTCTGCAGTTTAATTTTGACGGATACTGTATCAACATTCTGGATACACCGGGACATCAGGACTTCTCGGAAGATACCTACCGTACTCTGATGGCGGCGGATTCCGCAGTCATGGTTATCGATGGTTCTAAGGGTGTGGAAGCACAGACCATTAAGTTATTTAAGGTATGTGCCATGAGACACATTCCGATTTTCACATTTATCAACAAGATGGACAGGGATGCCAGAGATACTTTTGAACTTCTGGAGGAAATTGAAAATGTCCTCGGTATCAAGACTTGTGCGGTCAACTGGCCGATTGGTTCGGGTAAGGAATTTAAGGGTGTATATGACAGGGAAACAAGGGAAGTAGCCATGTTCCAGGCAGTTTCTACCGGCGGCTCCGCCGAGGCGGCAGAGACGGATATGTCTGTGGATGATGAGAAGTTAAAAGAAGCCGTGGGCGATATTCTCTATGAAAAGCTCATGGAAGAAGTTGAGATTCTCGATATCGCAGGGGAAGAATTGGATATGGAACTTGTGGCAAAGGGACAGATTTCACCGGTATTCTTCGGTTCTGCCCTCACAAACTTCGGAATAGAAACATTCCTGCATCATTTCTTAAAGATGACTTCCGCACCGCTTCCGCGCGAATCCGATCAGGGAGTGATCGATCCGGTTACCGGACCATTCTCAGGATTTATCTTTAAGATTCAGGCAAACATGAACAAGGCACACAGAGACAGAATTGCATTTATGCGTATCTGTTCCGGAAAATTTGAAGCGGGTATGGAAGTATACCATGTGCAGGGAAAGAGAAAGCAGAAATTACTGCAGCCGCAGCAGGTTATGGCACAGTCCAGAAGTGTCATTGATGAGGCTTATGCGGGAGACGTTATCGGTATCTTTGACCCGGGTACATTTTCCATCGGAGATACCATCTGTGCACCGGGAAAGAAATTCCAGTATGCCGGTATTCCAACCTTTGCACCGGAGCATTTCTGCAGGGTTGTGCAGACCGATACCATGAAGAGAAAACAGTTTGTTGCTGGTATTACACAGATTGCGCAGGAAGGTGCGATTCAGATTTTCAAGGACTACAACCTTGATTTGTCCGAGATTATCGTCGGTGTGGTCGGTGTCCTTCAGTTCGATGTATTGAAATACCGTATGGAAAACGAATACAACTGCGAAGTGCGTTTAGATCCGTTGCCATATTCCCAGATGAGATGGGTAAAGGATAATGGATTTAACCTTGATAACCTGCGCCGTTCCAGCGAAATCAAGAAGGCGAAGGATATGAGGGACAATCCGCTGCTTCTGTTCCAAAATGAGTGGAATGTGCGTATGTGCCTGGAAAACAACGAAGGACTTGAATTAGAAGAAGTGAAGTAAAATGGAACTATTAGATATTGTAGATGAAAACGGAATACCGACCGGGGAGGTTGTCGAGCGGGAAAAAGCACACCGGGAAGGGGTGCGTCACCGCACCTCCCATGTGTGGATTGCCAGAAAAAGGGATGGCAGGGTGGAAATTCTGCTTCAGAAACGCAGTCAGGACAAGGATTCCCATCCGGGCTGTTACGACATATCCAGTGCCGGACATATTCCGGCGGGTGTGGATTTTATCCCATCCGCGTTAAGGGAATTAAAAGAAGAACTCGGGATAGAAGCAAATCCCGAAGAACTGATTTACTGTGGTGTCCGCAAGGGGATGTACGAAGATGTGTTTTACGGCAGACGTTTCGTGGATAACCAGATTAGCAATGTCTATCTTTTGTGGAAAAATGATTTGGAAATCGAAGAGTATACCATTCAGGAATCAGAAATCGAAAGTATCTGCTTTATGGAATTTGAAGCTTGTTATGAGGCGGTGGCGAAAAGGCAGATTCCAAACTGCATTGCCCTGATGGAATTAGATATGCTGAAAGCAAAGTTTTAGGTGAGTCAGATGGAAATAATTGCACATATTTATACAGATTTGCCTTCCAAATTCGGTGTGCCGAGACAGAGCGGTCTGGTACAAAATCTGACGGGAAGGATTGTGTTTGAGGAAAAATACCGTGTAAAAGAGGCCTTTAAAGGACTGGAAGATTTTTCTTATCTCTGGGTTCTGTGGCAGTTCTCCGGTGTCTGTAAGGACAGCGATGCGGAAGATTCCTGGTCCCCCTCCGTCAAACCGCCGCGTCTTGGAGGAAAGACGAAGATGGGAGTTTTTGCCACACGTTCCCCGTTCCGTCCCAATCACATCGGTCTGTCTTCCGTAAAGTTAGAGAAAATAGAATATGACAGAGAGCTTGGCCCGGTACTCCTGGTATCCGGCATTGATATGATGGACGGAACACCCGTTTATGATATCAAGCCATATCTGGAATATGTCGATTCCCATCCGGGTGCAGGAAACGGATTTGCACAGGAAACCGCAGATGCAGTTCTGCAGGTAGAATTTCCCGAAGCTCTGATGCGGAACATTCCACAGGAAAAAAGAGACGGTATTCTGGGAATACTGGAACAGGATCCCAGACCTGCCTATCACGACTTTCCGGAGCGTGTGTACGGCGTGGAATACGCAGGATTTGATGTGCGTTTCCGTGTACGGCAGGGAGTCCTGATGGTCTGCGAGGTGGAAAAATTAAACGGAAGGTTTCAGAAGTAACATTTTGCTTGAAAACAAAACGGATTTATTGTATACTAAAAATGATATGGTGTCAGAGAGAATACGGACAGTATTCTTAAGATAAATTTCAGGAGGATTAAAAAATGAGTGACGTAAAGAATACGATTGCAGCTGGAAAAGCTGTACTCGGTATTGAATTTGGTTCAACAAGAATTAAAGCTGTATTAATTGATGAAAACAATGCACCGATTGCATCAGGCAGCCATGAGTGGGAAAACCAGTTAGTGGACAATATCTGGACATACAGTCTGGATGCAATATGGGCAGGACTGCAGGATGCATATGCACAGATGGCAGCAGATGTAAAGAAGCAGTATGATGTAGAAGTAGAAAAGCTGGCAGGTCTTGGATTCAGTGCCATGATGCATGGTTACATGGTATTTGATGAAAATGACGAAATCCTTGTACCATTCCGTACATGGAGAAACAGCATCACAGGACCGGCTTCTGAGGAACTGACAAAGTTATTCAACTTCCACATTCCACAGAGATGGAGTATCGCACATCTGTACCAGGCTATTTTAAATGGTGAAGACCATGTATCAAATATTAAGTTCCAGACAACTCTGGAGGGATACATCCACTGGAAACTGACAGGAGAAAAGGTTCTTGGCATCGGCGAAGCATCCGGTATGTTCCCAGTAGACATGAATACAAAGGATTACAACCAGACCATGGTTGATCAGTTTGATGCATTAATCGCAGACAGAAAGCTTCCATGGAAGTTAAGAGACATCTTCCCTAAGGTATTAGTAGCAGGCGAAAATGCAGGTACATTGACAGCAGAAGGTGCAAAGCTTCTTGATCCTACCGGCAAGCTTCAGGCAGGTGTTCCTGTATGCCCTCCGGAAGGTGATGCAGGTACCGGTATGGTAGCTACAAACAGTGTAAAGGTTCGTACTGGTAATGTTTCCGCAGGTACTTCTGTATTCGGTATGGTAGTTCTTGAGAAAGACTTATCCAAAGCATATGATGAGATCGATATCGTTACAACTCCGACCGGATATCCGGTAGCCATGGCTCACTGCAATAACTGTACTTCTGACCTGAATGCATGGGTTGGATTATTTAAAGAATTTGCAGAAGCATTCGGCATGGATGTAGATATGAACAAACTTTTTGGAACACTTTACAACAAGGCTCTGGAAGGTGATGCAGAATGCGGCGGATTACTGGCTTACAATTACTTCTCAGGTGAGCATATCACAGGATTTGAAGAAGGTCGTCCGATGTTTGTCCGCACACCGGAAAGCAAATTCAACCTTGCAAACTTCATGAGAGTAAACTTATTTGCAGCCCTCAGCGTATTAAAGACAGGTCTTGATATCCTCTTCAAGCAGGAAGGTGTACAGGCAGATAAGATTTACGGACATGGCGGATTATTCAAGACAAAAGGTGTTGGTCAGGGAATCCTTGCAGCAGCTTTAAATACTCCGGTTTCTGTTATGGAAACAGCAGGCGAAGGCGGTGCATGGGGTATCGCATTACTTGCATCCTATATGGTAAATAAGAAAGATGGAGAAACTCTGGATGACTTCCTTGCAGATGAAGTATTCCACGGAGAAACAGGTGTGGAAATGCAGCCGGATCCAAAGGATGTAGAAGGATTTGATGAATACTTAAAGAGATACAAAGCAGGACTTCCAATCGAAAGAGCTGCCGTAGATTCCTTAAAGTAATAGCATCTTTATAAAAAGATAAAACAGAATTTAAGTCCGATGTTACAAAGAAGTAACAAACTCCTTTGGACATCGGATTTTCTATGAGATAAGTGAAAAAGGAGAACACAAATGAGTTCATCAACGATTTTTATGCTGATATCAATTGTTGTATACATGGTAGGTATCGTATGGATAGGAATCCTCTGTTCTAAAAAGAATAAGAATACAGATGATTTTTATCTTGGCGGTCGGAAATTAGGTCCATTTGTCACAGCCATGAGTGCGGAGGCATCGGACATGAGCAGCTGGCTTCTGATGGGACTTCCGGGTGTTGCCCTGGTGACAGGACTGGCAGAACCGGTGTGGACGGCAGTCGGACTGGCAGTTGGAACGTATTTAAACTGGCTGATTGTAGCAAAAAGAATCCGTGTTTATACACAAATCTGTGGAAATTCAAGCACAGTTCCGGCATTCTTTTCAAACCGCTATCGCGACGACAAAAGAATCCTTTCCGTCATTGCGGCAGTGGTAATTGTGATTTTCTTCGTGCCGTATACAGCATCCGGCTTTTCTGCCTGTGGAAAATTATTTAATTCTTTATTTGGAATTGATTATCATGTTGCGATGGTGGTCAGCGCACTGGTTATCGTGGCATATACAGCACTTGGCGGATTTCTTGCGGCAAGTACCACGGATTTCATCCAGAGTATTGTTATGACACTGGCAATTTTTGTGGTCATTATCTATGGAACTACGACGGCGGGCGGTATTGATGTTGTGATTGATAATGCAAAGTCTATGGCAGGTTACTTTTCTGTTACCAGCATCTTTAATCCGGATACCGGTGCGGCAGAGCCGTATAGTTTATTAACCATTGTGTCCCTGCTTGCATGGGGACTTGGATATTTCGGTATGCCGCATATCCTGCTTCGCTTCATGGCAGTGGAAAAACCGGAAAAAATTAAATTGTCAAGACGTGTGGCAACCATCTGGGTAATCATTTCCATGGCAGTATCCATCTTTATCGGAGTAGCAGGTAATGCGATGATTCATGCGGGAAGAATCGAGAGCCAGAACGATTCGGAAAGAATCCTGATTGCAATAGCAACGGCTATCAGCAAACATGGAGTTCTGCCAGCACTGATTGCGGGTATTATCCTTGCGGGACTTCTTGCGGCAATCATGTCCACGGCAGATTCCCAGATGCTCGCAGCCTCTTCAAGCGTATCGCAGAATATTGTAAGGGAAGTATTTGTAAAAGATCTGAGTGAAAAGAAATCCATGCTGGTTGCCAGATGCACCCTGATTGGTATTGCATTTGTCGCAGTGATTCTTGCCTGGAATCAGAACAGCTCGGTATTCCGTATCGTATCCTTTGCATGGGCAGGATTTGGTGCGGCATTCGGACCAGTAGTGCTTCTGGCATTATTCTGGAAGCGTTCCAATATGTGGGGAACACTTGCCGGAATGCTCAGCGGTGGAATCATGGTATTCGTATGGAAATACGGAATTAGTACCTTAGGCGGAGTATTTGCCATTTATGAACTGCTTCCGGCATTTCTTGTCGCACTGGTAGTCAATGTTCTGGTAAGTCTGGCGACCAAAGCACCATCACAGGAAATTGTTGATGAGTTTGAACTGGTAAATAAAACGGTAAAAGAAATCCGATAAGAAGAATAAAAACTGTTTTTTTTCAGAGATGAGAAGAAGCAGTTTTTTTTGTTAGATAAAAAAAGTCTGTAGAAATGATTAAAATTACTCATTGATTTTTTGACACAAAAATGTTATTATCTGAATAGGTTAAATTAAGAATATAAAATTGATAAATATTATTATCGAAGATTAGGAGAAAGGAAACTATTACTATGATGAATTTTGAAAAATATCAGAGAGCATATTTTATGCCTCCGAAAGTGACTTACGACTGGGTGAAAAAGGAATATATTGACAAAGCACCGATCTGGTGCAGTGTGGATCTGAGAGATGGAAACCAGGCACTCGTCGAGCCAATGGATTTGGAAGAAAAGCTGGAATTTTTCAAAATGCTTGTAGAGATAGGATTCAAAGAAATAGAGGTTGGATTCCCGGCAGCATCTGAGACGGAATACAAATTTATGCGGGCATTAATTGAGAGAAATATGATTCCGGATGATGTAACGGTGCAGGTGCTGACGCAGGCAAGGGAACATATTATCAGGAAAACATTTGAGGCCGTCAAGGGAGCACCGCATGCCATCGTTCATCTGTACAATTCTACATCGGTAGCACAGAGAGAACAGGTATTCCGCAAGGATAAAGAAGAGATTAAGAAAATAGCAACGGATGGTGCAAAACTGTTAAAAGACCTTGCGGAGGAAACAGAAGGAAACTTTACTTTTGAATACAGTCCTGAGAGCTTTACCGGAACAGAGCCGGAATATGCATTGGAAGTCTGCAATGCGGTGCTTGATGTTTGGCAGCCGACGAAGGAGAGAAAAGCCATAATCAATCTGCCAGCAACCGTGGAACATTCCCTTCCGCATGTTTTTGCGACACAGATTGAGTATATGCATAAGAATCTGAAGTACAGGGAAAATACCATTATTTCCATTCATCCGCATAATGACAGGGGATGTGGTGTCAGTGATGCGGAACTCGGAGTGCTTGCCGGTGCGGACAGGGTGGAAGGAACTCTGTTTGGAAATGGCGAAAGAACAGGAAATGTAGATATTATCACACTTGCCATGAACCTGTTCTCACATGGAGTTAATCCGCAGCTTGATTTGAGCAATATGACGGAGATCAGCAAAACATACGAAAGACTGACAAGGATGAAAGTATCCCCAAGACAGCCATATGCAGGAGAACTGGTGTTCACTGCATTCTCAGGCTCTCATCAGGATGCCATTGCAAAAGGCATGGCATACCGGGAAGAAAAGAAAGAAGAAAGATGGACAGTGCCATATCTTCCAATTGATCCGAAAGATGTCGGAAGAACTTATGATAAAGATGTTATCCGTATTAACAGCCAGTCCGGTAAAGGTGGAATCAGCTATGTATTAAAAGAAAAATACAGCATGACACTGCCGGATGCCATGAAGGAATCCGTAGGCTATATGATAAAGGATGTTTCCGATAATTAGAGCCGGAAGAAATCTACCAGATCTTTGAGGACAAATACATTCATAATATGCCGGTATTCCAGATTGTGGAATGTCATTTCAAACAAACGGACGGTATCGTGGCAGAAGCAGCGATTAACTATAATAATGAAGTTACCAGGGTGAAAGCAAACGGAAACGGAAGACTGGATGCCGTAAGCAATGTAATCAAGCAGTTTTTGGACGACCCGCAGGAGGTCGCTTTTCTGCGGGAGTTTAACA
>ERZ836877.5295-NODE-5295-length-12426-cov-15.540215_pt1 | contig 12426 bp, 8 predicted proteins | sample MGYA00519469_ERZ836877 | MGnify/ENA primary metagenome ERZ836877 (study PRJEB31850, sample SAMEA3708809) | human gut metagenome | biome: human gut; feature: human-associated habitat; material: faeces | place: China | collected 2014 ... | reverse complement strand
CGGGGGCGCCCCTCCGGCGGCAGCCCGCAGGGCTGCCGCCGCGGGGCGGCGGGCCCCGGCTTTTTGCACAGACTATTCCGAAAGGCAGGAAAAACACCATGGTCTCCATCGCGATCGACGGGCCGGCAGGGGCCGGCAAAAGCAGCATCTGTACCAGGCTGGCCCAGGAGCTGCACTACCTGCATATTGATACCGGCGCGCTGTACCGCGCGGTGGGCCTTGCTGTGCTACGGCAAAAGAAAAACCCCGCCGACCCTGCCGATGTTCTGCCGCTGCTGCCGCATATCCATATCGACCTGCGGTTTGAGGCGGGTGAGCAGCGCATCCTGCTGAATGGCGAGGATGTTTCGGAGGCCATCCGCCTGCCGGAGGCCTCCGCGGCCGCCTCCGCCGTTTCCGCCCTGCCGGAGGTACGGGCCTACCTGCTGGAGCAGCAGCGCAGCCTGGCCCGGCAGTACAATGTCATCATGGATGGGCGGGATATCGGCACGGTGGTGCTGCCCCAGGCTACCATCAAAATCTACCTGACCGCCGCCCCGGAAGCCCGTGCCCGCCGCCGCTGGCTTCAGCAGCAGAAAAAGGGCATAACGGAAAGCTACGAGGAGGTGCTGGCCGCCGTCATTAAGCGGGACTACGATGACAGCCACCGGGCTGCCGCCCCGCTGCGCCAGGCGGAGGACGCGTGGCTGTGCGACAGCACCCATCTGGATTTTGAGGGAACGGTGCAGGCCATACTCGCCTACATCCGGCAGCGGATAGGGGAAGTGCCATGCAGGTGACCGTCGCCAAAACCGCCGGGTTCTGCTTTGGGGTGCGGCGGGCGCTGGAGCTGACCCAGAAAAGTGCTGCCCTCTCCCCCACCTGCACACTGGGGGAGCTCATCCATAACCGGCAGGTGGTGGAGGAGCTGGCCGGGCAGGGCGTTACGGTGATAGAGCGCCCCGAAGATGCCCCCGCCGGTACCGCCGTGGTGATCCGCTCCCACGGGGTAGGACCGCAGGTCTATGATACCCTGCGGGCACAGGGCAGCCCTGTAATAGACGCCACCTGCCCTTTCGTCAAGCGCATCCACCAAATTGCCGCCGAGGTACCGGAGAATGGCCTGCTGCTGCTGGCCGGCCGCCGGGAGCATCCGGAGGTGCAGGGCATCCTGGGGTACTGCAGGGGGCCGGCTTTGGTTTTCTCTTCGGCGGAGGAAATGCAGGAACTGCTGGCATTCCTGCCATCGGATGGCAATATCCCCGTCATTTTGGCGGCTCAGACCACATTTTCTTTGCGCGAATGGGAGAAAATATTATTTTTCGCAAAAAAAGTGTGTACAAATCTAAAAGTATTTGATACAATATGTAGAGCGACCATTGAACGGCAGTCCGAGGCAAAACAGCTGGCCCAATCTGCCGATGCCATGGTGGTGGTAGGGGGACTGCACAGTGCCAATACCACGGCTCTGGCGGCGCTGTGCGGCAGCTATTGCCCCACAGTGCAGGTCGAAACGGCGGACCAGCTGGAACGCCACCGGGAGGCCCTGCGGGGCGCCCGCTTTATCGGTATTACTGCCGGCGCTTCAACCCCGGCTTGTATCATTAAGGAGGTTCAAAATTCCATGAGCGTATTGGAAAACAACACTGAAGAAATGAACTTTGGGGAGCTGCTCGATCAATACTCCAAAAGTATACATAATGGGGAGAAGGTAACGGCCGTTGTTACAGGCATTAAGCCGACGGAAATTTCTGTTGACGCCGGCACCAAGCATGCCTGTTATGTACCGCTGGATCAGCTGACCAGCGATCCCTCTGCCAAGCCCGAAGACATCGTCAAGATTGGCGATGAGCTGGAGCTGATGGTCGTCCGCGTCAACGATGTGGAAGGCACCGCCATGCTCTCCAAGACCCGTCTGGATGCCGTAGCCGGCTTCGAGAAGGTGATGAACGCCGGCGAGACCGGCGAAGTCCTCACCGGCGTTGTCACCGAGGTCATCAAGGGCGGCGTTCTGGTCCTCACCAATGGCGTCAAGGTATTTATCCCCGCCAGCCAGACCGGTGTTCCCCGCGATGGCGACCTGAACACCCTGCTGCGCAAGGAAGTCAGCTTTAAGATCCTGGAAACCAACCGTCAGCGCCGCCGTGCCGTCGGCTCCATCAGCGTAGTGGCCCGCGAGGCCCGCAAGGAGCTGGCCCAGAAATTCTGGGACGAGGTAGAAGTAGGCAAGGTTTACACCGGCAAGGTGAAGAGCCTAACCAACTTCGGCGCCTTTGTGGATCTGGGCGGCGTGGATGGCCGTATCGGCCTGACCGACCTGACCTGGCTGCGCGTCAAGAGCCCTGCTGAGGTCGTTTCCATCGGCGATACCGTAGAAGTGACCGTGAAGGATATTGACCGTGAGAACAACCGCGTGTCCCTCATCTACAAGAAGACCGAGGACAATCCCTGGGAGAAGATTAAGACCATGTATCAGGTCGGCGATGTCGTTCCCGTCAAGATCATGTCTCTGACCACCTTCGGCGCCTTTGCGCAGATCATCCCCGGTATCGATGGCCTGATTCACATCTCTCAGATCGCCCGTGAGCGTGTAGAGAAGGTAGCGGATAAGCTTTCCGTTGGCCAGGTAGTGGATGCCAAGATCACCGAGCTGGACTATGACCGTCATCGCGCCAGCCTGTCCATCAAGGCTCTGCTGACCGAGGAAGCCCCCGAGGAAGAAGCCGCTGAGGAAGAGGCTCCCGCCGAGGAATAATCCCTAAGCAAATTTATCTGTCCCCTGGCCGCTGTGGCCGGGGGACTTTTTCTTGCCGGCTGCTTTGGCGGTGGGGGGCAGGCTTCGGGCCGCAGGCACCCCGGCTGCGCCGGGGCCGTCCGGAGGACGGCCGGCCTGCGGCCCGGAGCCTGCCCCCTACCGCAAAGGATATTTTTTTCGCAAACCGGGCTTCCGGCATTGACAAACCGGCCATTTTCTGCTATCCTTAAACAAGTAATCGTTACTGTTTAAGGAGTGATCCCATTGAAATATTCCCGTCAAAGAGAGCTGATCCTGGAAACCGTTCAGCGCTCCGATGACCACCCCACCGCGGATACCATCTATACCCGGGTGCGGGCGCAGGACCCCAAAGTGAGCCTGGGCACCGTATACCGCAACCTGAACTTGCTGTGTGAGAACGGTCAGCTGCTCAAGGTTCCGATCCCCGGGGCCAGCGACCGCTTTGACCACACCCTGGGCGACCACGCCCATGCCTACTGCGAGGCGTGCGGCAGCGTGACCGATGTGCTGCCCCAGGCCCTGCCCATGCTGCAGGAGGCCCTGAAGGGCGGCTGCGGCTTCCAGGTGCATCAGATGAACCTGGTGCTGGAGGGTGTTTGCCCCGAATGCCAAAAGAAAATGCAGTAAATCCCCCTAGCAAAAAGTCCCCCCAATGGGAGGACTTTTTCTTTTGCCTTGCGGCAGATCATTTTTCCGCGGTCTTGGCCCCCAGCGCCTTAACGGCAGCTGTAAAGTCAGATTTCTTTACATAGATGAAGTAAGCGGTCACCATCTCGGATTGCTTGCCAAAGCTGCCGTCCCGCGGCCGCTCCGAGGTGATAGCATGGGGCGCGGTGCGGTGAATCTCCCGTACCAGATAGGCAATATTCTGCTCCGCCAGTACCCGGCAGATGTGGATCTTTTCCTCCAGCGCATAGGTGACAGCCAGCTGACGACGGTTAAAAATGGTAATCACAAGCTCACTCCTTTACAAGATATAATACAAATTGTAATATTATTCGACTTTATACTGCTTATTGTGCCGTTATTCGGCAGCCGCCACAATAGCGATCCCCGCGGAAGCGCCAATGCGATTGGCCCCGGCTTCGATCATCGCCATCGCGGTCTCATAGTCCCGGATGCCGCCGCTGGCCTTGACACCCATCTCCAGCCCCACGGTTTTGCGCATCAAGGCAATATCGTGGGTGGTCGCCCCGCCGGTGGAAAAGCCGGTGCTGGTCTTGACAAAATGCGCCCCGGCGGCCTTAGCGGCCTCGCAGGCCTTCACCTTTTCCTCATCGGTCAGCAGGCAGGTCTCAATGATAACCTTGACGGTATGCCCAACTGCGGCCTTTACCACGCCCTCAATATCCCGCTGGACCAGCGCCCAATCGCCGGCTTTCGCGGCACCCACATGGATGACCATATCCAGCTCCTCGGCGCCCATGGCGGCGCAGCTGGCGGCTTCGGCGGCTTTCTGCTCCGGGGCAATGGCGCCCAAAGGGAACCCCACCACGCAGCAAACCTTTACACCGGTCCCTTTCAGCAGGCGGGCGGCCAGCGGAATATAAACCGGATTGACACACACACTGGCAAAGTGATACTCCGCCGCTTCGGCGCACAGCCTTTCCACCTGCGCTGGGGTCGCCTCCGGCTTCAGTAGGGTATGGTCGATCATCGACGCTATGGTTTTTTTATCCATGGATCAGTCCTCCTGTTATTCTGCCTTTGCCACCTCGCCGGTGGTCAGGTTAATTTTATAGATATCGCCGCCGAAGGCGCCGTCGCTCACCAAAAAGAACCCGTACCCCGCCTCGCTGTACTGCTTGGGGGAGGGCAACTGCAGACTGCGGAACCCGGTAATAGTGGTCTTTTCCACCACCTCGATGCCGGTATCGAAATCCTGCAGCACCGCGCCGGTCTCATCCAGCACCGTCACCCGGTAGTGCGGCACCCCGCCTGCCGGGACATCATTCCAGTCCTTCGGCACCCGGGCCCAGTAGCAGGTCAGCCGGCCGGCTGTCTCATCATGCTGCACCGCAAAAATACCGGTGATATAGCCGTCCATCCTGCCCTCCGCCGCCTCGGCGATCCAGCTGTTCTTGAGGGCGCAGTTCTCGCTCACACTCCACACCTCGTCAAAATCATAGAAATCGACGCTGTAATAGTTGGCGATCCAGATATCCCCATCGGCGGTAAAGCCGAAATCCACCTTATAGGTCAAAAGCTCATTGCTGCTGCCGATGCGCCAAAGCCACGGCACCACCCGGACGGTCCCGGTCGCCTCGTCCTTCAGGTAGTAGACGCTGGCGCCGCGGCCGGTGGAATTGATGTAAAAATAGCGAATGGTGTACTTCCCGTCGGGGGAGGTACGGATGGTCACCTCCTGGTCGCCCAGCCCGTCGCAGGTCAGCAGCCTTTCGGGGTCAAAGCGCACCGCCTTGGCGGTGGCCAGCATTTCATCGGTGTAGCCCATCGCCTTCGCCTGTGCAAGGAAAAAATCATCGCCATATGTTTTCATGATCGGGTCTTGCTGTTGCTGCTGGTCGGTCGGATTGTTTTCCGCCTCACCGCAGCCTGCCGCCAGCAGCAGTACCGCTGCTAATAAAAGTGCCATCAACTTCTTACTCATGGGTGTTTCCTCCTTGTATTAAAAAATTTGGTGCTTTCAGTATACCATAGTCCCCGCCCCCGGTGCAAGATGCCTCTCCCCTGTTTCCTGCCGCTTTTAAGGGCTTTGTGCAGGGGGCTCGCTCGGGGCGCAGCTCGCTCCGGCTCCGCCGGAGCAAAGCAGGCTCCGCCTGCTTTCACCGCCCTGCGGGCGGTGGGGCTGCGCCCCGCCCCCGGCCCTGCACAGGCTCAAAAATACCCGCAGACCACAAAGCAGCAGCCTGCAGGTATCTTTTGGGGTTATGCTTCGCCCTGGTAGGTCAAATTCCTCCACTCATAAAGCATCGCCGTGATCTTATTATCCTTGGGCTTACCGGTATCCAGCGCCAGTGCGTCGGTGGTGCCATCCGCCCGCCGGGTCGTGATGTAATATCCCGTTTTCCCGGTCTTATAGGCCTTCACCAGCTGCTGCGGCTCCATATCTGCCCACCGGCAGTAAAGAGCATCGCCCTCCCGGTAGATGGTCAGCGTATAGCCCTCGTCGTATGATAGATCCCTCCATTGTCCGCCAAAGACCTCCTCGATCTCGGTCAGGGGCATCTCCTCGGCGGAATCCAGCGCACTGGGCAGCCGCTGCCACTCCATGTTATCCAGCAGCGCATGGGGCACCAGGATGATCCAATCCGTCCCGTAGTTATCGTTCTCCATGTACTGGGTGCAACACAGCACCATCCCCTGTGCTGTCATTTTGATGGCGTTACATGTCCAGCTTCTGCTCTGCTCTACGCCATCCAGCCATTCCGCCACCGGGATATCTAACTCAGCGCTCTCACCGCTTTCCGGGTCAAAGGCCCGCACGGTAAGATGCCCTGTTGCGGTATAGTTGGTTTCCGCTGTCCACAGGCGGCCGTCTTGCTCCGTGCCGTAATACAGCTTCGTCGCCATACGGGTGGGGGTGCCATAGGGCAGCTCCTCCACCGGGAGGCTGTAAAACGCCATCTCCGATACGCTGCCGCTTTCATCATCGGTAAAAAATACTTCGCGTGCCGTCCAACACAGCTTGCCATCCAGCAGCCGGATGCCCGAAAGCCCATTCCCGTTCATTTTGCCCAGGTTCATCCAGGTCACTTCCCCGGTGGAAAGGGTAAAAATCCCGTAATCATTGCTGTACCGGTAGTAGTTGCTGCTGATGACCAGTCTATCGTTATCCAGCCACAGCTCCGGCCTGTAATACCTGTCATACTCCCAAATTTCCCGGTCCAGTCCGGTCTCTATCACCGTCACCCCATCAATGGTTAGGCTGCCATTGATGGCGCTGTCTGCCACATGCTGTCCATCCGGGCTCCGTTCCATCCTGTAAATGTCGCCCTCCGGCACATAGTCGCGGCTTTCCAACCGGCCGTCGCTCCACACCTCGGTTTCCACCACACGGGTCGGCTGATAGTAGCCAAATGTCGTCCCAACATTTTGGGAATACTCGGTGCGGATAATAATGGATTCCCTCGTTGCCTCGGTCTCGGTATCTCTCCCTATTGTATTATCAAAGACATTTCTCATCCAGCCGCCGCAGGTCAGGGGCGTTTCCACCGCCGTGTAGCTGCCATCCAGCCGCAGCAGCACCACCGCGATGGTCTTTCCATCCTCATAGTCCCCCCGAATGACCGGTATCGCCAAGGTGCCGTCCGCCAGTAGCTTTGGCTCCATAGCGGTATGAAAAACCTCATTATAGCCATCACCCTCCTGCACCATGCAGGTATACAGCGGCTGCCACCCGCTGCCGGAAAGCATTCCGTCGATACTCATCGCCGTCACACCATTTTCCAGCTCAGTAGGTACGGTGCGGTTGCTCACATACTTCCAGCTGCCGTCCTCCGCTATCCTTACGGTCAGTTCCCTATTGTAGTTGGGCTCTCTCCCATTAAAGGTAAATCCGTAACGGATTCGCAGCAGGTCGCCCTCCCGCACTGCTTCTTTGGCAAAGCATAACCAGCTAATGCCCGTCTCTGTTACCCACAGCATTGTCCCGTTCCCATCGGGGTCCAGCAGGCTCCGCAGCTTTTCCTCGCTGATGTCAAACCACTTCAGCAGCACCTCCTCGATTTCATCGATAGGCACCTCATGCCCCTCCGGGTAGTCCGTTTCGCCATCGGTCAAAAACCAGCACAATCTTGCCCACCACAATGGATCGGTGATCCCCTCCGGCGAGGTGAAATTCTGTCTGCACCCCTCCGCCAGCGGGTATAGGTAGGTCTTGGTCAGTTCATAGCGCTTGTTGTAGTCCTCATAGGGATCCAGCGGCGAAAAGACTATGTATGTATGGTCCATGCTCTCAATAAGAGAAAGCTCGCCGCAGCTGTTCAGCTTGATCTCCTCCGCCTGCTGGTACAGCACATTTTCCCAGTCCACGGTGTCGCCATAGCCGGTCAGTGACGCCTCTTGAAAAGCCGCCACCCCGTCCTTTACGGTCAGCCGCATACTATCTATCCCCTGGCTGTCATTGCGGTCATAAAAGTTATAATACCGCAGCTCGGCGTCCTCCCCGGCCTGCATCTTTTTTACCGCGGCCCGCACTGGAGCGCTGTCGGTCAGCGGCACATAGTTATAGGCAATAACGGTCGCCGTCTCCTCGGCCAGCGCCGCCTTGTACTGGGCGCTTTGCAGCACCTCCTGCGGCACCCCCTCGGTGGAAAGGATCTTCTCACTTTCTCCGCACCCCACCGCCAACAGCAGTACCGCCGCCAGCAGCAGCGCCAAAATTCTCTTGTTCACGGTTTTTTGTCCTCCTTTAGGTCCTGTTCACTTCACCGGTCGCAAGGTTCAGCTCGTAGTCCGCACCATCCTTGCCATGTTTGCCATCTACATAGAAGCACAGGTAGCCGTCCTTCTGCTCACTGCTGGTAATGCGAACCGGCCCGCCCTCTTCGTAACGTCCCGGGTTGATCTTGGTATCCCAGTCATTTTGCAGCTGTCCGGTGCTATCCAGCACCGCCGCGTGAATGGTCGTATCCCCGGGCAGAATGCTCCAGCCGTCCCAGTCTGCCGGCAAAGCCGTCCAAAGGACAGCGATCCTCTTCTCTGCCCGGTAGCCTCTTACCAGCATCACATAGGGAATGTCATCTCCGGTTACCAGTTCACTGGGGCTCCAGCTGTAAACGGGGCTGCGGTCCTCCGCCACCGCCATAATGGCCGCCGGGTCGTAATAATAGACGCCCCGGTAGTCGCTGACCCACAGCAGTCCCTCCGCGGTAAAGCCCAGCCTCATATAGGTAAGTCTATTCCCATAGGAATCGTTTTTGTCATAAAACACCTGCGGCACCACCCGCATACTGCCGCTGCTGTCCAGCAGCACCACCATTGACTTGTCGTAATCTTTATTGAGGGTGCGGCTGTATGCCCGGTACTTGATGCCCGGGGAATAGAAGTCCTCGCTGCCGCTTCCGGTTCCTGTTCCGCTTAGGATATCGGAAGCCGACACACGGGAAGCCTTCATGATCTCCAGCATTTCATCGGTATAGCCCATCGCCTTGGCCTTGGCAATAAACTTTTCATCGGCATAGGATACGGCGGTCGGGTCATTGGTGCTGGCCAGCTGGCTCTCCCCGGTCGTGAGGTTCAGGCACCAGCGCTCCCACAGCTGGGTGCCGTCCGGCAGGTAGCGGCTGCCGTTTTCATCATAGTAGTTGCTGTAATACATCAGCCCATCCCGCACGATGACCTGGCCCATATCCCGGTGGCCCCAGTAGTTGCGGTACACATACTGCGGCAGGGTCAGCACCCGCACCGGCTCGGTGATGTCATTCCGGTCCAGCACCGCCACCTTCCAGTGGCTGCTGCTCTTCTTGTATTCCCCGTTCCAGGCATCGGGCACCTCGCCGCTGTTATAGGGGAAATAGGTCAGCGCCAGGGTATCCCCGCCCCGGTCGTCAGCGTAGAGATACTCAATATTGATCGCGTCACAGCCATCCATCGGCAGGTTGGTCTTATCATACACCACGATCGGCGCCTCCGGCTTTGCCGCGTCGTAAATATAGAGGCCATCCTGCCGTATGATACCGAACAGCGTGCCATCGTCCTCATCCGAGATCTGCTGGAAGCTCTCATAGTGGGTATTCTCCAGCAGCGTGGTCAGATGATGGGTCTCACTGTCGTACAGGTAAAAATTATACTTGTTATAGCCGTCGGCATCATCCATACCAAGGTAACTCACAAAAAGCCGGTAGCGGCTGCCCTCCGCAAAGACCCAGCTTGCCTCCTCATTCAGGGCAATCAGTCCGCTGCCACTCTGCTCCACCAGGACCCCAGTCGAATCGACCGGCATAATGGCAATACTGCTGTTCCGGCTGGGGCTGTAGATCGAATATCCGTCATTGCCCTTCGGGTCCAGGTAGATGACCATATCCTCAAAGTTGAAAAGCGCCGCGTCCTCCGGTGTGATAAGACTCTCGGAAGTATATCCGTTCCACTGGGTCACCTCGGGGTTTTCCAGGCCGGAAATATTCAGCGGTTCCGTCCGCCAGTACGAAAGATGATAACCGTCCTCAGCGCGGTAAACACTCACCTGCTGCTGTCCCCAGCCCAGCAGGCGGCAGCCTTCGGTGCTGCCATCAATGAAAACATAGGTATCCGACGCGTAGTATTCGGCCTTGGTGGCAATCAGTTCCCAGCCGGCGGTTTCCGGGCCATCACTCGGCTCCACCTGCAGCTCGCCCTCCGGCTTTGGCATCACCACTGTCTCGATGTCATAGTCCCGGCTGATGTATTTCCAGCCGCCATCCTCCTCCAGCCGTATGGTGATGGCATACCGGCCGCAGCTCTCGTGGGTCTGGGTATAGTCCGCCATGTGCTGCGCCAGGAAGCCCTCATCGCCGGGCTGGGCCTCATACAGGCTGTACCGGATGGTTAGGGTATCCCCCTCGATCGTGGCCTCCCGGGCATAGGCAAACAGGTTATCCCCCAGGTTCCACGGGCTCACCCAAAAGTAGTCGCCGCCATAGCTGTGGAGATCCTTCAGAGAGGCGTCCGCCATTTCGGGGCTCATATCAAAGTGCTTCTGGATCGCGGCCGCGACCTCCTCCTGCGGCAGGTAGAAGTTCTGCGCGTTGGGCAGCTTGCCGCTGGCATCGTAGTTGGTGTCCATCAACTTGGCCAGCTCCGCCCGCTTTTCGGCATCGGCTGTGCCATAGGCGGCGGCCAGGTCCAGCTTCTCCTCGCCGGTATAGCCGTACAGCTCATAGATGGCGTATTTCAGCAGCGGTCCGGATTTCAGCTCTTGGTAGCCGGACCAGTAGATATCACCCATGGCCGCCAGCGGCGCCAGGTATTCCCGGCTCAGGGCGTCCATATCGTTCAGGTCGATGTTGTAACGGTTTTTCCCGCCATCGGGAGTGCAGGCCACCAGCGAACCGGCCACAGCCGCCGCCAGCAGCAGGGCCGCCAGCGCCAGTGTTCCCCGGCGTTTCTTGGTGGTATCCAGTATGGTGGCAAGGCGGTTTTTCAGCGTCTTTTTGCCGCTGTAAAAATTGGTGGTGAACAGGGTGCGGCGGCTCATGCCGGCCCGCACAACAGCCAGCAGGCACCGGCCGTATTCCTCCCGGTAGGCTTCATCCCGCCCGGCCACCACGGCCTCATCGCAGGAAAGCTCCAGGTCCCGGTCGGCGGCATACACCATCAGCCACACCATCGGGTTAAACCAGTGGATGGCATTGGCCAGCATCAGCAGCAGCTTATACCAGATATCCCGGCGGCGGTAATGGATCAGCTCATGCCGGAATACCAGCGAAAGCTGCTCCGTAGAGAGCTCCAGCTCCGGCAGCAGCAGGGTCGGCTTAATGGCCCCAACGATCATGGGGCTGCCTACGGCGGCCGTATAGACCGGCAGCGGCTTCTGCCGTCCCGCCGCGGCGGATTCCCTTTCCAGCACAGCCAGGATGGCTTCATCGGTCAGGGGGCGGCGGCTGCGGGAGAGCTTTGCTCTCAGCGCCAGGTAGCTGCCCAGCTGCCACAGCAGGAACAGTGCGGTCCCCGCTGCCCAGCACCAGCCCACCGCTTCCATCACCGGGATAGAACGGGTACCAGCCGGGGTGGGAATGATCGCCGGCTCCGCCGGTTTAGGCGTTTCGGCGCTCGGCCCGGTCGGGGCGGTCATCCCGGTCTCGATCTGCTGGTAGGGGTCGTTTTCCGCCGCTCCCGGCACCACCTGGATCGGGTCTCCGACCGGGGCGGGTTCAGTGGGGACGGGCTCCTCCCGGCTCACCGGGTAGGTGAACTCTCCCTGGGGCTGCGGCAGGGTAACTACCGGCTGCGGCAGGGTGATGCCAACGGGCAGCAGCAGCCGCACCGCGATGAGCAGCCAAGCCCAGTACCGCCACTTGGCAGTAAAGCGGCGGCCCAGCAGCGGGCCTGCCGCCAGCAGCACGGCAATCACCACCGCCATCGGCAGGGCCAGCTCCAGCAGGGCGGTCATCAGTCGTTCCATCCTTGTCAGCTCCTCTCTTCCTCGCGGGCACGGCGCTGCCCGGCTATAAATTCCTCCAGCTCCGCCAGATCACGGTCGGTCAGGTCCCGGCTTTCCACCAGGGATGCCACCATGCGGCGAAAGGAGGACTGGTACATCTTCCCCAAAAAGCTGCGGTTGGCCCAGCGGCGGTAATCCGCCTCGCTGACTAAGGGACGGTACAGGTTGTGCCGGCCCTGCCGTTCCAGCGAAAGGTAGCCCTTTTCCACCAGCTTGGAAAGCAGGGTGAGGGTGGTGGTATCCGCCCAGTTGTGGCTTTTCAGCTGCTCCTCCAAATCGCTGCGCAGCACGGGCGGCCGGTTTTGCCAGATGGCCAGCATCACATCCAGCTCGGCATCGGATAATTTTTTCTCGGGCAGTTTCATGGTGGACTCCTTTCGGGTTCTGTCGGTTTATTTTACAGTTTCATTCTATCATCGTAGAATGCGATTGTCAATGGTCTTTCTGCAAGTGTAGAATTTATTTTCTATATCCGTAGAATATATGGTGGGCGGGTTTGCATGGTGTGCCTTGGCAGGGTCTTCTGCCGATCCCCCGGGTCCGGCCCCGCAGGCCGGCCAAAGGCCGG
>ERZ836877.5292-NODE-5292-length-12433-cov-25.864518_pt1 | contig 12433 bp, 4 predicted proteins | sample MGYA00519469_ERZ836877 | MGnify/ENA primary metagenome ERZ836877 (study PRJEB31850, sample SAMEA3708809) | human gut metagenome | biome: human gut; feature: human-associated habitat; material: faeces | place: China | collected 2014 ... | reverse complement strand
GTGAATAAGCCCCCTCAAAATCTCTGCGAAGATAATACTCCGGTTCCTCAGGCGTGTGCATGACAGGATAGCTCAACGCCGTGTCGTCAATTTTTATCCATCCCCAAAAGTCCGGGTTCTTTTCCTTCAGGGCGTTATATTCCTGCGCCGCTTTTTCCTTTGCGGACTGCTCTGTTTGTACGGCTGCGGTCTTGGAGTTTTCTCCGCCATGGTTATTTGCCTGCTCTGTTATCCTTTCAAGCGCACGAAATGCCTGCTGCTGCCGCGCACCTTCCCCATAATATGCCAGCAACATTCCCGCAGACAGCAGAAACACAAGCGTGAAAACAGCCATCATAAGGGTGCTTACGATTTGCTTTTTCATCTTGTCTCCTTTGCTCTTTGCTGTCCGCTGACAGCACCACAATAATTATATAAATTATGAAGTGAACCGTTTGAATTGTCGAGTGCTTTTTGAAAGAATATATCGAAGAACCGAAAAGAAAGGTGCCGTTTGGAGTTCTTCAAAACGGCGGAATCTCATACTTTGGGACGATTTACTTTTCCCCTTCGGGTGGTATAATTTAACTGTTATCGTATAGCATTTCCCTCATCCTTCACCGAAAAGGAGATAAAATTGAACGGAAATATTCTCATAAAGCCATCTGTGCAGCAAAAATTTGACCATGTTATGCAAAGCGGGCGCATCCTTTTTTTCAGCGCGCCCTGCGGCTTTGGCAAAACGGTTGTGGCAAACGCCTTGCTGCGCAAATGGCGCACACTTTGCCTGCGTGCCGATGCACCGGATTTTTCGCTGCAGGCGCTGCCGGACGAATGGGATATTTTGCTGATTGACGACTTTCAGCTTTTGCAGGAGCAGGAAACCTCGCAGATACTCTGTGAACTGATTCGTGCCAACCCGGCACGTCGGTTTGTGTTCCTCTCCCGCGGGGTGCCGCCGGCGTACCTGACGGCATTCCAGTACACGGGTCTGATGACCACCTTGGAGCCGGATGACCTGCTTTTTGACCATGAGGACATACGCAACTTTTTTGCCTCCTGCAAAGTAGCCGTAACGGAAAGCGAAATCAACGGCATCCTGAAAGAATCTATCGGCTATCCGCTGGGTGTGGCAATTACGGCGCGGCAGATGTCCGACGGCAAGCCTTTTAGCCCGGAGTTGACGGCGCGCGCCTACCGGGAAGTGTTCACCTACTTTGAGGCAGCTGTGTACAACCGCTTTGACCTTCCTGTGCGGCGGCTTTTGTTGGAGCTTTCGCTGTTTGAGGACTTTGACATGGAAATGGTGCGGATGGTCAGCGGCGACCCCCGTGCCGGCGAACGGATGGACTGGCTCCTGCGGCACACCACCATGCTGCGTTACGACAGCCGGGAGCGATTCCACTTCTGGGCCGGTTTCCGCGCCTTTCTCCTTTGGGAGATGGATCGGGAATACACGGAGGAAAAGCGTAAAGCGCTGTTCAGCCGGGGCGGGCTTTACTACGAGCTGAAAGAGGACTATGCCCGCGCGCTGGAATGCTACACGCAGGGCGGCGACCACACTAGGGTGGCCGAACTGCTGGTGCGCAACGCCGATCTGCACCCCGGTATGGGTCACTATGCCGAGATGGAAAAATACTACCGCGGACTGCCGGAGACGGAAATTCTCGCCTCACCCTCTCTAATGCAGGGCATAAGTATGCTCTGTGCGCTGGCCATGGATTACGAAGGCTCAGAGCGCTGGTATGGCAAACTGAAAAAGTTTGCCGAACACTGCGACAGGCAGGACGCCGCCGGAAAGCAGGCGCGCGGTCGCCTTGCATGGCTGGACATCTCCCTGCCCCAGCGGGGCGTGAAGGGTCTGACGGAAACCATCCCCGCCGTGTTCCGGCTGCTGACAAACAAAGAGGTGGCGCTGCCGTCCTTTTCCGTCACGAGCGCGCTGCCGAGCATCATGAACGGCGGCAAGGACTTTTCCGAATGGAGCAAAAAGGATGACCTGCTCTACAAAACCCTCCGTCTCCCCGTGGAGGCGGTACTAGGGCGGGACGGCGTGGGTCTTGCCGACTGCGCCATTGCCGAGAGCAAATTTGAAAAGGGTGAGGACGTCACCGGGCGGATGCTGTCCCTTCTCCCGCAGCTGAACGAAATCCGCAACCGGGGTACGCCGGACATGGAGTTCGCCGTCAGCGGGCTTCTGGCCCGCAGCCAGCTGGCAAACGGGCAGGCGATGGACGCGCGGCGCACCATCGAGGTACTTCGGGAATGCTTTGCCGAGCGCGGTTTGACACGCTTTTTGCCCAATATGGACGCCATGCTCTGCCGTATTGATATGCACACCGGCAACCTTGACGCGGCGGACGTGTGGTATCGGGAAAAAGCCCCGCGCGAACCCACGCACCTGAATGTCATGCGGCGCTACCGGTATCTGACGCAGGCAATGGTGGAAATTATGCAGAACCGCCCGGACGCCGCTTTGCTGACGCTCTCACCCATGGAGCCGTACATTCAAAACTGCGCCCGCATCATCGACGGCATTCACCTGAATGTCCTGACGGCCATCACCCTGCACCGCAAGCACGACAAACGGTGGCGCAAGCGATTGACAGCGGCGCTGGACGCGGCGGCGGAGTACAGCTTTATCCGCACCGTCAGCGTATACGGCACGGCAGTGTTGCCGCTGCTGGAGGCACTGGACTGGGATGGCGACAAAAAGTGGTATAAGCAGTTAATGGCGGCGGTGCGGATGCAGGCGGCGTTCTACCCGCATTTCCTCGCGCCGCGCCTTGCCCCCGGCGAGGAGCTGACGCCCACGGAGCTGCAAATTCTGCATCTTCTCTGCGCGGACAAGTCCAATGCCGAGATTGCTCGGATTATGGACGTGAAGCTGCCCACGGTGAAAACCCACGTCAGCCACATCCTAGACAAGCTGGACGTGAAGCGCCGGACGGAGGCCAGGACGGCCGCGAAGAAGCTGCATTTAGTCCCCGAGGACCTGTAAAAACAGCATCCGGCAGATGTCGGATTTTCACATAAAAGCAGGACTATTTCTCAAGGAGGAAGTACATGAAAAAACGAGTATTGAGTATGCTCATGACGCTGGCGCTGTGCCTGACGCTATTCCCCGCGCCCGCGTGGGCGGCGGAGGACACGCCGGAGGGCGGCGCCATCGTGCAGCAGGAGCAGCAGGAGGAAGCTCCGGCGGAGGAAACGGACACGCCGGAGATCGGCGCCACCGTGCAGCAGGAGCAGCAGCAGGAGCAGCAGCAGGAGCAGCAGGAAGCTCCGGCTGCGGAACCGTCCACCATATTGGAACAGGCGGCGGAAAATGGCATTGCCGCTCAGAACGGCGGGGACAGCACCGTGGAAAACGCGGTGGCGGAGGTCACCGTCAACGGCAGCACCACGCCGTACGCCGACATTGACGCGGCGTTTGCGGCGGCACAGCAGGCCGACAGCGCCACGGTGAAGCTGCTGGCGGATGTGACCATCCGCCATGAAGACTACTCCGGCATAAAGCTGGAGAAGGGCAACATCACGCTGGACCTGAACGGCAAGACCCTCAGCAAAAGCACGCGCGATGACAATGTGTTTTATGCAAGAAATGCCGTGTTCTGGCTGTCGCCTCCGGAAGCGACAACAAAAGACGAATTTTTGGCGGCTCTCCAGACGCATGCCCGCCTGACCGTTCAGGACAGCAGTGCTGATAGAAGCGGCAAGATTGTGCAGCCCAACGGTGGCCCGGCGGTCATAGTGGCCCTTAACACCATACTGACCGTGAATGGCGGCACCATTGAGAACGCATCTTCTGTAGATCTTGATGATGACTCTCACCTGAAGCCCAACTGCGCCGTACTGCTGAGTGGCGGCGGTAAGGCTGTCATCAACGGCGGCACGCTGCGCGGTATGCGCGGCGTGGCGGTGACGGGTTATATTACCAAAGAGGTAGAAGGCTTATACAAAGATACTTTCGGAATAGAAGGATACAATAATGATACCTACGGCAATGAGCTGACCGTAACCGGCGGCAATATCTGCGCCACCAGCGGTGAAGGGCTTATTGTCTATGAGAAGGCGAAGAAGATCGAGCTTTCCGGCGGCACATTCACCACGCAGTCAAATGCTTACAGCATTTGGGTAGCTGACACCAAGGACGGAGAACAGACGTTCAAGGGAGATGCGTCGAGCCTGCTGGCAAGCGGCTGCCGCTATGAGAATAACGGCACGGAATGTGTATACAGCGAGGACGGCAAGGGTGTTACGGGCAACGCCACCGTGGCGCTGCGCCCTGCGAACGAGTATGCGTACATCGACAAGAATGGGAACCTGGCCACGCAGGCCAACTGCACGGAGATCACGGAGCGTACCGATGACATCTCGACACCGGGCTGGTATGTGGTAAAAGAGAATCTCACGATCTCCTTGCTCAATATTTCCGGCGAGGTCAACCTGATTTTGTGCGACGGGGCAACGCTGACCGTCACCAGCTTTATGAATGTTACGCAAGGCAGCACGCTGAACCTTTACTGGCAGTCTGCCGGTACCGGCAAGCTGACGGCGGCGGCCATCAGTGTGCTGGGCACTGTAACTGCACCCGCCGGAGAAATGAAGCGGACCACCGGCGAGGGTGGCACGACCTTTGAGAAGTGCTTTGAGCATGACTGGGGATACACAAATAACGGCGACACGCACACGGCGATGTGCAAGCTGTGCGGCAAGGCCGAAGCTGCGGAGAGCCACAAGTATGACAGCTGGGCACCTACCGATGCAAATACCCACACCGGGACGTGCGCCTGCGACGCGACCAAGACAGAAGGTCACACCCTGACCTGCACCCCCAACGCCGATGGGCTCACCCACAGCACGAAGTGCAGCGTGTGCGGCTACACGGCAGCGGCGGAAAGCCACGACTTTAATCAGACCGATAATTACGGCAAAAAGTGCGCCTGCGGTGCATATCTGGCGGCGGAGTGCAACGGCCAGCAGTACGCTACGCTGGCCAGAGCCATCGAGGCGGCAAATGGTGCAGATATCACGCTGCTGACGATTGTTAGCGAGAATGTTGTCGTTGATGGCGCCAGCATCAAGGCAGGCATTATTCTGGGTAACGGCAAAACTATAGACGACATACCCTATCCGTCCAATTGGGTGGCAGATCGTAACGGCATTCCATTGACCATGGAAGCCGGAGAGATTACGCTCAAGGATGGCGCGCTGGCGCAATTCACGGGGTATGCCAGTGCCAACAACGCAATTGCACTCAAGGGCGGCACATTGACCGTGGCAGATACGGTAACGAAAATTATAGGCAGCGTCGCTTCCGAGTCTGGGCAGCGTGCCGCCATCGAGGCAACCGGCGGCGTGCTGGATCTGCAGGGCAATACCCTGCTGGACGGCGGCTTGACCATGAGCGGCGATGCACAGCTGAAAAACAAGCTGACAGCCGGCACATTTACCAACAGTGGAAGCGAGACTTACAGCGTCAGCGTAGAGGGCTCTAGCCAATACACCACGGTGTTCGATCTGCTGGAGACAGGCTATGCTTTTGCCGTATACAACAAAGATGCCCCGACAGGCGATGTAATTGCCAAGGATACTACTACCAGAGAGCTGACAGAGGATGTTGCTGTCATCAAGTGTACGCATAAGGGCGCAAACAACAAAAGTCTGTTCAAGGATAACACATGCACAGGCTGCGGCTTTACCTGTGCGCATGAAACGATCAAAAATGGTGTTTGCACCGTCTGCAACACGGCGATGGGGGCACAGGATAATACCGGCAAATATTATCTCAATTTGGCGGAAGCCTTTGAAGGCGTTGCGGATGGCGGCACGGTGACGATGCTGACAACGCTTACAGATGATGACACGATCAGCTTCTGCTGTGATGCAGAGGGGAATCCTGTCGAAAAAACCGTTACGCTCATGATGAATGGGCATAGCCTGTCCTATGAGGGCGCTTCATCTTTGAACATACAGAGCGGCAAGCTGATCATCGGCGATGAAGTAACGATTTCCCAGCCTGCACGAGCGGCGGTGCCTGCTGTCTTTGTAGATAACAATGAGCAAAGCAAGGACAGAGGTACGCTGGAATTCAAAGGCAAGGCAAACCTTACCGGCGGCTTGTTGATCCAAAACTGGGGCAAGTTGGAGGGTGGCCTGAAGGAAGGCACGATTATCACAAGCAACGGTACATACAGCGTTTCTGTAGAGCGCTCTGAAACTTACAGCAATGTGCTGGGCTTGCTGGGCGATGGGCTTGCTTTTGCGAAGAAAGATCATCCAGATGAACTCGTCAACGGAAATGTAAAACAGCTGACCGAGGACGTTATCGTGGTGGCACACAAGCATAGCCCGAAGTATACGCAGAATCCCGACCCGGATGCGCTCCAAACCTACATCTACATCTGCGACTGCGGCTTCGTATGTCCGCACGATCGCTTCACGAACAGCATCTGCGACATCTGCCACGCGGCGTGTACCCATGACGAGTATACCAGCGACGATAAGTGTGCTCGCTGCGGCGCGCCGTTTGCGGTGCGGGTGGAGTGTACCGATAGCGTGGGTATCACATCGAACAAGCTGTACATGAAGACCACCACTCAAGACGGCACCGATGATACGCTGCGACAGGTCTTTAACGAGGCCGCAGATGGCAGCACCATCACCCTGCTGGCAAACGGGATGCTGCCTAGCGGCATATATGCCAGCAAGACCCTCACGCTGGATCTGAACGGACATAGCCTGAGTGGGTACAGCTTGAATGTCGGCGGCCTTACGGCCACGAGCCAGGTTCTCACCGGTAATTTGACGGTCATTGACAGCAGCGGCGGCAACGGCGCGGTGGGAGTGACCGTGCGGGACGGCGGTACACTGGTATTTGATCCGAAGAATGACAGCACCACCCTGCTCCAGCTGGAGGTTTGGGGCGGTACAGTCGAGCTGTACGGCGGAAAGATTTCGAGACAAGGTCTGCGGCTGAATAACAGCATCACATTGGGCAATCTGCTTCCCCAGAATGCGGGGCTTGCTTACTACTGTGGCGACACGCAGCTCACGCTGGAGGAAGCCGCTTCCAAGACCTGCGACCTGGTGGTAAAGTCCTGCGCCCACGGCGGCAAGAACGGCTTTGACGAAAACGCCACTGCCTGTCCCTACTGCAACGCGCCTGCGGTGGCTGAAACAGCCTTGAACAATGGCGAGAGCGGCCGCCTGCAGCGGAGATTTGCTGATTTGCAAACAGCCCTTGACGCAGACAGAGACGGCGGCGCAGAACTCACGCTGCTGGCCGACGTGACCGGCGATTATACCATAGACGGCACGAAGGTCACAGGACTTAATCTGAACGGCCATTCCATCAAGGGCACGGTGACGGTCAAGGCGGCTACGGGCAGCAACACCACCACCTTGAGCAATACGAAAAACACGACCACAGCCAGCATTGATAAGGTCGTTGCTTTCGATGGTGCGGAACTCGCCGGGTCGAGATTTCCCGCCGTGATCGGCACATTGACGTTGGCAGATGGCGCGACATGGAAAAATATTCTGAATCTTAAAACACTTGGATACAAGGTGCTCAACGGAGAAGGCACTCACCAGTGGTACGCCCCGAATGATGTCAAAGGCTCGCAGTTGAACAACGTTATCATCAATAGCCTGCCCATCACCACCAAGACCTTGAATCTGAAGGTCAATGGGACGAACGTGAACAAGGTGGAGCGCGGCACGACCGTCCAGCTCTGCGCCAGCTGCAATACAAATGGCGCGGATGTGACGTTCTCCATTCTGAAGAAGGGCGAAACAACGCCCATCACCTTGACGAAGCCGAGCTATGCCGGTGGGAAGTATACAAAAGATTACTCCTTCGATACGATCGGAGAATACACCATCTATTTCACCGCCACCAAGGACGGCTATTCGGTGCAGAGCGCCGAAAAGAAGCTGACCGTCACCAAGGCCACCATCCCTGCCAGCGCGATCACCGCGCCTGCGGCAAACGCCCTGACCTACAACGGCAATGAGCAGGCGCTGATTACCGCGGGCAGCGTGACGGACTATGGCACCATGCAGTACAGCCTGACCAAGAACGGCACATACAGCCCGAACATCCCTACCGGCACCGATGCCGGAACATATACCGTGTGGTATCGGGTGATTGGCGATGCAAACCACAACGATACCGCACCCGCCAGCGTGGCGGTCAGCATTAGGAAGAAGCCGCTGACGATCACCGGGGTAACGGCTGCGTCCAAGCCCTATGATGGCACGACAAACGCGGGCATTACCAGCGTGACCTTCGACGGCGTAACATTGAACCTAGGCACAGACTACAACGTGGCCGCCAGCTTTGACGAGGCCAGTGTGGGCAACGGCAAGAATGTCACTGCCACAGTGACCCTGATCGGACAGGCAGCGCAGAATTACGCCCTGGAGCAGAGTAGCTTCCCTACGACTGGCAGCATCACCAAGGCTGCTGCGCCTGACTTCACCAAGGAAACTTCGCTCGCCATTATAAACGGCTACGAAAAGACCTACACTGTGACGCTCCCCGCCTTGCCCACGCTGGAAACGCCCAAAGAGTATGGTGCACCCACCTATGAGCTGGGCGAGATCAAACTCAATGACGGCTACTACACCGACGGCGCGAAGGTGGAAAACGGCAAGATGACCCTGCCCATTCAGAAAAATGACGTGGGAACCACCGGTCCTGTGGGTACAGTGACCGTGGTAATCAAGAGCAAAAACTATGAGGACATCACCCTGACCGTCAATGTCAACGCGGCGAACAAAATCGAGCCCACGCCGGACGGCGAAATCACCGCAACGGCGATTACCTACGGCGATACACTGAGCAAGAGCAAAATTTCGGGCAAGATGAAAGACCCCGACACGGGGGATGCGGTCAACGGTACGTTTACATGGATGGATGGCACGGTTAAGCCTGATGCGGGCAGCAATAATGCCACGTGGACATTCACCCCGGATGCGTCCTACGGCGGAAAATACACGACGAACACCGGCACTGCAACCGTTACGGTCAACCGCAAAACGGTTATGGTTTCAGGTATCACCGCAAGCGACAAAGTTTATGATGGCACGACCAATGCAAAGCTGAATTTCAGCAACGCCAAATTTGCCGGTGTTCTGGAAAATGACACGCTGACCGTTACTGCTAAGGGTGTGTTTGAAAAGGCTGACATCGGTAAGCAGAAAGTCAAGATTTCCAACTTTAAGCTGGGCGGCGCTTCTGCCGCCAACTATGTGCTGGCTGAAAGCGGAAATCAGACCGAAACCACTGCCAATATCACCGCCAAGCAAATCACCGTTACCATTACCCCCAACGGCGGCACTTACGGCAGTGTCATCGCCGCCGCTGCCAATCTTTCCGGCGCTGTGGACGGGGAAAACGTTCCTGTAACGCTTACCTACACAGGCAACAACTACAGCTCCGCAACGGTTCCCGTTAATGCAGGCAGCTACAAGGTTACAGCTTCGATTGCCAATAGCAATTACACGCTTACCGGAAATACGACAGCCGACTTTGTGATTACCCCGAAGGCTGTTACCGTTACCGGCATTACGGCAAAAGACAAAGTCTATGACGGCACGACCGATGCAACGCTGGATTGCAGCAACGCCCAATTTGACGGTATTCTGAAAAATGACAAGCTGACCGTTGCGGCTAAGGGTATGTTTGAAACGGCTGTAGCAGGCAAGCAGAATGTTGCCATCTCCGGTTTGACGCTGGGCGGCGCTTCTGCCGCCAACTATGTGCTGGCTGGAAGCGGAAATCAGGCCGAAACCACCGCCACCATCACCGCCAAGCAAGTCACCGTTACCATTACCCCGAACGGCGGCACTTACGGCAGTGTCATCGCCGCCGCTGCTAATCTTTCCGGCGCTGTGAAAGGGGAAAATGTTCCTGTAACGCTTACCTACACCGGCACAGCCAACGATGGCACCGAGTACAATGGCACTACACCGCCCACCAAGGCAGGTACTTACACCATCACGGCAACCATCACCGACCCCAACTACAAGCTGGATGCCGACACCGCTACTGCTGAATTCACCGTTGCCAAGCGCTCCGCCACCGTTACCCCGGACAACAAGTCCAAGGTATATGAGGAAAAGGACCCCGAACTGACTTACAAAGTCAGTGGTGTACTGGACGGTGAAATGCTGAAAGGTATCACGCTGGCTCGTGCTAAGGGTGAGAATGCCGGCAAGTATGCCATCACCGTCACCGCCGATGTGAGCGCAAACCCGAACTACGATGTGACGTTTGCCGAGGGTACGTTTACCATCGAGCCGAAGTCCATCAAGGGCGCAACCGTTGTGCTGGGCAAGGGTCTTGCCGCCAACGGCGCGAAACAGACCCAAACGGTGGAGAAAGTCCTGCTGGGCGATAAAGAAATCCCTGCTGACTCCTACACTGTGACGGGCAACACCGCCACCGCCCACGGCATATACACACTGACCATCACCGCCAAGGGCAACTATACCGATTCTATTGCATGGACCTATGTGATTGCTCCCTCCAAGGCTGAGGATGCCCCCGGCGAGGATATTGCAATCGGCAGCGGCAAGGTGAAAGTGGTTGTCCTGCCTGAGGGCGCTGTACCGTCCGTCGGTCTGCTGACTGACAAAGCAGAATTGCTTGCCATGCTGGTGAACAGCGGCGACATTACTGCCGATGAACTGGTGCAGATTGCCAACGGCGCAAGTGTGGACATTGTGCTGACCGTGAAAGAAGCCAATGTTCCCGATGTAGTAAAAACGGCGATGGCACAGGCTGCCAAGGGCTACACCATTGGGCAGTATCTTGACATCAGTCTGTTCAAGTACATGACCGTGAATGGTAACCGGCAGCCCGATGCAGCCCTGCACACGACTAAGAACGCATTGCCGATCTCCGTTGTGGTGCCGGACGCGCTTATCAATACGAACAGCGCGGTCAACCGCACCTACTGCATTGTGCGCAACCATGAAGGTACGATTACTGTGCTGGATGCCGCGTTTGACGCAGCCAACAAGACGCTGACCTTTAAGACCGACCGCTTCTCTGTCTATGCGATTGCCTATAAGGACACCGCCGTGCCGAGCAGCGGCAGCAATCCGGGAAACAACAACAGTTCGAACGACAGTGAAACCAAGAAGAACGAAGTTGCTCCCACACCGGCTCCCACACCGGCCTCCACCCCGGCAAGAACTTCAAAGCCGTCCACCATAACGGCAATGCCGCAAACGGGCGATACCTCCAATCCCACGCTGTACGTCGTGCTGCTGGTGGTATCTCTGCTCGGACTTGCAGTTATATTTGTCTGCAAGAGAAGAAACAATAAGTAATCGGTTATAAAGACAATTACAGATTGTTTTTGGCCCGACAGCCACAACGGCTGTCGGGCCTTTTTTTGCGTTCGCTTAATGTAAGATGCGCTGCCGTAATTCTTACCCGACCCGCGCCCCTCCGAATTTTGAGGTCTATTCAATGAAACCCAAAATTCAGGAGGTTTACGATGGCAAAGAAAAATAAGCTATGGTTTAGTGGTGAGGACGCGCAACTGGCTGCACGCTTTACAAAGTGTTTGACGAAAGCCCTTTACAATCGCCGCGTATCCTATCTGCGCGCGAAAGCGGAGCAGGCTGCAAGCGAAATTTCTATTGAGGAATGTTCCGAGGAAGTGGATAAAATGTATGTGCCTACGACAAGACCGGTGGAGGAAATTGTCGAATCGAAACTGATGTGGGAGAGCATCCGAAAGTATCTGCACAAGCTGACGCCGAGGGAATGCGAGGTTATGATTTCGCTGTATGTGGAACAGCTTTCTGTGTCCGAAACGGCTGCCAAGCTGGGTGTCGAAAAGAACACCGTAAGTACACACCGGCGCAACGCTTGCGAGAAAATTCGCAAGGAAATGGAGGAAAACTAAGATGGGAGCATTTCGAGATGCCCTTTTTGGGGCAAAGAACGGCGACAGCAAAGCTGTGGAACTGCTGTATGACCAGTTCTCGCCGCTTTTGCTGAAATGCAGCATGGTGAATGGTTACCGCGATGAGGACTTGTATCAGACTTTGCTGATCGAGTTCTTGCAGGTCATCCGGAAATTCAGGGTCTAAAAAAGAGAAAGTGGAGCCTCGGCTCCACTTTCTCTTTTGGTTTGGTATTCGCAATTACAGTTCCGGCAGAATAATCACAAATATGTCGTAATCGTAGGAACCGTCTATATTCAGGGCGTTTTTCCGGAACACCATATAGAAAAAAATCACCATTCGTGTAGCCCGAAAAAATATTTTGCCAAAATCAAAAATTTTTCTCGAACTTTTTCCATTTTTCGCGTTGTTCTTATATAGAGGGACAAAAAATCCCTCATTCCCCCTTTTCTGCACCTTGATAATCGAATATCCGAATCACCGGCTACATACAACTGACCTTGCCGCAACCCAAGGAGCG
>ERZ836877.5289-NODE-5289-length-12439-cov-5.159238_pt1 | contig 12439 bp, 10 predicted proteins | sample MGYA00519469_ERZ836877 | MGnify/ENA primary metagenome ERZ836877 (study PRJEB31850, sample SAMEA3708809) | human gut metagenome | biome: human gut; feature: human-associated habitat; material: faeces | place: China | collected 2014 ... | reverse complement strand
ACTTATTCAAACGCTTACAAAGAGGCCGCCAAGAAAAAGTGTGATTATTTAATGAGTGTTCGCGATTCTGGACCGTCTGCCTTAACCCGGGCAAGTAATAGTATGACAATTTATGTCCCACATACGCGCCAACCTAATGGTGTTAGCTGTGGTCCCTCTACAGTGCGACAAACACTGGCTCATTATGGTCTTGTGAAAAATTTGTCCACAATTATGTCGGAAATGAGTGATGCTAGTAAACCGGCCACCTATTGTTACAGTCCAACCAATGGCATCTTTGAGATTTCGAAGATGTTTTACTATATTAATACTAGCTTGTATGGAGAAGGCGGTGACCCTACAGGGGTTGTTTATATGGCTTTGTGGAAAAATGGTGCATATACATCTTCCCAACAAATGCTGAATATGATGGCCAGCGTAATTAGCAACAATAACCCTCCAATCTTACATACAGGTGCCATTCAAGGAACAAAGCGGACCAGCTATAATGACACGAGCAAATGGCCAATTAATATTAGTTCCGGCCATTTTATGAGCGTTAGCGGATATAACCTTTCTAATGCAACAATCCAGGTAACTGATCCTGATGTAACAAATCAACAGTCTTCTAGTTCTTATTCCTCGGGCAAATATTACATCAATTCTTCGGTCGTATATTCCACCTGTGACTATTTTGCGGCTTGAAATGTAGCGCGTCAAAAAGGAACTCTACTATGAACCATGATAGGTTATTCCATAAAGGGACGGGTACAGTGCAATCAAAAAAATTATATTTTGTTCTATCTATAGTCATTGTTTTAGGTGTCACAATTTGTTTTTTCTGGCGAGTTTGGCATACTTCTGATCGATTGGTGACGATCCACGGCGAAATTATTACATCGCAAGCTGTAGATATGTACAGTCAGATTGATACAATAGGCAGAACAGACTTAAAGGTGATCGGCTTCTTGGACAATAACATTATTTCTTGTTATTGGATACAAAATGCGCGTACACTTTCAAATGCGGCCCAAGAGGAAGAGTTTGAAGAGCTTTTGGTCACAGCCGATTACAAAAGCGGCGACACAAGGCTCATCAGAAGAACGAATACCTCTCCCATTTCCTCTGTGGATCCGTTTTTGTTTGATTGCCAAACATTGTATTCGTTCCCTTTCCGTAATGGAACCGTGAGCATTATTATGACAGATCTTGTCACAGGTACAACGGAAACGCTTTTAAGAGATGCCGCTGCGGCAACGTCATTGGTTGGATTTGCTAAAGTTGATCAGGACACAGCAGCATTTCTGGTAACAGCCGATTCACAATTGCAAATGGTCCTGCTGTGGAACAGATCCACAGAGAGGCTACTTGAAATTTTTAACACCGCCAATCTATCGTTAGAAAGGCCTCCACAAATTACCGCCATTGCCTCAGATGGAACCTATTTATACTATTTAATGAAAGAAATGGACGGAAGCAATTGGTTGCAGTGCAATTCAATAAACGGGTCGGTTTTGTGGAGGAAGAATCTAGCATTGCCGGAATATGAAGACGCGCAATATACGGCGGACCAACTCTATATTCAAGATCAAACCTTTTTTATAAAGTGGTACAATTGCGGGAGTGCACCCTATTTTACCGTTTTACAAAAGGAAGACACAGAATTTTCGCGGCTACCCATTCCACAGTGCACCCCCTGTTATTTGTTGACCCCACATCCGATTGCCGAGGAATGGCTTCTGTTTAGCACATTTCCCGAGCAGCAGGCATATTTGAAAAAGGATTTTGCTCATCTTGTTTTGTATAACCTAAAAACAGCCACATGGCAATCCGTCCGATTGGATATGGGCACGGAAACAAACTACCGTCTTTTTGCAAACGAAACAGGAAACGTCATTGCTCAGATTTATGCTGAAAACGGGGACAACACAAAGCTTATCCAGTATCCGTGTGCAAATCTGATAAAATGAACCGAGTTGCACATAATGAATGAAGCCTTGCTTGTTTGAAGAGCAATAAGTTTTGGATGGCGCCGATATACGCGCAGGTAAGTACTGACCTGCATAGCCTCCTTCGTAGGTTCATAGAACTGCCGGAGTGCGCAATACTGCCACGGTGTTCCCTGCAAGGCTCTTTTCAGTGATGGCAGGTAAACCGCCCCGGTATCATCGGCTTCATAACTGCTTGTATAGGGAGAAAACCTCGGACGGTTTCCTCTCCGCCAGTGTGTTGCGCTATCATAACCGCTGTCATAATAGAACGCTTCTGTGTCGGTGCCTTCTTTCCCAACGACGCGGATAAATAACCTTGCGTTCTCATAAATTTCTTTCGCAGGCGTATTCTTTTTTTCCTTATATGCCCAGCGTACCTTGAAGATCCGTATCAGCAATTCTTCATCGCTGATTTTTTGAATAACCTGGCAGGTTTCCCTGTCCTCATGGTAGGCGGCTCTTCTCCCCTGCGCTTTGGCGATTGCCTTTTGTTTGCATTGCGGGCAGACAAAGATTTTTCCGGTTTTCGGCTTTTTTATCACAGAAAACTTCTCGCAATAGGTACAAAAGACCTGCGTTTCCGGCTGGTTTCTGTCATACGAATAAAACAGATAGTGCGGCATGACATTTTGGTCAATCCAGTGTGCCAAGTTTGAGGGTGCAGCCGGGACCTTTTTCATTTTCTCGACTATGTCCGCATCACGTTTGCAGCGGCGAGCTTTTGCCTGCTTATTACGGATGCTATACTGATAGTTCTGTAACTCCTTCAACACGGCGATGCCACTTACGTTGCGATGGATAAAGTCCGCGATTGCAGCGCCATCCGTCCCTTTATAGAAAACGCAGGATTCTCTAAAATTATAGAAACTTTCATCGGCAAGGCTCATCAGCATGGCATCCCGCCACTTGACGTTCCCCTCGGCATCACGCTCCAGCGTGGCAAAGGTATCCTTGCCCTGAAACACGACCCACTTCGGCATACGGTCGTTTGCTTTCAGCCGTTCGCATTCATAGAAGTAAACTGTCAGCACCCTATGCCCGCCGAGCAGCTTGACGGCGGCGGTGACAAGGTATTTCACCCGTTCCGTGTACAACACACCGGCATTTAGGCTGATGTGCAGCGGAACATTGGCTGCATGGCGGCAGGCTCGTTTGTCCAGTTTCATCCTGCTGCCTCCTCTGTGCCGAAGTCACCAAAGGTGAGCTGTTCTTCGTTCGCGGGTTTCGGGGCTGGTTTGGGCGCTGCTTTCTTGGGCTTATCTTTTTTGACTTTGCCTGCCTTGGGCATTTTCCCGTTGTAAGTTTTGGGGACAAACTTTTCTTCCGGTTCGGCATCCTCCTTGGCTTCGGCATCGCGGAAATATTCCCGCGCCCACTGGTAGCAGAGTTCGTCCGGCACATCGCCGCCGAAACCGCCGCCCATAGGCTCTTCATCGTTGTCCTTCATTTCCTGCTCCAGATACTCCCGCGCCTTGCGGTTGATGTAGTGGAAGCAGTTCACCATCTTTTTCTTGGGGTTCATCACAAGGCGGGCAAAAGCGGGGTCAGCCAGACACTCGGTCTGCACGTCCTCCATGACGCATAGCTTCATGTTGCGGCGGGTCAGGCGCTCGGTATCCTGCGAAACGCGGTTCATGGATGCCTGCATCACATCGTCATCCGACATGGCGGCAAGGCGGTCCTGTTCCTGTTGTTCCCGCAGTTTTTTCTGTGCCTGTTTTGCCTCCCACTCGGCTTTGCGCTTAGCTTCGGCGGCATCAAATTCAGCCTTTTTGCGGGCTTCTTCTGCGTCCTCCGCTTGCGGTTCCTGCTTCGGGGGTTCTACCGGCTCAAATTCTTCGCTGAAAGAATCTACGGTTTCACTATCCGAAGATACCTCAAAAGCATCATCCTCGGCGTCGCGGTTCATCATATCAATTTCAGAGAGTATACCCATTGTTCTGTCCTTTCTAAAAAAGGCAGAGAGCTACCCGATGGTAACTCTCTGCCATAACTTTGCGCGGCATCAGGCCGCTTTTTCTTTTGCTTCTTCCTGCCGCAAAGCAAGCTGCCAGTCATCTATGCCCTTGTAGGCAGTATTCCAGACAAGGCTTGTGCTTTGCAGCCCGGCTGTATGGGCGATCTGCTGTACCTTTTCGGCGGCGTCTGCCACATATTCATTCTCTGACTTGTCCATGTCGTAGGCTTCCACGACCAGCTTGGTGCCGTTCTGTGCCATGCAGCGCAGTGCGGATTCCAAACCGTTCAAGCTGTTCACCCCTGCCACAGCGACAAACGAACGCCCTGTCAGGCAGTGGGCAATATCAGCTTTAAGCAGTCCTTCGGTCACATACACGGTCTTGGCAAACGGTTCGCCCACAAAATGCAGCGGACTGCCGGAGGTCACACCATGCGGCTTGCCGATAGAAGACAGCCAGATGTATTTTGCTCCGCTTTTACCCGGTGGGTCATCCCTACGGCGCAGCGGCGTGTCCAGCCGTATCTGCATACCACAGATTAAACCATCCATACCGACAGCCGGGAGCAGGATGCCCGCCGTGCGGCTGCCGAAATTGATCGTCCACCGCCCGGCATTGTCCGTATAGAAGCCCGGCACACCCTGCAAGGTGCAGCCCTGCCGCCGCAGACGCTCGGCATAACTGCGGCACAGAAACGTAGGCGGGGTCGATTTGAACCCGAACCTTACGATTTGCTCCTCAGTCAGCCCGCGCCGCGGTGACAGCAGATGCGCCTTGTGCGTGGGTGTCAGCGGCAGCATGGAGAGCAGCAGTGAGTAGGTCTGGTGTATCTCCTGCGGGGCAGCGCGGGCATTTTGCTCCGGCTTTACCCCGATGCAGTCATTCACCCTTGGCCGGGGTGTGTATCGCCCCAGCGCTTCACAAATTTCGCGGTAGGCATCGGCATTGCCAGTGCAGTTATAGCGGGCATACAGTGCCAGCATTCCGCCCGCCGCGCCGCAGCGGTTGCAGCGCCAGACGTTTTTGTCTGTGTTGACGTTGAGCCGCCCGCGCTGGTCCCCACAAAAGGGGCAGTTTAAGTACAGGCTCGACGGCAGACGGCGACGGACGGTAAGCCCCAGCAGTTCTACTACATCGGCAATGCCAAACGGAAACGTATCGGAAGATGAGGTCATGCAAAACGGCCTCCTTTCCGGTTATCCCGCCTGTTTCTCCTGCAAGCTGTCCCATATAATGGCGGCCGCCGCGCGGAGGATGTTGTTTTCTCCCTGATAGCCTTTCACATACCAGCGCAGGCTGGCAGGGCGGCGGTCAGCCACCTGTGCCAACGTCCAGCCCTTGCAGGTGCCGCAGTCTACGATGACGTTCTGCGCCTGCTCGTAGGTCATCTGGCGGCGGATCTCCTCCACTGGGCTGCTTTGGGTATACGCAGCGGCGGGCAGTTCCTGCTCCAGCACGATGACATTCTGCGGTTGCGCTGCCGGGGTCTGCGCAGGCTGCACGGATTCCAGCACAACGGTCTTGGGCTTTTCTACGACTTCAGCTGTGACCTGTTCGGGAACAGGCATATCGTCCGCCATGATGGCATCAAGCGGGTCAGCCTCCTGCGAGGTGGCTTTCACGGCTTCCGGCTGCTTCTTCACAGGTTCTGCATCTTCTGTTTTCGTCTGTACAGACTTGGCTACTTCCGTTTTTACCTGAACAGGTTTTGCAATCTCTGCTTTTACTCCCACCGGCACTTCACTGCCGTACTCCTCGGATTCACTGCCCACATCGGCAAACTGGATGCCAAAGCCCGCATTGGAGAGCGCTATGTCCAGCGCTTCTTCCTGCGCGGCCTCCACATACAGCCCACCGGGCGTTGCGTCCAGCGTGCAGTTGGCAACGTAGCTGCTCAGCGGTTCGGCATCCTCGCGGTCACGGTAGACCTTGGCTTCAAAAATGGCCATCTTCTCGGTGATGCGCAGGGCGTTGAGCTTCAGCCGCCCCGTGGGGCAAGCCAGCCGGAACCACAGCTTTTTGTACCGCAGGTCAAGGCGCATCACGTCCTCCCCGGTTTTGCGGGAAGTTGTGCGGCGCAGGAATTTCAGCGGGTCAAAGCCGGGTACATGGTTTAAGGATGCCACAGCGGCGTTGGTAGTGTACAGCATAGGTTCTTGATTCCCTTTCATGGGTGATTTCTCCCTTCATTATTACATTCAGCCGGCCTGTTGCAGTTCCGGCAGTGCGTTTCGTTCGGTGTGGTATGCCTTGCAGTACAGGCGGATGCGCTCGCCCAGCATGGTGTTGCGCTTGCTGATATCCGCGCGGTGAACCGCCATAAACAGAATCGGCTTATGTCCCACAAGGATGACTTTTTTCTTGGCACGGGTCACGGCTGTATACAATAAATTACGATACAGCATGATTGTGTGTGCCTTGACGATGGGGATAATGACCGTTTCAAACTCGCTGCCCATGGCCTTGTGGATTGTTGTGGCATAAGCAAGGTCAACGTGCGCCAGTTGTTCCGTCGTGTAAGTCAACTTGCGGTCGCCGCCAAAATCCATCTGCACAAGCCGTTCGCCTTTGCTGTTCGTGGTAATCCCGGTAATAAAACCGAGGTCACCGTTGGACACTTTCTCGGTGTTCTTTGTCTGCATAACGCGGTCATGGACGCGAAAAATGCGGCTGCCGATCTTCACTTCTTCCTCGGCCGAGCGGAACGGGTTGACCCGTTCCCGAATGGCACGGTTAAGCTGCTCGGAGGCTGCCTCGCCTTTCTCGCGGAACGGCGAAAGGATCTGCACGTTCTCGATGCCACGCTCGGCGGCTTCTTTGCAGTAAATGTCTTGGATGCGCCGCGCCGTCTCGATTTGCGTCGGGCTGTCCACAAACACAAAGTCATTGCCGTAGTACAGCTTGGTGCTGCCCTCGTTGATGAACTTTGCGTTGTAGGCAATCAGGCCGTCTTTCGACTGGCGGAAAATCCAATCCAGTACCGTGACAGGCACCATTCCGCTGTGGATCAGTTCGTAGAACACGTTGCCGGCGCCCACGCTGGGCAGCTGGTTCGGGTCGCCCACAAGAACGACCCGCGTATGCTGACCGATGCGCTTGAAAAACTGCTGTGCCAGCCACATATCCACCATAGAAAACTCGTCCACAATGACGAGGTCGGCATCCACAAAGCGAACGCGCTCACCATCGCCTACTTCTTCCCCGGTGCCGAGGCCAAGTGCGCTGTGCAGTGTGCGGGCCTCGTCCACGCCTGTGCTCTCCGCCATGCGGCGGCTGGCACGGCCTGTGGGAGCCATGAGGGCGAACTTCCCTTTCTGGTGCAGATTCTTGAACACCTCAATGATGGCCTTTAATACGGTGGTCTTGCCGGTACCGGGTGAGCCGGTAATAATCGTCAGCCCGTGCTGAAACGCCGTGCGCACTGCCTGTTCCTGCTTTTGGGAAAGCGTAATGCCCAGACTTTCGCGCACCGATTCCAGTGCAGACTCGATGTTCTCGGCCACGCTGATATTGGCAAGCCGCTCGGCAATCATGCGGGCGGTGTCATCCTCCTGCCCGAACACACGCGGGCTGTACAGGTACTGCTTGTAGGCTACCACTGCGCCGTGCAGAATCATCTGCTGCAAGGTTTCCTGCACCTCCTCGGCGCGGACGCGCTGTTCCGGGATGGGAATGGGCGCATTGAGCAGGAGCAGCGTTTCCTTTACTAAATCTTCCGATGGCAGAAACAGATGCCCCGATTTACTGCGGGCATCCTCCAATGTGTACAGCACCGCACCCTTGATGCGCTCGGCGCTGTGCAGGCGGTTGTCCGTCTTGCGGACGATGCCATCCACACGCTTGAAGCCGAAGCCGGAAATCTGGCATAAATCATATGGGCATTTTTTGAGGATATCTACACATGCCGGGCCGAAGTGCTGATAGATTTTCAGTGCTGTGGCGGGCGTGATCTTGAACGGCCCCAAAAGGCTCATAAGGTTGCGCAGAACGCGGCTCTCGGCGTAGGATTCCTCAATGTCCTTGAGTTTGCCCTCGGTGATGCCGCGGATTTGCAGCAGCTTCTCCGGCTCGTTGTCAAGGATATTCAGGGTGTCCGGTCCGAACGTGGCAACAATGTCCTCTGCTGTCTTGGGACCGATGCCCTTGATAAGCCCGGAACCCAAGTATGCCAGCAGACCGTCCGCTGTCTGCGGAACGATTTCCTGCCACTGCTCGACCTGCAGCTGATACCCGTACTTGCTCTCGACCCACTCACCGTCCAGTTCCAGCTCCACCGCCTTGGTGCGGGGCAGTTCGTACCCCACCGCCGTAAAGCGCAGCATACGGTCGCCGTAATAGCGGCCGTTGCAAGCCTGTAGCGGAATGCGCGGATCATTGGTTTTGACAACGATGATGGAGAATTTGTTTGCTTCGTTGTAAAAAATCGTAGATTCGTAGGTGACACGGCAGCCGGTAATGCCGCTGTGTTCCTGTTCACTGTCGTGCATAGGCACGCTCCCTTCTTTGTCAGGCGGCTTCGTCCGCCGATTTTGCCTTGATGCTGAACCGCCGCGATTCCGATACCGTGACGTACTCGTCATAAATATCCGGGTGCAGCAGCTTCAGCTTTTGGAGGTTGTCTTTCGTGATGCCTGTCCGGCTGACGGGGTTGTAGCTGATTGTGTACTGTGTACCGCCGTACTCCCCCATCGCCATGCAGCTGCCGTCCAGTTTGGCAACCATCTGACCTTTCAGCCGCTGCATTTCTGTGTCCAGCGTTTTTGCCTGCGTTTCCACTTGCTGCTTTTGCTCCTGTAAGCGGAGATACCGCAGCATGGTAGCAGACAGGTCATTGTCCAGCTGGATGGCAGGAATCGTCTTATCCGCAGCACCTAAGCGGCGGCGCAGGCTTTCGAGAATCAGACTGCCGTCCTCGGTGTAGGGCGGCGGGATGCGGGTCAAGATGTGGTCGTGCCAAAACTCGCGTTCCAGATAGACCATTTCCTGCTCATATTCCCGGTCACGGTACAGGTGGCGGATAATGACTTCGTCCTCATTGTTGCCGTAGAGACAGCAATAGAAGATTTCGTCCATGTCCATGACGGCCATGTAGTGCCGCCCCTGTGTCTCGTAGTAGACAGGAACACATTCCTCGCCGTCCTTCCACCAGTGGTCTTTTGCGTTGTAGTTGGTCGTTTTGATTTCCAGCAGCGCAATTTTTCCGTTTGGCAGGCGAACAAAGTAGTCCACATCTGCCAGCATAAAGGGATATTGCGGGTGCTGGAACATCTTCTTGATTTGGAAAACTTCCAACCCGGTTTTCTTGGTGAATATCTGGGCAACCAGTGGTTCCAGCAGATGCCCCATTTCCAGTGCCACCCAGTTGCCTGCATCATCGACAGCCAAAGCGATGTTCAGCTTGTCATCGTACAGATCGCGGGCGGTTCGGAACGGAGAAATGCCGAGGATCGCGGCGACATCGCTGCCGCCTATCCCCCGCCTGCGGTATGCCAGCCATTCCTGCTCGGTGAGGTTTTCGGTGCTGACCAGCACCTTGGGTTCCTGCCGTATGTGCTCCGGCATCTTCAGCCCCTCCTCTCGCGCCGGAGATAGGGACGCTTGGGCCGGGTGCGCACATTGTACAGCCGATACTGCAAATTGCGTGGGATGGGTCTTGCCTTGCGCGGGCGCGTGATGCGCCGTGCGATTGCCTTGGGTCTTACCTGTTCATTCATTTGGTGTTCCACCTTTCCTATATAAAATGTATTTCTCAAAGCCTGTCGGCTCTGAAACAAAATAAAAAGCGAGAACAATCGCAGGCAATGCCTGATGCTCACGGCAAACCGTGAACCACGATCCTTCTCGCTATGGTTGGGTGTTTTCACCCCGTATAAAAAGAAAAGTGCCGGCAGCGTCCGCCCGATATGGGCAGGACAGGGCTGCTGGCACGAATTACAAACTTAAACAACGTGTGCGCAAGGCACAAAAATCATTTACAGGTGGAGTATAGCACAAGAATGTCCGCCCTGTCAAGATGGTGAGATTTTGCATGATAAAAGCATGGTGCCCGCATTACATCCGCGCAGCTTTTGTATATACCATCGTTGTTTTTCCTATTAAAATTAGAATACAGCAAGATTTATTCCTTAAATCGATGCTGTCACGCGCGCGAAGAAAATCTGACACTATAAAGGCAATAGGAGGCATTTATTATGCAAGATCCCGAAAGTGTACCCATTCATCTGAAGCTGACGCTTTCCATTAAAGAAGCATCTGAATACAGCAATATCGGCATCAACAAAATTGATGCTATGCTCAAACAGCCCAACTGTCCTTTCGTGTTGTATGTAGGGTCAAAGAAATTGGTCAAGCGCAAGGAATTTGAAGCCTACATCAGCAGCAAGCTGATTATTTAAGAGAGGTAATGCCGTTGAAAATAGGGATTTCATGTGCTATAATTTCAGTATCGCGTTGGATTCCCGCTTTGGAAAGGAGTCCACTATGGGTAAAAGCCTAAAGCGAAAAGAATGCGGAAAAGGCATACGCCAAAGAAAGGACGGGTTATATTCCGCAAGATACTATACCAAAGACGGGGAACGGCGAGAAAAATATTTCAAGTCGCTGCCCGAAGCCAAGAATTGGCTTGCCGATACGAAATACGAATTGCGTCATCGCGTCATCACCTGCAACTCTGACATGTCCGTAGACAATTGGTTTGACTACTGGATCACGAACATCATCTGTAACCGTTCTCCGAACTGCATCCGCAACTACACAGAACGCTATAAGAGAAATGTTCAGCCGGTGATTGGAACCATGTGCATGGGCGACGTAAAGCCGATGCACTGCCAGATCATTCTGAACCGCATGGAAAGCACCTACGCCGGTTCTACGATCCGCCAGACTTACATTGCCATGGGTACCATGTTCAAATCTGCTGTGATGAACGATATTATCGTCAAACATCCGATGAATGGCGTGCGCTATAACAAGCCGGTCCGTGCAGTGGACGATATCCGCTACCTTTCCGTTGAGGAACAAAAGCGTTTCCTCGACGTAGCAAAAGATTCCCACAACTACCGGCAATATGCTCTGCTGTTGGAAACCGGGTTGCGCACGGGTGAATTGATTGGTTTGACTTGGGATGCCATCAACTGGAAGAAGCGTACTCTTACCGTCAATAAAAGTTTGGAGTACCGCCATCACTTCAAGTACTGGCGTGCCGGGCCGCCCAAAACGGTGAAAAGCTACCGCACTATCCCCTTGACCGATACCGCATATCGTATTTTGAAGAGCTGCTATGACGAGCGCTTGACCCGTAAAGAGTCGCCCACCATGCAGCAGATTCTGGAATACACGGACCGCCGTACCGGAAGGCAGATGTACTTCTGCATGCACGATCTGGTCTTTGTAAACTATCGCACCGGTGAACCGATTAAGAACAGTTCCTATGACACCCACCTCTATAAGCTGTGCGAAAAAGCCGGCATTGCTCCCTTTGGGATGCACGCGCTGCGCCATACGTATGCTACCCGCGCGATTGAGCGCGGCATGCAGCCCAAGGTCTTGCAGCAGTTGCTGGGGCACACCAGTATCAAGACGACGATGGACAAATACGTCCATGTTTCTGATGATTCAATGCAGAACGCCGTGCGTCTTTTTGAGGCAGCTGATATAGAGAAAAAGGGGTAAACCTCGAAAATGGGGGTAAAATGGGGGTAAAACCCCAAATCCGGTAACAAAAAACAACGATAATAAAGGAGATATAGAGAAGTATGAAATTAGGTATTGTGGGCCTTCCTAATGTAGGCAAATCCACCCTTTTTAATGCGCTGACCAGCACACAGAACGCGCAGGCGGCGAACTATCCTTTCTGCACCATTGAGCCGAACTCCGGCATTGTGCCGGTGCCCGACCCGCGGCTGGACAAGCTGGCCGAGATTTGGGAGACCGACAAAAAGACGCCTGCTATCGTGGAATTTGTCGACATTGCAGGCCTTGTTAAGGGCGCCAGCCAGGGCGCTGGCCTGGGCAACAAGTTCCTGGGCCACATCCGCGAGTGCGACGCCATCGTGCACGTGGTGCGCTGCTTTGACGATGACAATATCATCCATGTGGTCGAGGACGTGAACAAGCCCGAGAGCGTTGACCCCATCCGCGACATTGACGCCATCGACCTGGAGCTGATTTTGGCCGACCTGGAGGTCGTAAGCAACCGTTTGGGCCGCCAGCAGAAAGCTGCCAAGACCGGCAATAAGGCCGCAGCCGCCGAGGCTGCCTGGCTGGCCGACCTGGCTGCCTGGCTGGAAGCCGGCAAGCCCGCCCGCAGCTTCGCCTTTGACGAGAGCGACGACGCTGTGAAGGCCACCCGCAAGGAGCTGGGCCTGCTCTCCGCCAAGCCGGTCATCTACGCCTGCAACGTGGGTGAGGACGACCTGCTGGGCGGCCTGGACGAGAACCCCTACTATCCCCTGGTCGCCGCCCGCGCCAAGGAGGAAAACGCCCAGGCCATCCCCATCTGCGCCAAGACCG
>ERZ836877.5286-NODE-5286-length-12447-cov-2.871207_pt1 | contig 12447 bp, 8 predicted proteins | sample MGYA00519469_ERZ836877 | MGnify/ENA primary metagenome ERZ836877 (study PRJEB31850, sample SAMEA3708809) | human gut metagenome | biome: human gut; feature: human-associated habitat; material: faeces | place: China | collected 2014 ... | reverse complement strand
ATTAGATCTGGCATTGGGTGAAGGGGGGAGATCTTTGTTTGATCTTCTTACTTCAGAGAGTCTTCGGAACATGCATCAATTGAATTTGCCTAATATTCCGGGGGTAAGTGATGATTTTAAGAAAAGAGTTATGCAAATGCGTTATATGATGTGTTCTGCAGAAACAGAAGGAAATCGGGAAGTGATTTGGGGAATAGTAACAGATAGATTAAGTACTAATGCGATAGAAGCTGTTCCTCATTGGGTGGTAACAAAGAATGACGGTTCTGCTTGGGGAGGTGTGTGTGCAATGTCTCCATTACTTTATGCTGTGGAGCACTTTTATACAGCTGATGGAAAACTTCCGGAAAATGATTCGCAGTTGCCGAAAGATAGTTGGTTCGAGTCTGCCGGATATACAGGTAGAGAGGATATTATAAAATTGAATACCAAACGTGAACCTCGTTTTTATGCATGGCTATCGTTTGATGGTGATGAATTTGGACAAAAGATATGTGATGGTTCGCCTCTGATTGTACAAGTGAGAAATTCGTTAAAGCAGGGATATAATCCAAGCAAGTTTAATCGCGATAATTGTACTACCGGATATTTCCTTAAGAAATGGGCAGCTCCTAATTTGACATTTCGGAAGGATGGTGGATATAATTATCGTTCAGTACCTACTCCTTTCATTCGGTTGTCAGAGTTATATTTAAGTTTGGCTGAATGCCATGCTGCTTTAGGTGAGCAACAGTCTGCGTTGGATAATTTGAATGAGGTCCGGGAACGTGCAGGTGTTTCTGCAATAGGAGCAAAAGATTTAAATGAAATGTCGTTGATGGATTGGATACGCAATGAACGTTTTGTTGAATTGTTTGCCGAAGGTCACCGTTATTACGATGCACGTCGCTGGATGATTGCTCCACAACTATTTAAGGCTGGAGTACGCGAAGGATTGAATGCAATAGAAAAGGAGAATCCTACTTTTGAAGAGTTTAACCGACGGACAAAAGTGGATCAGCCATTTCAATGGGATGATCGTATGTATTTGCTTCCTGTCAATGCTAGTGAAATTTATAATAACCCGCATTTGATACAAGCTCCTAAATATTAATTTGAAAAATGCTGAAATATGAAAAAATATATTCTGAATATCTGTCTGCTAGGATGCCTGGGGCTACTTATATCTTGTAATGATCTGGATGGAAAGTATGACGAACTGGTTCCGGATGAATATCATAAGATCTTATCAATAAAGGAAACAGGCTCACAAGAGGTTATAATGTCTGTGGAAGAAGAGGTATACGAGTATCAGTTGACAGTAATAAAAGGTGGTTTACGCAAGGATCTGGAGGCAAATGCTTCCTTGGAAGTGCTTACACAGAATGAAGTAGATGTAGAGTATAATGATAAACAGGGGACTAATTATCAGGTCTTGTCTAAGGACATGTATATGATAGTAGATGAGTCTGTATCTATTTCTGGAGATGAAACAGGAAAAACCATTAATGTTACTTTTAAGCCCAAGAAAATCTATGGTGCTGTTAAAGAGGGAGGAGATGGTGTGGAATATGTGTTACCGGTGCGTTTAGTTAGTGCCAGCGATTCAGTTAATGCTGATAAGAATAGGGTACTACTTCGATGCAATGTATCTCCTGTAGTTGTATCGTTTGGGGAGAGTAGGGAACAATTGATATTAAACAGTGCTGAAATATCTCATATAGTGCCGGTTAGTATTGTGAAAAAGGGTGCTTTGGCTACTGATGTACAGTTGGAGTTGATTTCTCAATCTGATTTGGATGAAAAATATAGTATTCCTGAAGGAATAGCATATAAAGTTTTGGAATCTGATATGTATGAATTGCCGAATAAACTTATTTCAATGGGTGCATCTGCAACAAATGTGGTTGCTAATATAACTTTTTATCCGGATAAAATTTATGAAGCTAAAAAGAATAATAGTGGAGTGATTTATGTATTGCCTGTCAGATTACTAGCTCTTTCTGAAACAGCTAATACAGATAAAGATGAAATGCTGTTGATTTGTGGTTTCCACACTTATACAAATACGGAAGTGACAGACAAATCGAAGTGGAAGGTTGCTTATGGAACATTAACTTATGAACCGTGGGGGCATGCTTATTCTTATCTGTTCGATAGTAATACTTCTAATAATTTCGGTTGGATGGGATATGTAAATGATAGTCATGGCGGGAATTATGGAAATCCGTATATTGCAATTGATCTTGGGGATCCTTATTTCATTGCGCAATTAGGTGTGTTCTCAAAATGGGATGTAAGAGCAGGTGGTGTTAATTTCTATATTACTACTGATGATATAAATGTTTCCTTATCTGATAATGACTGGAATATACTTTCAGGGTATCAAGGAGAAGGGGATGAATATCGAGGACTACATAATCGTCTGAAAGAGTATGATGCTACTGTCAACTGGATAAAGGTTGCTTCTATAAATATTCCAGAGGATGGTCTGTATTGGGGAGAAATACCGAATGATATGCTTGATAATCAGTTGCGAACTCAATATGTGAAGATGGAGGTTATTCCAAGTGGTAATGCTGACCGTACGGCAATTTGGGAGTTTTCTATGAAGAAAGTGACTTCTGTTGACGGACAACCAATTGACTAAGACAATTTCCCATCATCGTATGAAATGATGATTACGATGATGGGATTTATAAATATTACATTTTATGTTCTTGCATTTAAATATACAAAGGATGAAAATTGCTAAACTGGTTATTTTATTTGTGGGGTTATTACCATTCTGTGAAATGGATGGGCAGTCTCGTTGGCAGATTCAATCGGATCAATCGATAAAATGGAGTATAGGACAAAATATTCCCCATTATGATCATATAGAAATGGGGGGGGAAAAGGTCGCTACCGTGCTTCGTTATGGTGTGAATACTGATGGTGCTTTTTCTTTGGAACGTTCGGTGATATGGCCTATGTTGCGTACAGTTCCTAATGATACTCATGCTAGCTTGACTCGTCGTTTTTCTGTTGACTTTTTAGCTATGTTACAGGTAAATGGATTAACCTTGAATAATGAGCAGGTAAAGTCAATACAATTGGATGGAAAGTTGACGGTAGTCAGTGAGTTTACAATCGGACATACAAGAGGAACCAAGGCAGGTGGAGAACTTGTTCCTGCAATAGAATTAACTCGTGTTTTCTTTCCTTCTGTTGACAAGCCGATGTTGTGCGAACGATACACTGTTAAGAATATAGGAAATGAAAAGGTGGAAGTATTGCTTCCTCATTCTCGTGTTGTGTATCAGACAAGGCCGGATCAGGGAGTGGATGGAAGTTATACATTAGTAGCTTCTACTGTTGTAGGTAAAGTGGAGGCTTTTCTACTTGGAAGTGGTGAATCCATCACTTTTGGGGCGTCGGTTCAGGCTTATAAAAGAGGTCAGACAGAACTATTGCCGGATGTAGAGGCAGAGCTTCGTTCACGAGATAGCTTTATAGAGCAGGTATGGAATAGCCTGGAATTTTGTTCTCCTGACACAATTTTGAATACAGCTTTTGCTTTTGCTAAAATCCGTGCATCGGAAAGCATTTATCGTACAAGTGGTGGATTAATGCATGGACCGGGTGGTGAAGCTTATTATGCAGCAATTTGGGCAAACGATCAGGCGGAATATGTTAATCCTTTTTTCCCTTTTCTTGGGTATAAAATAGGTAATGAGGCAGCTATCAATTCTTATCGGCATTTCGCTCGTTTTATGAATCCAGAATACAATCCGATTCCGAGTTCAATAATAGCAGAAGGAAAGGATATCTGGCATGGTGCCGGTGACCGTGGAGATGCGGCGATGATTGCTTATGGTGCAGCACGTTTTGCTTTGGAATTAGGAGATACTGATGTTGCAAATGAATTGTGGCCTCTGATAGAATGGTGTCTGATGTATTGTAAACGAAAACTTAATGCTGAAGGTGTGGTAATTTCAGATACTGATGAGATGGAGAATCGCTTTCCGGCAGGAAATGCAAATCTTAATACATCTACTTTATACTATGACGCTCTTCTTTCTGCCAGCTATCTAAGTAAAGAACTAGGAAAATCTGTATCACTATCTAATGGCTATCGGAAAGAGGCAGAGATATTAAGAAAGAATATAGCTCATTATTTTGAAGCGAATATAGAAGGGTATGAAACATATTGTTATTATAAAGGTAACGATGTGCTTCGTTCTTGGATATGTGTGCCATTAGTAGCTGGTATTTTCGACCGTAAAGAGGGGACTATTAATGCATTACTTTCTCCAAATTTATGGACAGAGAATGGTTTATTATCACAAACGGGAACCTCTACTTATTGGGATCGTCCTGCTTTGTATGCTTTAAGAGGTATTTATGCTGCTGGTGAGCGTGAGAAAGCCACCCGGTATTTGCAACGATTATTAGGCGATCATGTACCTTATCCGATCGAAGCCTGGCCGGAAGGTAATCAGCGTCATTTGTCAGCAGAAAGCGGTCTTTATTGCCGAATAATTACGGAAGGTATATTTGGTATCCGGCCAATGGGGCTACATGCATTTATGTTGACTCCCCAACTTCCGGCCGAATGGAATTTTATGGAACTCAAAAATGTGTATGCTTTTGGTACAAAGCCTTTTAATATTCGTGTTATTCGGAATGGTGACAGGATCAAGACAGTAATAGAGAGGGAAGGAAAGGTCTGGAAATCATATTCTTCAATGGTTGGAAAATCCATCCAGGTGCGATTAAAATAATATAATAACCATCTAATAAATAATATCATGAGAAATTTTAGTTATCGTCTATGTCTTATATATTTCTTGCTGTTTGTAATGGTATCAACAGTTAGTAGTGCTTGTAGTAATGAAGAGCGAACTTCAGTAATAAAGAATGAGGAAGATGAAGAATTTATTGATAATATTTCGGGAGAGAAATATGACTATACAAAGACTGGAAAACCGGAACGTCCCTATATGCTTTCTTATCATACTTCTATGTTGATGAAAATGTTTCTTGCACAACCTGATCCTCAAGGAGGTACTATCAAGAAATTGGACTATAATGATGTCTTAGAAAATGTGAAGAAAATAGATAATTTAACGCGTGGCATTACGAAAGTAGTATATTTGGTAGGCTGGCAGTTTAATGGACATGATGACAAATACCCTGCCTTTAATGTGTTTAATGAAGCATTAAAAAGACCGGAGGATAAGACTGCTCGTGATAGCTATCTTTGGTTGAAAAAGGAAGCTGCCAAGTATAATACGATAATTTCTGTTCATATCAATTTGACAGATGCTTATACGAATAGTCCTTTGTGGCATACGTATGTGAAAAAGGATTTACTTTGTAGGAATGCGGATGGTACTTTCTTACAATGGGGATCTTATAATAATATGCCAAACTTTCAAGTATGCCTGATTAATGAATGGAAGAAAGGATATACTAAGAAACGTATAGATGAAGTGATAGAGCTGTTGGACTTAACTTCTTCAAAGACGGTACATATTGATGCATTTGAGCCTCGCGAAAGTCCTTTTCATGGATATTCGAAAGAAATGACGACCGAGGTTATGAGGAAAATTTTTCGTTATTGGAGGGATAAAGGGATAGATGTAACAAGTGAGTTCTATAAGGGTTATCAACGCACTGATGCTTTTTATGGTTTACAACCGGCAGCATGGTATAGCGATCTGACTCCTGAAGAACGTTGTACAATTAGTCCGGCATTGGCTTGCGGCGGACGTAGTGGTTTGTATGGGACCATATGGGATACAGCTTTTTTATTTGGTGATAATATGCATGGTGAAGAAATAATAAGTACAAATACGAATTTTGCGGAATTTAAAAAGCAATTTTGTATAACTACTTTGCAATGGGCTTACTTGAATCAACATAAAGTAGAAAGTTATAATGCTGATACTAAAACTGTAATCTATTCCGATGGATTAGTTGTAAACGGACAAAATAAAACGCTTATAAAAGACGGAAACCTAGTACGTCGGGATAATAATTTGTTTATCCCTGTAACATGGATAAAAGACCACAAGCAGATTATCGCTTTTTCAGAGAAAGGATACTCTTCTATGAAATGGACGTTGCCTTCTAGTTGGAATGGAATAAAACAGGTGACAATATATCCTGTAACGGAAAATGGATTAGGGGAAGCTCAAGTTCTAGCGGTTAGCAATGGACAGATTACTTTAGCACTGAATGCAAACGAAATGTATTCAATACAACCTGTGGAATAAATAGAATTATCATTTAATATTTGAACTCTATATGAAAATTATAAAATCTCGGATTCTTTCGGGAATAGTAATGATTTTGTTATTGTTAGGTTGCAATAATAAAGAAGTACACTGTGTTGATAAGAATGAGTTGCGCGCTCCTGCTTATCCTTTAGTAACGATAGATCCTTATACTAATGCTTGGTCCTTCGGGGATAATTTGTATGATTCTTCTTTGAAACATTGGACAGGACAAGATTTTCCTTTGATAGGTGTTGTCAAAGTGGATGGAGTACCGTATCGTTTTATGGGGATAGAGGATTATGATTCGATGATGAGTACGAATGGTGATGCTCCGGGTTTGTCCACTGAAGGAGATAGTATGTCCTATTTTACACAGACAGCTCGCCAACTTTCTGTTGATGTACAGCCGACAAGGACGATTTATCAGTTTGTTTGTGGCCCGGTTCAATTAGATTTGACCTTTATTGCCCCTCTTTTGATGGATGATCTTGAGCTTGTGGCCCGTCCGGTAAATTATCTTTCTTATGAAATGAAAACTGATGATGGTCAAATGCACAATGTAGAACTTTATATAGAAGTGTCTCCACATTGGGCTATGAATCTGTCAAACCAGTCGTCTGTTTCAGAGACTTTTACTAAAGATGGTTTTGTTTTTCTTAAAAGTGGTACGAAACAACAGAATATACTTGGGACGAAGGGAGATGATGTTCGTATTGACTGGGGATATTTCTATTTAGGCACCGATAGGCATAATACTTTTGCTGCTGTTGGAAACCGTAATACACTCCGTGAAAATTTTTTAAAGGGAAATACTGACTTTTATGCTAGTGCGGCTAATACTAAAGGAGAAAATCAACGAATGGCTTTAGTTTGTTCTTTGGGAACTATTAGAAAGTCAGAGGGGCGTTTTTTAATTGGATATGATGATATATTTTCAATTCAGTATTTTGGGGAGAACTTGCGCCCTTACTGGAATCGGAAGGGAACAGAAACAATTCTATCTCAATTCCATAAGGCGAATTCGGATTATGAGAAATTGATGAAGAAATGCATAGCTTTCGATTATCAATTAATGAAAGAGGCAACTGAAGCAGGAGGACGTAGATATGCAGAGCTTTGTGCCTTGGCATATCGTCAGGCAATTTCGGCACATAAATTGGTAGAGGCTCCTAATGGAGATTTACTGTTCCTTTCAAAAGAAAATTCCAGTAATGGATCTATTGGCACAGTGGATATTACTTATCCTTCAGCTCCTTTGTTTCTGCTTTATAATCCGGAACTAGTTAAGGGTATGTTGAATCCTATCTTCTATTATAGCGAGAGTGGTAGATGGACTAAACCGTTTGCTGCTCATGATGTCGGAACTTATCCACTTGCTAATGGTGAGACATATGTTGGAGAAATGCCCATAGAAGAATCTGGTAATATCTTAATTTTAACTGCGTCGATTGCCGCTGTAGAGGGAAATACTGATTATGCCCGAAGACATTGGAAAACATTAACAGCGTGGGCAGATTATTTACTTCATAACGGCCTTGATCCTGCGAACCAACTCTGTACAGATGATTTTGCCGGGCATTTGGCTCATAATGCAAATCTTTCTATAAAAGCAATTTTAGGGGTAGCTTCTTATGGTTATCTGGCTGGTAAGCTAGGCTATAAGGAACAAAGTGAAAGCTATATACAAAAAGCAAAAGAAATGGCTCTGGAATGGGTAAAGATGGCTGATGATGGTGATCATTATAAATTGGCATTTGACAAACCGGGAACATGGAGTCAAAAGTATAATTTGGTGTGGGATAAACTGATGGATTGGCATATATTTCCAGATAAAGTAATACAGACAGAAATACCTTATTATCTTTCAGTACAGAATAAATACGGTCTACCATTGGATAACCGTGAAACTTATACCAAAACTGACTGGATTATGTGGACGGCTACTTTGGCTTCGGATATGGAAACATTCGAAAAATTTGTTGATCCTGTTTATTTGTTTATGACTACAACTCCAGATCGTGTACCGATGACTGACTGGATGTATACGGATCGACCCGAAGTGAAAGTATTCCGTGCACGTTCGGTAGTTGGTGGCTATTATATGAAAATGCTGGAGAGACGTTTAAAAGGTGAATAAAATAAATAATTCGATTGATAAAATGAAAATCAAGTATCAACTGTTGTTATATATTTTGTTGTTACCTGTAGTAAGCTGGGGACAAAAAGTATTATATGTGCAGTCGCCAGATAGGAAAATTGAACTTCAGGTTATGATAGGTCAAGAATTGGAGATCGCTATTATTCGGAATGGGACAACAGTACTTCAACCGTCTGCGATTGGTATGGATGTCCGTTTTATAGGAATATTAGGAGAAAATCCAAAACTAAAAAGTGTAAGCCGACGTTCAGTGACGGAAAAATTATCATCTCCTATATATATAAAAGATGAGGTTGATAATATTTATAATGAATTGACTGCTAGTTTTAGAGGTAATTATTCGGTTGTTTTCCGTTGTTATAATCAGGGAGTTGCTTATCGTTTTGTAACTGATTTCAAGGAGAGGGAGATTGTTATTAATAATGAGAAGGCTGTTTTTCATTTCCCATCAGGAACTAAAGGGTATGCTGCTTACAGTAATTATGGAGATGATAACGACTTGTCTAGTCAGTATTTAAATTCTTTTGAGAATACTTATGATAATCAATTGTTGTCTCAACTGAATAGTAGACGGTTGATTTTCTATCCTTTTTTAGTGGAACTACCGGATAAATTTGAAAAGATATGTATTACGGAAAGTGACCTGCGCGATTATCCTGGTATGTTTCTGCAAAGTAGTCCTGATAGCTTTTCAATGAAAGGTGTTTGGGCACCTTTACCAGAGAAAACAGTGCAGGGAGGGCATAATCAACTACAGCAAATAGTGGTGAAACGTTATGATTATATTGCCCACACTAATGGAAAGCGTACATTTCCTTGGAGAATATTTACGATAGCTGAACAGGATAGGGAATTGTTGGATAATGATTTGGTTTACTTGTTGGCTACACCTTCCGTACTAAAAGATATTTCATGGATTAAGCCTGGTAAGGTCGCTTGGGATTGGTGGAACGATTGGAATATCTCCAAAGTGGATTTTCGAGCAGGAATTAATAATGAGACATACAAATATTATATTGATTTTGCTGCTATAAATCAGATTAAGTATGTAATTTTGGATGAAGGTTGGGCAGTAAACCAGCAAGCGGATATGTTGCAGGTTATTCCTGAAATTGATTTGACAGAGTTAGTCTCTTATGCTAAAAGTAAGAATGTAGATATTATTTTATGGGCTGGTTATTGGGCATTTCACCGGGATATGGAAAAAGTGGTGAAGCACTATGCAGAAATGGGAGTGAAAGGTTTTAAAGTAGACTTTCTGGATAGGGATGATCAGGATATGATTCGATTTATGTGGGAAGCAGCGGAATTATGTTCCAGATATCACATGATTCTTAACTATCATGGTGCTTGTAAACCTTTTGGTATTCAACGGACTTATCCGAATGTGATGAATTTTGAAGGGGTACATGGATTGGAGCAAATGAAATGGAGACCAATAGAATGTGATCAGGTTACTTATGATTTGCAATTTCCGTTTATACGAATGATGGCAGGACCTGTGGATTATACACAAGGAGCTATGCAGAATGCTGTTCGGGGAAGTTTTTATCCGGTTTATAGTAACCCAATGAGTCAAGGTACGCGATGTCGTCAAATGGCGGAGTATGTAGTCTTTAATTCTCCTTTGAATATGTTATGTGATTCACCTACCCGGTACATGAAAGAACAAGAATGCACTGATTTTATATCATCTGTTCCTACAGTTTGGGATGAGACGCGCTCGTTGGACTGCAAACTTTCTCATTATATTCACATTGCTCGTCGTAAAGGAGATGTATGGTATGTAGGGGGGATGAATGATTGGTCGATTCGTGAGACTCTGGTTGATTTGTCTTTTTTGCCGAATGCAGATTATTATGTAGAAATCTTTTGTGATGGTTTAAATTCGGATAGAAATGCTTCCGACTATCGTAAAGTAATAAAAAAGTTACCAGTTGATAGGAAGCTTAAAATTGTAATGTATCCGGGAGGCGGATATGCGATAAAGATAAAACCATGTGAATAGATGAGGATAAAGAGGAATAAAAAAAGTGGAAGCCCAAACTGGCTTCCACCCTCTCTCTCTTTTGCATATTACTCATTTTACTTATTCAGTTCAATACCTTTATTCTGTAAAGTGATGTTCATCAATGCAGCATACTTGGCATACTGTTCAGCACTAAGAGTCTTTCTCATCAGCTTCAAGTTACCATAAACAGCGTTACGCAATTTAGCTTCTTTATCTTTCTTTGCTGTTGTGGCTCTTGACATCTGTTCGGAGAAATAATCGCAGATGTTTGCAACCTCTTCACTCTGAACTGAATTCAAGTTCAAATATTTACCTAATTTACTAACATTGATGTTACCTTCCCATTTTGCAGTTGTAGGTTGATTTCCGGCTGCAAATGTTGTAGCAGCAAGGCAGAGCGCTGCCACTAATGTTAATCCTAAACGTTTCATAATACCTACTTTTTTAATTGTTATACCTAAAAATTATTCCTAAAAACAAATCTAATACCTATTGAAAATTAGTCTAAGCGCTTAGTTTTTTCTTTTTACCTATGCAAATATAAGAATATGTTTTATAGCATAAAAATAAAGAAAAGGAAAAGATTCTATTTAGCCTCATTTCTTGATGTAAGTCAAGAGATGGTATGCTTTTTGATACAAAAGTGGTTCTTTATGAAACATATTTGTAATACGTGTGCGAAAACGATAGTGGAAATAATCTGCTTTTTAGGATTTATTCCTATTAAAATGATATTGAACAAAGGAACGTGACTAGGAAAGGAACACTGAAATCAACAACAAAACCATGGAAAATAGAAATGATTACAAATTCTTTTCCCGAATATCGGGTAATAATAGGAAGAGTGGTATCCATTGTAGTGGCTCCACCAACAGAAATAGGGGCTAGCTTTCCGAAATACTTCACTAATAATGGCGCACACAGCAAAGCGATGATTTCACGCATGATATTGGAAAGTAACGCAATAGTTCCCAATTCGGGACCTTTGTATTCGGTAATGAAAATGCTGGAAAGTGAATAATAGCCAAATCCGGCTCCGACTGCCATACAGTCTAAAGGACCTCGTTGGCTCATAAAGGCTCCTGCTACGGCGCAACCTGCTAATGTGCCAATGATCGTCATGATGGGAAGGAATACAAGCCGCGGATTTAGGGAGCGAAAACTCTTCAATGTATTCGGATCGTTGCCGATACTGATGCCTACGCAGAACATGAGTCCGCAGAGGGCATAGTAACTGAGCTTGCTGTCGGTGAAGTCGTATGGAATGAGATGATAAACTCCGCAGAGGGTACCGATAATGAAGAAAGAGATGATAATCAGACTGCCTTTCATGCTTCTGTCTCCTTTCTTTTATTCCTTATATATAATAGGTACCATAGCCCCCATGCGCATAAAATGCTTCCTATGACAGCTGCAAGAGTAATGATTGCAGCTTCAATTCCGAGTGTGTGTAATCCTTTAACAATGGCTTCATTTCCGCCGACATCTATTCCTAGCAGGAATAGCAGTACCCATATAAGGAGCGTAATAATTTTGTGTATCCATGTCAACCGTTTGCTGCGTAGAAGGTAGCCGATAAGCATTCCTGTCAGCATGATTCCGATGATAATAAACATAGTTCGTACGTATTTTTGGTTGCAAAGATAAATCTTTTAATTATCTACCCAAAGCAAATCGCTCATGATGCTGTCGGAAATGAATATCCCTTTACGGGTCAGTCGCAGTGCTCCATTATGTTCTTCCAATTTCCCATTATCCAAATAAGGTGCAGCCATTCTTCGGCAATATTCCCACATCTCGTTACCGAACATCTGTTTCAACTTTTCTATCGGAGCTCCCCATGTGGTACGTATTGTAGTGATGATAAATTCATTGTAGCGGGTTGTTTGGTCCAGATATTCGATTTCAAAGGCACGTTGGTGCTCCTCTATACCTTTTATATATGCATCGATAGAAGATATGTTCCATTCTCTTGTTGCTCCGTCAAAAGAATGCGCTGATGGTCCGCAACCCAGATAAGGTATACCTTTCCA
>ERZ836877.5285-NODE-5285-length-12450-cov-2.793546_pt1 | contig 12450 bp, 7 predicted proteins | sample MGYA00519469_ERZ836877 | MGnify/ENA primary metagenome ERZ836877 (study PRJEB31850, sample SAMEA3708809) | human gut metagenome | biome: human gut; feature: human-associated habitat; material: faeces | place: China | collected 2014 ... | reverse complement strand
AGCCCATGACCGCCGAGGAGCTGGAGGCGGTCTTCTGCAGGGAACTGGTAAAACAGGAGCTGGATAACGACAATCGCTACATCCCGATTCCCCAGGAGATTCAGGACTTTTACAAGATGTACCGTCCCGCTCCCCTGGTACGGGCCTACTGTCTGGAGAAGAAACTGGACACCCCGGCAAAGATTTACTACAAGTTCGAGGGCAACAACACCAGCGGCAGCCACAAGCTGAACTCCGCCATCGCCCAGGCCTACTACGCGAAACAGCAGGGCTTAAAGGGCGTGACCACCGAGACCGGAGCCGGCCAGTGGGGCACAGCTCTTTCCATGGCATGTTCCTACTTTGATCTGGACTGCAAGGTCTTCATGGTAAAATGTTCCTACGAGCAGAAACCCTTCCGCCGGGAGGTTATGCGCACCTACGGCGCCAGCGTAACCCCCTCCCCATCGGAGACCACGGAGGTGGGCAGGAAAATCCTCGCGGAGCATCCCGGCACCAGCGGAAGCCTGGGCTGCGCCATCTCCGAGGCTGTGGAAGTAGCCACCCACACTCCGGGATACCGCTACGTGCTGGGCAGCGTCTTAAACCAGGTACTGCTGCACCAGTCCATCATCGGTGTGGAGACCAAAATCGCCATGGACAAGTACGGCATCAGGCCCGACATCATCATCGGCTGCGCCGGAGGCGGCTCCAACCTGGGCGGCCTGATCTCCCCCTTCATGGGCGAGAAACTCCGGGGCGAGGCGGATTATCAGTTCATCGCCGTGGAGCCTGCTTCCTGTCCCACCCTGACCAGAGGCCGGTACGTCTACGATTACTGTGACACGGGTATGGTTTGCCCTCTGGCCAAGATGTACACCTTAGGCAGCGGCTTCATCCCCTCCGCCAACCATGCGGGAGGGCTCCGCTATCACGGCATGAACTCCGTTCTCTCCGAACTCTACGACGAGGGGCTCATGGAGGCCTTGTCCGCACAATTACATATATCCCCGGTCTTGGCACAGGTACTGGCCAACCGCGGCATCGCCGATGTCCGGGCAGGGGACCATTTTCTTCACGATACTTTGGCCGATATGGCCGATCCTTTCCTGATGAAAGGCATGGAGAATGCCGTCATCAGGCTGGAGCAGGCGATAACTGAAAAGCAGCGCATCGTCATCTACGGTGACTATGACGTCGACGGCATTACGTCGACGTCTCTTGTTTATTCCGTCCTCCGCGACCTCGGCGCATCGCCGCAGTTCTATATTCCCGAACGGGAGAGCGAAGGCTATGGCCTCAACGAAGGGGCCCTGGAGCAGCTGAGCCGGCAGGCCGACCTGCTCATCACCGTCGACTGCGGCATTTCGTCACACGACCTGGTCCAGCAGTTCTCGCCGGTCCTGGATATGATCATTACGGATCATCACGAACCACCGGAACAGATCCCGCCAGCCCTGGCCGTCCTCAATCCCAAGCAGGCTGGCTGCCCCTATCCCTTTAAGGAGCTGGCCGGCGCCGGCGTGGCCTACGTCTTCTGCCGGGCCCTGTGGCAGCATCACTGCCATGAAGACCTGCCGGGCTATACGGACCTGGCGGCCTTGGGGACTATTGCCGACCTGGTCCCCCTGACCGGCGAGAACCGCATCCTCGTCCGCCATGGCCTGGCGGCCATGAAAGAAGGGAAGCGGACGGGCATCAAGGCCCTCCTCGATGCGTCCAATCTCAGCGGCAAGGATATCACGGCCGGCCGTATCGCCTTTACGGCGGCGCCGCGCCTCAATGCGGCCGGGCGCATCAGCCATGCGACGAAGGGTGTCGAACTGCTCCTGGAAACCGATGCGGCCAAGGCGGCGGCCGATGCAGCCGAACTGAGCCGCCTCAACACGGAGCGCCAGGACATTGAGCACACCATTGCCCAGGAAGCCATCGCCCAGATCGAAGGGCAGGCGAGGGGCCGCGACGGCGTCCTCATCGCCTATCATGAGGGCTGGCACGTAGGCGTCATCGGCATCGCCGCATCGCGCCTGGTAGAGACGTATTACCGGCCGTCCCTGGTCATCACCGTCCGCGACGGCATCGGCAAGGGCTCGTGCCGCAGTATCAGCGGTTTCAACATGTACGAAGCCCTGCAATACGCCCAGGATTTGCTCATCCAGTTCGGCGGCCACACCATGGCGGCGGGCTTTTCCGTCAGGGCCGAGAACATCGAAGCCCTGCGCCTGCGCCTGCTGGACTATGCGGCAGCGCATATGACGGCCGCCGACTACGTCCCCTTGGTCCACATCGACAAGGAATTGGAACCGGCCGATGTGACCTTGGACCTCATTGCCGAGCTGTCCCGCCTGGAGCCCTATGGCATGGGCAACAGCCGGCCCGTCTTTTCCCTGAGCGGGGCTACGGTAGAGGAAATCCGTCCCATCGGCCGGGAAAAGCAGCACGTCCGCCTCGTCGCCCGCGGCGCCGACAGGACACGCCTTTCCGGTGTCGCCTGGTCCCAGGCGGGCCTGTGCGACGCCATCGTCGAAGGCGACGTCATCGACGTGGCCTTCCAGCTCGAACGGAACGACTTCAATGGCATGTCGTCGCCGCAGCTGGTCATCCAGGACGTCCACCTGCCAGGCCGCCACATCGTCCTCAACCGGGCGGTCATGGTCGATATTTACATGGCCCTCAAGAAATGCATCCCCGACTGGGGCATGCCGGTCTGGCAGGTCCGCCGCCGTCTGGCCGCGGCCCAAGGGGACTGCTATGACGTCCACACCATTTACGCTGCCATCGTCGTCCTCCGGGAAATCGGCGTCCTCAAAATACGTCATGATGACGACGGCCCAGCTTATTATTTTCCTATCCTTGCGGGGAAAATGGATCTTCATGCGTCGCCGACGTATGAATTGTACTGCAAGGAGTGAGGAGGTTTCATATTATGGAATTTAAAGATAAAGATGTCGAATTCAAACACCTCATCGACACGATACATACGTATCTGCCCCAGGCCAAATGCGATGACGTGACCAAAGCCTATCACCTGGCCGAAGAGGCCCACAAGGACCAGCGCCGCGTCAGCGGGGAACCGTATATCCTGCATCCCCTGGCCGTCGCCCAGATACTGGCAGATATGAAAATAGATACGACGACCATTACGGCGTCGCTCCTCCACGATGTCGTCGAAGATACGTCGTACACCCTGGAAGATATCCAGAAGATGTTCGGCAAGGAAGTAGCCTTCCTCGTCGACGGCGTCACCAAGTTGAGCCGCCTCAATTACCGCACTAAAGAAGACCAGCAGCTCAACAGCATGCGCAAGATGTTCCTGGCCATGGCCAAGGACGTGCGCGTCGTCGTCATCAAGCTCGCCGACCGCCTGCACAACATGCGTACCCTGCGCTACATGCGCAGCGACAAGCAGAAGCGCATTGCCCAGGAAACGCTGGAAATCTTTGCCCCCCTGGCACACCGCTTAGGGATTTTCAATATCAAGTGGGAACTGGAAGATTTGTCCTTCCGCTACCTCGAACCGGACAAGTACTACGACCTCGTCGATCAGATGAAACAGAAGCGCCACGTCCGCGAAGAAATCGTCAACGAAGCCATCGACGTCCTCAAGAAGGCCCTCGACGATGCCCACATCCACTGCGAAATCAACGGACGGCCCAAGCATTTTTACAGCATTTATAAAAAGATGAAGAAAGATAACCGCGACTTGAGCCAGGTCTATGACCTCTTCGCCATCCGCGTCATCGTCGACGACGTCAAGGACTGCTACGGCGTCCTGGGCATCGTCCACAGCCTGTGGAAGCCACTGCCGTACCGCTTCAAGGACTACATCGCCATGCCCAAGCCCAATAACTACCAGTCCCTGCACACGACGGTCATCGGGACGAGAGGGCAGCCTGTAGAAATCCAGATCCGCACCTGGGAAATGCACCGCATCGCCGAATACGGCGTCGCCGCCCATTGGCGTTATAAAGAAGGCAACCAGACGGCCAACAAGGACGCTTTCGATGAAAAGATGGGCTGGCTGCGCAACCTCCTGGAATGGCAGGACACGAGCAATCCGAAAGAATTCGTCAACGCCCTGAAGCTCGACGCCTTTTCCGACGAAGTCTTCGTCTTTTCGCCGCGGGGCGACGTCATCGACCTGCCCCAGGGTTCTATCCCCATCGACTTTGCCTACCGCATCCACACCGACGTCGGCCACCGCTGCGTCGGCGCCAAAATCAACGGCAAGATCGTCCCTTTGGACTATAAATTGAAGAACGGCGACATCGTCGAAATCATTACGTCCAAAGTCGGCAAGCCCAGCCTGGACTGGCTGAACATCGTCGGCAGCTCGGAAAGCCGCTCGAAGATACGCAGCTGGTTCAAGAAGGAAAACCGCGAAGAAAACATCGCCAAGGGCCTGGATGCGCTGGAACGGGAATGTAAGCGCCTGGGCCACGACTGGAAAGCCCTCAACGTCGGCGGCCGCCTGGGCCGCGTGGCCAAGCAGATGAACGCCGGCTCCGAAGACGACCTGGTCGCCGCTGTCGGCTACGGCGGTTTTGCCGTCAATACGGTCCTCATCAAGCTCCTGGAACTGCACAAGAAAGACTTGCAGAAGCAGGAAGAAAAGACCAACAGCCTGGCTGCCCTGGAAAAACTCAAGACCAAGAAACCCGTCAAGCACAACGGCACGGGCATCCTGGTCAAAGGCGAACCGGGCCTGCTGGTCCGCCTGGCCAAATGCTGCAGCCCTGTACCGGGCGATCCCATCATCGGCTTCATCACCCGCGGCCGCGGCGTCTCGGTCCACCGCGCCGACTGCCCGAACGTCACGCACGGCCAGAATGACGTGGACCGCCTCATCGACGTCGAATGGGATTACGACGGCAACGAACGCTTTGAAGTGAACATGGAAATCGTCGCCTACGACCGCACGGGCATCATGGCCGAAATCATGGCCACCCTGGCGGAAATGAAGATTTCCATCCTCAGCGTCAACGCCAAGACCAGCGATACCAAGAACGTCACCATCCACATGGGCATCAGCATCAAGGACCTGGCCCAGTTTGAATTCGTGGCCACCAAGATACGCCGCCTGAAGGATGTCTACGCCGTCGAACGCTATACGGGAGGGAGCCAGACATGAGAGCTGTCGTACAAAAGACCCTGACGTCTTCTGTGACCTCGGACGGCGTCCTCACCGGCCAGGCAGGCAGCGGCCTGACGGTCCTCCTCGGCGTTTCCGTCAAGGATACGGAAGCCGACGTCCGTTACCTGGCCGACAAGATCGTCCACTTGCGTATCTTTGAAGATGACCAGGGCAAACTTAATCACTCCCTCCTCGACGAGGGAGGGGAGATGCTGGTCATTTCCCAGTTCACCCTGTACGGCGATGCCCGCCACGGCCGCCGTCCCAGCTATATCGAAGCGGCCAAGCCCGAACAGGCCGAAGCATTGTATGAGCAGTTCGTCGCCGCTGTCCGCGCCTTCGGCGTCACCGTGGCGACAGGCCGTTTCCGGACCCGTATGGTCGTATCCCTGGCAAACGACGGGCCTGTGACCATCCTCTTGGACAGCCAGAAAACCTTTTAAGGGGGAAGTATACTTATGAGCATGAAATATATCAGTATGGAACTCGGTCCTATCATGACCAATTGTTATATCGTCTACGACACGGATACGAAAGAAGCCATGGTCGTCGATCCGGCCTGGGATTATCCCGCCATCGACAAGGCATTGACCAGCCACGGCCTGACGCTGAAATTCATCTTCCTGACCCACGGCCATGCCGACCACATCGGCGCCCTGCAGGAACTGCGCCAGCGCAAGAACGTACCGGTCTACGTCGGCGCCGGCGATGCCGACCTCATTTCCAATTCGCACAATAACCTGTCCCTGTTCATGGGCCAGGCCATCGAATGTACGTCGGCAGACCACTTGGTCAAGGACGGCGATGAACTGACATTGGGCCATCTGCACTTCACGGTCCTGGAAACGCCGGGCCATACGCCGGGCGGCCTCAGCCTGTACGGTGAAGGCGTCGTCTTTTCCGGCGATACGTTGTTCCGCTATTCCGTCGGCCGTACCGACCTCTACGGCGGCTCGTCGAAGACGCTGCTCCACAGCCTGGAAACGAAACTCATGACCCTGCCTGACAATACGCTGGTCCTGCCTGGCCACGGCCCGGCTACGTCCATCGGCGACGAACGGCGGGGCAATCCTTTCCTGGACGGAGGCTGGTAAACCATGGTTGCCTATAAGGGTGCGGAGTTCTGGATGCGCGTCACCCTGGCCATCCTGGCCGGAGCCTTGTTCCTCACGGTCCATGCCGTCTACTGGCCCGTCGTCATTTCCCTGATCCTGACGTTCATCCTCATGCCTATCCGCGATGGCGTCATCAAAGGGCTGCGGCGCCTGACCGGCCGTCATGTACCCATCGACCTTGCCATCCTCATCTCCTTTGTCATCCTCATCGTCATCGTGACGATTATTACCAATATCATCGTCAAGCCGCTGGTCATCCAGGTCAATCTGCTGGCAGCCAACTTCAACGATTTGGTCAGCCAGACGGCGGCCCTGGTGACGCAGCTTGAAAATGAGCAGACCCAGTTCTATATCCCGGACCAGGTCAAGAAAATCGTCAACGATGCCTTCGTCAAGATCGGCAATTACGGCATCGAGGGCATCACCAACCTCATCCAGTCCGTCTTTGCCATTGCCGGGACGGTCGTCGAATTCTTCGTCGTACCGATCATTACTTTCTACTTCATGAAAGACGGCGGCCACATGGTCAAGATCTTCGTCGATATCTTTCCCGAAAGCTATCGCAGCCATCTGGCCGGCCTCTTCCAGGAAATACAGCACGTCCTGAGCCGCTACATCCGCGGCCAGATCCTCATGAGCTGTATCATTGCCACCCTGACTTTCCTCGGCATGTGGGTCATGGGCGTACCGTATCCCATGGTCATCGGCCTCTTGGCGGCCATTACCGAATGGATACCCATCGTCGGGCCTATCGTCGGCGCCGTGCCGGCTATCCTGCTCAGCGCGACGGTCAGTTTGTCCCTGCCGCTGAAAGTCATCATCTTCTATATCGTCATCCAGCAGATCGACAGCCACCTCATCATGCCTCAGGTCATGGGGGCCGTCATCAGCCTGCATCCGGTCGTCATCGTCATCGCCCTGCTCATTGGCGGGACCCTCTTTGGCATAGCCGGCATGATCCTTACCGTCCCGGTGACGGCAGTCTTACAGATTTTGTGTAAACATTTATGGTTTTACAATACATATAAAGAAAAGGCGATGAAGTACAATGGAAACAACGAGAACAGAAACCAATAAGAAAGAAATCATGGATACCATGATGAAACGCATGAAAGAAAAGATCAAGTTCAAGAAATGCAAGATGACGTCCCAGCGGCAGATCATCCTGCGGGCCTTCGTCGAAAGCCCGATCCGCCATATGAGCGCCGAAGAAGTCTTCGAGCTGGTCAAGAAAACGGCACCCGACATCGGCCTGGCTACGGTCTACCGGACGCTGGACCTGTTCACCCAGATGGACCTCTTGAAGAAACTCGATTTCGACGACGGCTGCAGCCGCTATGAATTGAATGACCGCGACAATGAAGGCCATTTCCATCATCATCTCATCTGCCTGGGCTGCGGCAAGGTCTGGGAATGTGAAGACGACCTCCTGGAAACGCTGGAAACGATCCTGGAAAAGCGCCTCCACTTCCACACCGTCGACCATCAGCTGAAGGTCTATGGCTACTGCGAAGAATGCCAGAAGAAGCGGGCTGAAGAAGCGGCCAAGGAAGCCGAAGCTGCGAAAGAAGCCGAATAAGATGGCCCTCCAGACCTATACCTATGACGGGCCGGAACGCTTCCATTCCCTCGTCGGTCAGGTCATGGCCTCCCTGGGCTATGTCGGTGGCCGGGAAATCCGCGACGTCGGAGCGGCTGTCGTTGTCCGCGATGACGGCGGTCATCTCTACGTGGGCTGTACCTTTCAGGACGGCGGGGCGCCCTGGTCTTCGGAGGCCCGCCTCGTCGGGACGGACCGGGAACGGGCATCCCTCAAGGACTGCCTCATCCACTGGCACAACCGCTTTTCCGGCCACGGACCCAGCCCGTGGGGGACGCTCATCGGCGTGCGGCCGACGAAACTGGTCCACCACCTCTTCGACCAGGGCTTCACAGCCGACCAGGCCGAACAGGCCTTGCAGACGTCTTATTGCGTGGCGCCGGCCGTCGCCCGGGACCTAGTGGCTATGGCCCGGCTCCAACGGCCTTACGTTACCGACAGGGGCCGGAAAGTGGCCCTCTACGTAGGGATTCCCTATTGTCCCAGCCACTGCCTGTACTGCTCCTTCCCGTCGCGCCTCATCGGCAGGGAAGGGGAGGCGGAACTCACGGCTTTTCGCGATGCCGTCCTGGACGACCTCGACGACCTGGCCGACCTGTGCCGGACCTATGACCTGGAAGTCACGTCGCTCTACGTCGGCGGCGGTACGCCGACGTGCCTGCCCCTGCCGGTACTGGAAGTGATGATGACGCGGCTGGCCCGGAATTTCCCAGCTGCCCGCGAATGGACCGTCGAAGCGGGCCGGCCCGATACGGCGACGCCGGACATGCTGGCCATGCTCCACCAGGCCGGTGTCGATCGCATCAGCGTCAATCCCCAGACGTTGCAGCAGCATCTCCTCGATGCCCTGGGCCGGCGCCACCGGGTCGAAGATATTTACACCATGTATGAGAACTGCCGGAAACTGGGTTTTTCCGTTATCAACATGGACTTCATCGCCGGCCTTCCCGGGCAAACCGTGGCAGATATGCAGGAAAATATGGAAATTGTTTGCAAACTGCACCCGGAAAATGTTACAATTCATACGTTAGCATTAAAAAAACGGGCACCCTTATTCCATCATGAATTGCGGGCCGCCATTCCGCCAGCCGAAGAAACGGGCCATATGGTCCGCCTCTGTCAGTCCATCCTGACGGCCGGCGGCTATGTGCCGTACTACATGTACCGCCAGAAGTACATGGCAGCCAGCTTCGCCAACATTGGCTATGCCCTGCCGGGCAGCGTCAGTGCCTATAATATCGAGATGATGGAAGAACGGCAGTCCGTCCTGGCAGCCGGACCGGGCGGGGCGACGAAGTTCCTCTGCCGCGACGGCCACACCTTGGAAAAGGTGTACATGCCGAAAGACGTCGATGCATATGTGCAGGCGCTGGCCGAAAGAATAGCCCAGCGCCGCCGTTTGTGTGCTATCATATACGGAAAAGAGGATGTTTAAATGGCTATTACTGCACCGAGAGGCACGCAGGATTTCCTGCCGGAACAGACGGCAGAGTGGCAGCTGCTGGAAGCAAAGATCCGCCAGATCTGCTCGCTCTACGGCTTCGGCGAAATCCGCACGCCTATGTTTGAAAGTACTGAATTGTTTTTACGCGGCATCGGGGAAACGACAGACGTCGTCACCAAGGAAATGTATACCTTTGAAGACCGCGGCGGCCGCAGCATGACCTTGCGCCCGGAAAATACGGCTTCTGTCGTCCGGGCCTTCCTGGAACACAAGCTCTACGGCGACCCGCAGGTCCACAAGTTCTACTACATGGGCCCCATGTTCCGTCATGATCGCCCCCAGGCTGGCCGTTACCGCCAGTTCACCCAGTTCGGCGTCGAAGAAATCGGCTCCAAGGACCCGGCTGTCGATGCGGAAATCATTGCCATGGCCTTCCAGCTCTTCCGGGAACTGGGCCTCAATGATCTGGTCCTGCACCTCAACTCCGTCGGCTGCCCGAAGTGCCGTCCCGTCTATCGCCAGAAGCTCCTCGATTTCTTTGCCGACAAACGGGACCAGCTCTGCGACGACTGCAACGAACGCCTGGAAAAGAACCCTCTCCGCGTCCTCGACTGCAAGGAAGACGGCGAAAAGATGATGCAGATGGGCGTACCTTTGATCACGGATAATCTCTGCGACGACTGCAAGGAACATTTCCACAAAGTCCAGGAATATCTGACGGCCATCGGTATTCCCTTTACCCTCGACCCGCGCCTGGTCCGCGGCCTCGATTATTATACCAATACGGCCTTTGAAATCATGTACGCTCCTTTGGGCGCACAGAGCACGGTCTGCGGTGGCGGCCGTTACGACGGCCTCATCGAAGAAGTCGGCGGTCCGTCGACACCGGGCATCGGCTTTGCCATCGGCATGGAACGGCTGCTCCTGACCTTGAAGGAACAGGGCCTCCTGCCGCCGGTCGAAAAGAAGCAGCCCGTCTTCATCGTCGCCCTCGGCGATGCGGCTAAGACCAAGGCCTTCGAACTGCAGCAGCAGCTCCGCGAAAAGGGCCTCTATGCTGAAATCGACCTCCTGGGCCGCAGCATGAAGGGCCAGATGAAATCGGCCAACAAGCTCAATGCCGATTACACGGTCATCATCGGCGAAGACGAATTAGCCGCCGGTGAAGCCCAGGTCCGCAATATGGCCAGCAAAGAACAAGTCAGCGTTCCCCTTGATGGGATTGTTGCATATATGGAAACACACAAGAAGGGATGATTTACGAATGGATACAATGGAAGGTTTACACCGCTCCCAATACTGCGCTGAAGTAAGTGAAGCGGACAACGGCAAAGAAGTCGTCTTGACTGGCTGGGTCGAACGCCGCCGCGACCACGGCGGACTGATTTTCATCGACCTCCGCGACCGTACGGGCATCGTACAGGTCGTCGCTTCGCCGGACTATGAAAAGGTTTCTTTCGATAAAGCTGAACAGGTACGTACGGAATACGTCCTGGCTGTACGCGGCATCGTCCGCATGCGCGATAAAGATACGATTAACCCCAAGATGAAGACCGGGACCATCGAAATCCGCTGCGAAGAACTGCGTATCCTCAATTCGTCCAAGACGCCGCCGTTCTACATTGAAGACAACATCGACGTCGACGAAAAGATCCGCCTCAAATACCGCTACCTCGACCTGCGCCGTCCGGAAATGCAGAAGAACCTCATCATGCGCCATAAAGTAAAACATGCCATGCGCACGTTCCTCAACGAACACGGCTTCATCGACATCGAAACGCCGGAATTGTGCAAGAGCACGCCGGAAGGCGCCCGTGACTACCTCGTACCGAGCCGTGTCAACGAAGGCAAATTCTACGCCCTGCCGCAGTCGCCGCAGATTTTCAAACAGCTGCTCATGATTTCCGGCATGGACCGTTACTACCAGATCGCCCGCTGCTTCCGCGATGAAGATTTGCGCGCCGACCGCCAGCCGGAATTCACCCAGCTCGACATGGAAATGTCCTTCATGGACCAGGAAGAAATCCTGACCCTCGTCGAACAGATGGTACATTACATCTTCAAAGAAACCCTGGGCCACGACGTCAAGCTCCCGATTCACCGCATGACCTGGGACTACGCTATGGAAAACTACGGCTCCGATAAGCCGGACCTGCGCTTCGACATGAAGTTCACGGACGTCACGGAACTCGTCAAGGACACGGACTTCAAAGTCTTCCGCAGCGTCATCGACAACGGCGGTCAGGTCAAAGCCATCAACGTCAAAGGCGACGCCGACATTCCCCGTCGTGAACTGGACGGCCTCGTCGAATACGTCAGCCACTACGGCGCCAAAGGCCTGGCCTGGATCGGCTTCCTCGAAGACGGCACGCTCAAATCGCAGATCAAGAAGTTCTTTGGCGAAGACAAGCTTCGTGAAATCGGTAAAGCCTGCGGTGCTGAAAAGGGCGACCTGGTTCTCATGATTGCCGACAAACCGAAAGTCGTCGCAGCCGCTCTCGGCGAACTGCGTAAAGAAATGGCCCGCCGCATGAACCTCATCGACGAAGACGAATTCGCCTTCACCTGGGTCGTCGACTTCCCCATGTTCGAATACAGCGAAGAAGAACACCGCTACGTCGCTATGCACCATCCGTTCACGGCCATGCGCGACGAAGATCTGGACAAACTGGAAACCGACCCGGCTCACGTCTATGCCAAGGCCTATGACCTGGTTCTCAACGGCATCGAACTCGGCGGCGGCTCCCTCCGTATCTACCAGCCTGACGTACAGCAGCGCGTCTTCAAGGCCATCGGCCTGACACCGGAAGAAGCAGAACAGAAATTCGGCTTCCTCCTCCGCGCCTTCGAATACGGTGCACCGCCCCACGGAGGCCTGGCCTTCGGCTTGGACCGCATGATCATGCTCATGCTCAAACGCAAGTCCATCCGCGACGTCATCGCTTTCCCGAAGACCCAGAACGCTATCGACCCCATGAGCGAAGCTCCGTCGACAGTCACCAAAAAACAGCTGCATGAACTCCACATCCAGGTAGAAGAAGACTTGGTAAGCAAATAGAGAGATGAAAAAAAGCTTGTCGTATAACGGCAAGCTTTTTTTTCGTGGCTCGTGGCTCGTAGGGGCCGTCCTAAGCCTTTTTGGCCCGTCAGGTGCTGACCAACGAGAGGCGCAGGACGG
>ERZ836877.5278-NODE-5278-length-12456-cov-2.754778_pt1 | contig 12456 bp, 12 predicted proteins | sample MGYA00519469_ERZ836877 | MGnify/ENA primary metagenome ERZ836877 (study PRJEB31850, sample SAMEA3708809) | human gut metagenome | biome: human gut; feature: human-associated habitat; material: faeces | place: China | collected 2014 ... | reverse complement strand
ATGACTTACTGGCATCGCCAAAGGTTCTGGATATATCATCTCTTGTATCACTTCCTGATTTCAATGGACTTACTCTGACCGTTACAAGTTTTTCGTATAAGAGGGGAGTGCCGTATGATCTCTCGGGGAACGGTGGCGGCTTTGTATTTGACTGCCGGGGGATACATAATCCGGGAAGATATGATGAATATAAGCCGTTGACGGGTCTGGATGAGCCAGTGATACGTTTTATAGAGGAAAATGGCGAAATTTATCCTTTCCTGCGCGAATGCGAGGCATTGGTCGACAGTTCTGTAAAAAGATATCTTGAGCGAGGTTTTAATTCATTAAGCGTAGCTTTCGGGTGTACAGGAGGACGTCATCGGTCGGTATATAGCGCCCAGGCGCTCGGGTGTTATTTCGCCGAACGTTACCCTGAGATAAGAGTTGTGATAACCCACCGTGAGCGGCGAATTCTGAAAGTGTTAAACTGATATTACATTTATGAAAGCGATGATATTTGCCGCCGGCATAGGTTCGCGGTTAAACCCTTATACTGATTCCCATCCCAAGGCACTTGTGCCTGTAAGAGGGATACCGGCCTTGCAAAGAGTCTTATGCAAGATAAAAGATGCCGGGGTGACTGATGCAGTAGTGAATGTGCATCATTTCGGTTCACAGATAACCGAATTTCTGCGTGCGAATGATAATTTCAGTATGAATATCATAATCAGCGATGAAACCGGATGTCTGCTTGATACCGGTGGCGGCCTGCTGAAAGCTGCATCTTTTCTGACAAGCGCGGATGGAGAACCTATATTGTTGCATAACGCCGATATAATCACTGATTTTCCGTTGTCGGAAATGCTGCATGAGCATGAAAGCAATCGCTCGGACGTGACATTGCTTGTGGATGAGAGAAAATCGTCACGTCAGCTTTGTTTTTCATCAGACATGAAGCTGAAGGGGTGGCAAAACCTGAAAACAGGAGAAGTGCGTCCTGTCGGTTGCACCCCGGAGGATTTCATCTCATTGGCATTCGGGGGCGTTCATATAATATCACCCGCAATATTCAGTTGTCTGAATGAGTATGCGGGTGAAAATGGGGGCACCGATATACCGTTCTCTATAATACCGTTTTATATCTGGAGCATAGGACGACTCCGCATAACGGGATACAAGCCGTCAAAGCCATATATGTGGCATGATGTCGGGACTTCAGAAAAACTTGCCGAAGCTAATAAAGCTCTTGCCGGTGGCATATAATCAGATATTCTCGCCGATCATTGACAAAAATTGTTGCTCATTGATGATGGGAATACCTAATGATGTGGCTTTTTCGAGTTTGGCAGGACCCATATTTTCTCCGGCAAAAACATAATCCGTCTTTTTGGAAATCGAACTTACATTTTTGCCACCATTACGTTCGATAAGCTCTTTGTATTCTTCTCGCGAATGGTGTGTGAAGGTACCGCTTATCACGAATGATTTCCCGTGAAGGAGGTCTGTATGTCCTTCCGAAGACTTCTCAGCTGCTGCCATCTGCAGACCTGCTGCTTTCAGGCGGTTTAAAATTTCCCGGTTTATCGGATTGGCGAAATATTCCACGATACTCTCAGCAATGCGGTTGCCGATATCCTTAACCGCAGACAATTCGGTCGCGGAAGCAGACATGAGAAGATCTATATTGGGGAAAGCCTTGGCAACTTTCTTTGCGACAGTATCACCTACATACGGAATAGAAAGGGCATAGATTACACGGTCGTAGGGGACAGAACGGGAGGCTTCGAGCCCTTCGAGCACACGATCTGCACTTCTAGGGCCGAATCCGTCAAGTTTCAGTAGCTGTTCTCTGGTCAGGTCATATAGATCGGCAATGTTTTTTACATATCCGTTGTCAAAAAGCTGTTGGGATGTCTCTTCGCCAATACCGTCGATATTCATCATCTTACGACCGACAAAATGCTCAACCCTTCCGGCGATCTGTGGGGGACAGCCAAATTTATTGGGGCATTGCCATGAAGCCTCTCCCTCTACCCGGATCAACGGAGTGCCGCATGCCGGGCAATGGCTTACGAATTTCACAAACCGGGCATCCGGTTCACGGGCGCTTTCGTCAACACCGGTTATTTTGGGGATAATCTCGCCTCCTTTTTCAACATACAGCATGTCATGCTCGTGTATTCCGAGGGCAGTTATTATATCCTCGTTATGAAGTGAGGCCCGCTTTACAACAGTTCCTGAAAGGAGTACCGGCTCCAGATTTGCTACGGGTGTCACAATCCCCATGCGTCCTACTTCAAAAGATACGAATTTCAATCTTGTGAGAGCACGTTCTGCGGGAAATTTATATGCTATTGCCCAGCGCGGAGATTTTGCAGTGAATCCGAGGTTGAGCTGCTGGCGCAATGAGTTGACTTTGAAAACAAGTCCGTCTGTGGCAACAGGGAGTTCGCGGCGGGCAGTGTCCCAATGTCTGATGAATCCATCGACCTCTTCAAGCGAATCCAGACATGTCATTATGTCTGAGACCTTGAATCCCCACTTTCTTGCGGCCATCATATTGTCATAATGATTATCATAGGGCAGATCCGGCCCGAGCAGATAATAAAAATATGCGTCAAGTCCACGGCGTGCCACCTCACGTGAACTGAGCATTTTCAATGTGCCCGATGCCGCGTTTCGGGGATTTGCAAAAAGGGGCTCCTCGTTAAATGCCCTTTCGCTATTGAGCCGCTCGAATTCCTGCCAGGGCATGAGGACTTCTCCACGTATCTCAAACATCTCCGGCCATCCACTTCCCTGCAAGCGAAGAGGTATGCTTTTTATCGTCTTGATATTCTCGGTAACGACATCTCCTTTCTCTCCGTCTCCACGCGTGACCGCACGTACAAGTTCTCCATGTTCGTATATAAGTGAAATGGATGTGCCGTCAAATTTCATTTCTCCGACGATATTGAATTTCTCGCCACCTATAGCCGCCCGCACTCTTCCGAACCATTCATCGACCTCCTCTATGGAGTATGTATTGGCAAGAGACAGCATAGGATGGATGTGGGCAGCCTGTTCGAAGCCTTCAGTCAGGTCAGAGCCTACTCTGCGTGTGGGAGAAAGAGGATCGTCCATTTCAGGATGCCGCTTTTCAAGATCTTCAAGCTCATGCATCAGTTTGTCGAACTCGACATCTGAAATTTCAGGTGAATTCAAGACATAATAATTGTGATTATGTCGGTTCAATTCATCACGCAGTTGCAGTATGCGATTCTGTGAATCTGTCAGGGACATAAATGGCGAATTTGTGAAAAATGGAAATATAGGAAAGAAAATACCAACCGGTCAATTCATCTTAAGATGGTTGAGCGCTCTCAGAACATTGCAAAGGGGCGCGCTCCAATATGATCTGAAATCATCCCGGACATTGACCAACGCAAGCTTCACAGTGGTATCCGTGCTGTCACGAATAGTGTTTATGAAGTTATATAAAACCTGAAACAGATCAGACAGACCTTCGGAGATACTTGCGGCTACGGGAGTGTCGGAATATTTCATATCCTCTTCGAACACTTCCAGATACACATCGTCCTCGCCCAACAGAACTTCCATATTACGCCGCAATGCGTCGTAATAATCCTCATCAAGTATGTTTTCTATAAACTGATCATCCTCTTCCAGTATATCGATCTGAAGATCTGTGGCGGCAATGTATATACGCGGAAGCAGACGAAGCATATTGTCGATGAAAGCGTCTCTGGCGGTCTCTTTGGCATTCTCGATACTTATGCAATATTCGTTGCAAAGACCGATAAATGCTATGCTGTTGGTGTTTAGGCTTGTGTCCATTGTTGAATTGATTTGGCTGCTCTGTTACCCGAGGCGTGTGTCGGGATGGCCGGTATATAATTTATGTTCCTGTATGTATCGGTGTACTTGGGGAGGTATCAGATCATCTACATTTTCCCCTTTTCTAAGCCGTTCCCTTACAAGTGTGCTTGATACCGGTGAAAGCGGCAAGTCAAGCGCCTCGCTACATGCATATCCCGGACGCGGGTATACAATCGGTTGGAATAAACGTCTGATCTCATCGCTTGATTTCCATTTGTCAAAAACAAGCATGTTGTCAGAACCGATAATAAGTCGGAAATCTATGCCAGGATGTCGGCGGGAAAGTGTGAGCAATGTATTTATGGTATATGATGGTCTTGGCAAGGAGAGTTCTATGTCGCAGACTCTAAGACCGGGAATACCTTCCGTAGCGAGCTGTAACATTTCAAGACGATAATGATCGTCAAGAAGTTCCTCGGGGTTCTGTTTCAGAGGATTCAACGGAGAAAGCGTAAGCCAGACTTCATCAGCCAGTTCCCGTTGAATTATCGTGCGAGCCAGGGCAATGTGTCCGTTATGAACGGGATTGAAAGACCCTCCGAATATGCCGACAGTCATTTCCTTATCTTTATTGTCAGTTGTTGATGAAGTCTTTCATCAACTGTTCTATTTTCACGATGGCCTCGGAGAGTGTGTCGTTGATCACCACATGGTCATATTCGTTCTGAAATCCAAGCTCGTATTCAGCACGTCCGACACGTTGTTCGATCTCTTCGTCGCTATCGGAACCACGCCCTTTCAACCGTTTGCGAAGTTCGTCGATGCTTGGCGGGGCTATAAATATGCTGATGGCATCTTCTCCGAACTGTTTTTTTACATTAACGCCACCTTTGACGTCGATATCCAGTATTACGTTATGCCCTTTATTTACACTATTCTGAAGTGCACTGCGGAGGGTCCCATAATAACGCCCGGGATATACCTGTTCATACTCGACGAACGCTCCTTCTGCAATGAGGTCATTGAATTGCTGGTCAGAAAGGAAGTGATAATTCACGCCGTCGACTTCTCCGGGGCGCGGTTTTCTGTTTGTCGCCGATACAGAGAACTGCAGATCTAGTTCCTTGCGATCCATAATGTCACCAATTATGGTTGACTTTCCGCAACCCGAAGGAGCGGAAATTATGATAAGTCTACCTTTTTTGTCCATATCGAGTATTCTGTCTCAGTGTCGTTTGACGGTTGTTACATTACATTCAGCACCTGTTCTTTGATTTGCTCAAGCTCATCTTTCATTTTCACGACAATGATCTGCATCTCAGCGTGGTTGCTTTTAGATCCCATCGTATTTATTTCGCGTCCCATTTCCTGTGAGATAAAGCCGAGCTTCTTCCCCTGGCCTTTGTCACCGCGAAGTGTCTCGAGGAAATAATCAAGATGTTGACGCAGGCGCTGTTTTTCTTCGTTAATATCAAGTTTTTCTATATAGAAAATCATTTCCTGCTCAAGGCGTCCCTTGTCATATTCTACTTTTGGAAGTGATGCAAGGCCATCTTCTATGCGTGAACGGATTTTTATTATACGTTCATTTTCATATCGGGGGATCTCGGCAAGTAACGCGCTGATATTCTCAATCCTGCGTGTAAAGAAGTCTTCGAGTTTTCTGCCTTCCACAGCCCGATATTCCATAAGATGGTCTACTGCCATGCTTACAGCCTTAAGCGTGGCTGTTCGTTCGTCATCATCAACATCCACGGCCGTTTCGTTTTTTATGGCGTCCGGGAATCGCAGGAGCAGACTCCACCAGTCATCAGGTGCTGCGATGCCAAGTCGGTCACTGGCTTCCTCAATCTGCGATTTGTATCCGAGCAGCGCCGGCATATTCAGATGGATAGATGGATCTGTGGTAAGATTCTCAACATACATGTTAAGCTCCACCTTTCCACGCTCGAGCGAGTTTTGTACAATCGAGCGCATTTCAGCCTCTATCGTGCGATACCCCTGTGGAACACGGCTTGAGAGGTCAAGCTGCTTGCTGTTGAGGGATTTAATTTCAATCGTTATTTTTTTTGTCCGGCACTCTACGGTAGCGTTGCCGAATCCGGTCATAGATAATATCATGGCGTTTTATCCTCTTTTATCATGCAAATTTATATATTTTCCCGTGAAAGCATTAATTTTGTACTGAAAAAATTGCACAAAAGAATGCCTACAATTTTAAATATAGAAACTTCAACAGAAGTATGCTCGGTTGCTCTTACGTCAGAAGGGGCTGTGCTGGAGCATTATGAAGAATTCAAGGAACGTAATCACGCAGTTTTGTTGAGCGATTTTATAAAAGGTTGTCTTGATCATCTGCGCCGTCACGAAATGAAACTGGATGCCGTGGCCGTGAGTATGGGTCCCGGCAGCTATACAGGATTACGCATAGGCCTTTCGGAAGCGAAGGGACTGGCATACGCCTTGGATGTTCCGCTCATCGGCGTAGATACTCTTCAGCTGATGGCTGTATCGGTTATGTTCAATCAGATGTCAGAGAATCCCGATATAATGTTTGCACCGATGATCGACGCGCGCAGGATGGAGGTGTATACGGGCGTATATAATTTGGCACTTGAGGCTCTTGAGGCGCCTCATCCGTTGATTCTGGATGTAAATTCATATAAAGAATGGCTTGATCGTGGCGAGGTGCTGTTTTTTGGCAACGGCAGTGAAAAGGCACGGACAGTCATAACGCATCCGAATGCACGTTTTATTCCCGATGTGTCACCTCTGGCAGTAGATATGCTCGCATTGTCAGACAAGGCTTTCAGAGAAAACAATTTTCTGTCGCTTGCATATTCAGTGCCGACATATCTTAAGGAGTTTCAGGCAACAAGACCAAAGCCTCTGTTCTGATGTCTACAATCAAACCTAACCGCATGGCAAAACAGGAATATATAGACAAAAACCGTGAGTGGCTCAGGAATACAGCACAATCCCCGGATGTGATCCCTATTGACAAAGGGATATATTATAAAGTGCTGAAAAAGGGTGATCAGAACGGTATATCCCCTCATCGCAACAGTGTGGTCACAGTCCATTATACAGGTAAAACCATAAACGGACGTGTGTTTGACAGCAGCCGGAGAGGGGTGGCACCAGCATTCAGACTGAGAGATCTTGTGCCGGGGTGGATCATAGCGCTGCAGCGTATGCATATCGGTGATAAATGGGAATTGTATATTCCGGCCGAACAAGGATATGGGAAAATAAACCAACCAGGCATTCCCGGTGGATCGACACTCATATTCGAGATAGAGTTACTCGGGGTATCATAAAACTGCCGTTCTAACCATTGTCACATTCGAATCAGGTTGATCTTATCTGAAAAATACGTATGTCGTGAGTTAAAATTTGCTTGAAATTCAATGCACCTAAATGGAATTGACAGGTGGCGGGATTAAAAAGTATGACCAAACAACGGATTTTTCATTTTTTTTTGGTTACTTTGCAACCTGAATACAAGCGCTGTCCTGATGTAAAAACAGATGGGCGGACAATTAGATGGATCGCTGCGATACTGTAGGTCTGACGCATTAAGGCTGAGGACGGCAGTTCGAAAGTAATTGTATAATATAAACACTGATGCAGTTTACAGCTTCTCAGATAGCCTCTCTTGCAGGAGGTACAGTTGAAGGGGACGGCAATGCCGTAGTCGATTCTTTCGCTAAAATAGAGGAAGGGCATCCGGGTGCCATCTCTTTTCTGGCGAACCCCAAATATACGCAATATATTTATACAACCGGTTCTTCAGTAGTTTTAGTCGCATCTGATTTTGTACCGGAAAAACCGTTGAATTGCACGTTGATAAAGGTTCGGGATCCATATGCCACAGTGGCCCATCTTCTGGAACTGGCCTCGAAAATGATGGAACCGGAACTCAAAGGAATAGAATCCCCGAGTTTTATAGCCGAAGGAGTCGAGATCCCGGAAGACGCTTATATCGGTGCGTTCGCTTACATCGGTAAAGGCGCACGAATCGGTAAAGGCGCCAAAATATACCCTCAGTCATATATCGGTCATAATGTGGAGATAGGCGAAAATTCGGTAATATATCCGAACGCTTCCGTGTATCATAACTGTAAGATAGGGCAGAGGTGTGTGATACATTCCGGTGCCGTTATCGGTGCTGATGGCTTTGGTTTTGCCCCGGTAGACGGTCATTATGACAAGATCCCCCAGATCGGTATAGTAGAATTGGAGGATGATGTGGAGATAGGCGCGAATACGACTGTTGACCGCGCCACAATGGGGCGCACTCTGATACAAAAAGGCACCAAACTTGACAATCTCATTCAAGTCGCACACAATTGTGTAGTGGGGCATGATACGGTGATGGCGGCTCAAGTAGGTATTGCCGGTTCCACCAAGATCGGCAGTAACTGCATGATAGGCGGTCAGGTAGGTTTCAAAGGACATATCTCTGTGGGAGACAATGTGCAGATCGGAGCACAGTCCGGTATTGCCGGAAATTTGCGCGAAGGAAGCCGTGTGATGGGAACGCCGGCAGTGGATATGGGGAAATATATGCGGCAGGCCGCATTGACTAAAAATCTGCCATGGATGTTTGACCGTCTTAAAGAACTTGAAAAACGAGTGGCGGAACTTGAAAAAGATTAAGTAATAAAAATTATAAATTATAACCGGTACAAGGATAAGCTCTGTGTGAGCAATCATCGTGAACCGATTACCGGCCTTGAATATCACATTTCTTTATGAAGCAGCAAACTCTCAACGGTGAGTTCACCGTAAAAGGCAAAGGACTCCACACCGGGCTTGAGATTGAAGCCATTTTTCTTCCCGCTCCTGAAAATCATGGATATAAGTTCCAGAGGGTTGATCTTCCGGATGAGCCGACAATTGATGCCCTTGCAGAAAATGTGACAGAAACCGAACGCGGTACAGTGATCTCGCGTGGTGATGTGCGGATTTCCACAATCGAACATGCATTGGCAGCACTGTATGCGTCAGGCATTGACAACTGTCTTATAAAACTTAACGCCCCGGAGCTTCCGATACTTGACGGCAGTGCTGAAAAATATATGGAGGAGATTGACCGTGTGGGTTTGTGCGAACAGAATGCCGACAAGAACTTCTATGTGGTAAAACACAAGATAGAAGTGCGTGATGAGCAGACCGGCGCACATCTGACAGTACTTCCGGATTCTGATTTTTCAGTTGATGTGATGGTGTCGTATAACTCGCCTGTACTTTCCAACCAATACGCGCGTCTGGAGAATATGGCAGAGTTCCGCACAGAGATCGCATCAAGCCGCACATTTGTTTTCGTGCGTGAGGTTGAGGCTCTTTTACAGGCAAACCTGATAAAAGGAGGGGATCTGGACAATGCTATTGTGATTTATGACCGGAAGCTGTCTCAAGAGAAACTTGACCATATCGCGGATCTCATAGGTGTGCCTCACAAGGAAGTTTCTGATTTCGGCTATATCAACAATCGCCCGCTCGAGTTTGAAAATGAGCCCGCACGTCATAAACTGCTTGATGTGCTTGGAGATGTAGCTCTTATCGGACGCCCGATAAAAGGACGTATCATCGCATGTCGTCCCGGCCATAAGATAAATACGACGTTCGCCAAACAGATACGTAAGGAAATACAGCGACAGGAACTTCAGGCTCCCTCCTATAATCCCTCGGCTGAGCCGATGATGGATATAAACGCCATCAGGGAGCATTTGCCTCACCGCTATCCGATGCTTCTGGTAGACAAGATAATTGACCGTGGCGAAAGTTTTATCGTAGGTGTGAAGAATGTCACTGTTAACGAGCCGTTTTTCCAGGGACATTTTCCTCAGGAACCTGTAATGCCCGGTGTATTGCTGGTGGAAGCCATGGCTCAGACCGGCGGACTGCTTGTGTTGGGCACAGTAACAGATCCTGAGCGCTATTCTACATATTTCATGAAGATAGACAATGTGAAGTTCCGCCAGAAAGTAGTGCCCGGTGACACACTTCTGTTCCATGTCTCTTTCCTGACGCCGCTGCGCCGAGGCTGCGCACTGATGAAAGGTGTGGCTTTCGTAGGAGACCGTGTGGTATGTGAATGTGAGTTTATGGCTCAAATCGTCAAGAATAAATAATTGATACACAATAAAGAATGAAACAGCCCTTTGCATACATACATCCGGCCGCCAAGATTCATCCGAGCGTGGTCATAGAACCGTTTGTGACCATTGATCAGAATGTCGAGATCGGCGAGGGTACTCATATAGGGAGCAACGTCACCATAATGGAGGGCGCCCGTATCGGTAAATATTGTAACATTTTCCCCGGGGCGGTCATCTCCGGTATTCCCCAGGATCTTAAGTTCAAAGGGGAGGAAACTGTGGCGATTATCGGTGATCATACCACGATACGCGAATGTGTAACCGTGAACCGTGGCACAGCTTCGAAAGGTATGACACGTGTAGGGAACAATTGCCTGATCATGGCTTACTCCCACGTAGCTCACGATTGTGTGATCGGAAACAATGTGATAATGTCGAATGCCACTCAGGTGGCCGGCGAAGTGCAGATTGACGATTTCGCGGTGATCGGAGGCGGCACACTGATCCACCAGTTCTGTCATCTTGGTGCCCATGTCATGATACAGGGAGGCGCACGCATAAACAAAGATATTCCTCCGTTTGTAAAGGCCGGCCGTGATCCGATTGCCTATACTGGCGTGAATTCCATTGGCCTTCGCCGTCGTAATTTCAGCAATGATCAGATTCGTGAAATCCAGGAGATATACCGGTATCTGTATCTGTCGCGTTTGAATGTTTCTGATGCGGTTGATCGTATCGAGGCGGAGATTCCCGCTACTAACGAACGCGATGAAATCATAGAATTCATACGTAATTCGCGCAGAGGTATTGTACGCGGATACGTATAATTATGATAATTATAGTACAGATAGTGTGTCTGATTGCATGCAGATATCTGTAAAAGGGCATATGATATACAGACAGTATCCGGAAATCCGGTGCCGGAGATCCGATACTGTCTGTATTATTTTTTTATTAGCATTTTATGAAGATCTGTCTACTTACCATTGGGAAAACGTCAACCGCATATTTACGTTCTGGAATAGAGGAATATTCTTCGCGGATATCAAAAATGGGGCAATTCGAGGTGCGGTCTCTTCCTGATGTCAAGACATCGCGGAAATTGACCCCTGAGCTTCAAAAAGTATCAGAGGGGGAATTAATTCTTGGGCAATTACAGGGGGGTGATTATGTAATTCTTCTTGACGAACGCGGTAAAGAATATACCTCGCGCGAGTTCTCGGGTCTGATAGAACGCTTGTCTCAGACGGTCGGGAAAACGCTTTATTTTGTTGTGGGAGGGCCGTATGGATTCTCTGAAGATGTGTACAAGCGTGCTAATGCTATGCTTTCCTTATCCGCGATGACTTTCCCGCATGAAATGGTGCGGTTGTTTTTCGTAGAGCAACTTTACCGCGCTTTTGCAATTAGCAGGAATTTGCCCTATCACCATGATTGAATCGCCTTGATTGAAGTCAGTCAAGTATGAGTTCTCTCAGGATCGCATCGGATGTGAGCCATTTATGGCGTGGAATACGGTAGCCGGTGCATTCGTCGTTATGGCCGAATATGCAGTCGATTTCTCCGATGCCAACAGATTTCCGAAGATTATGCATGAACTTGGTTACAATCTCATCTCCAAAGACAGATTGTGCAAGTGGTATGCTGAAGCCGGCTGCTGTCCTCAGGGATGTTATGAGATAATCATTGAAGCGATTCTCGATCGTCTCGTCTTCCGTCTGGTAATATAGTTGCGCACTGTCGAGAGATTCGATATATTTCTTTATGCCGGAAGGGTTGAAACGGCGTAATTTCCCGTCAAAGCTATGTGCAGCCGTTCCTAATCCGATGTACGGAGTATAATTCCAATATGATGAGTTGTGTTTGGCTTCCATGCCAGGATATGCCAGATTGGATATTTCATAATGATTGTATCCGGCTTCATCAGCCCTGTGGCATAATATTTCGAACATTTTTTCTGCAATCGTATCAGATGCCTCCATGACGAGACCCTTTTCCTTTAGCGCGAAAAGACGTGTGCCTGGCTCATACGAAAGCAAATAGGAAGAGAAGTGGGGAGGACGGTATGAAAGAAGCTCCATAAGTTCCATTTCCCATCCGATAAGTGTCTGCCCGGGAAGACAGTATATGAGGTCAGCGCTGTAGTTGATACCACAGTCAGAAAGGAGTGACAATGCTTTTCGCGAGGCTTGTGGACTGTGACGTCTGTCAATAGCAGACAGGGATGTGGGATTGAATGATTGTATTCCCACGCTTATGCGGTTTATTCCAATGTTTTTCCAATCGGTTATATTTTCTGAGGAAATATCTTCAGGATTCGCTTCCAGGGTTACCTCACTCAGAGAGGACAGACATACTGTCTGATTAATATGAGAGAGAAGTTCAGCAAGAAGAGACAAGGGGAGTAGAGAGGGCGTTCCCCCTCCGATGTATAATGTCTTTATGGGGTCTTTGTCAATTTCGCTGCGCCGTAAATCCCATTCCGTCATGATGGAATTTATATATCTTTCCATATACTGGAAATTTCCTGCCGATGAAAAAAAATCGC
>ERZ836877.5271-NODE-5271-length-12469-cov-2.504269_pt1 | contig 12469 bp, 13 predicted proteins | sample MGYA00519469_ERZ836877 | MGnify/ENA primary metagenome ERZ836877 (study PRJEB31850, sample SAMEA3708809) | human gut metagenome | biome: human gut; feature: human-associated habitat; material: faeces | place: China | collected 2014 ... | reverse complement strand
GGCCACCAATTCGGCGAGCTCTTTGATTGTCAGCTCCTTGCCGCTGCCTGCATTGACAGTCTCGTTGCCCGAATAGTTATTCATAAGGAAGACACAGAGATTTGCAAGGGCATCGACATAGAGAAACTCGCGCAGCGGTGAGCCGTCGCCCCAGCATACGACCTCTTCAACTCTTGCCTCCTTAGCCTCATGGAAACGGCGGATAAGAGCCGGCAAAACGTGCGAATGGGCAGGATGATAATTGTCATTCGGACCATACAGATTCGTCGGCATTACGGAAATATAATCCGTACCATACTGGCGGTTAAGGTACTCACAATATTTCAAACCTGATATTTTTGCGAGAGCATAGGCTTCATTCGTTTGTTCAAGAGAAGATGTCAGCAAACACGACTCCGGCATGGGCTGAGGGGCCATACGCGGATAGATACACGAAGAACCGAGAAACTCGAGTTTTTTGCAGCCATTTTTCCATGCGGCATTGATAACATTCATCTCGAGCATCATGTTGTCGTACATAAAATCTGCGAGGGCTGTACGGTTGGCCTCGATTCCGCCTACCTTAGCTGCTGCCAGAAAAACATACTCAGGTTTCTCTGCCGCGAAAAAATCGTTAACGGCCTGCTGGTTGATAAGGTCAAGTTCCTTATGCGTACGGGTCACGATATTGTTATAGCCCTGGCGTTTGAGTTCACGGACAATGGCCGATCCAACCATGCCGCGGTGTCCGGCCACATATATTTTTGAATCTAATTCCATGATGAGTTGATATTGTCCGGTGTTTTTATTTCACGATTCCCTTTTCGAGGTATTCGGCAAGGTTGGTCCTGACTTCTTCACCGGCACGCTCTACGGCAACTTTGGCCATATCGGCATCAACCATTATATTGACCAGTTGTTCAAAACTCGTCATCTTGCCGGGATCCCAACCGAGTTCTTTCTTTGCCTTCGTAGGATCTCCCCAGAGGTTCACGACATCCGTTGGACGGTAAAAATCAGGGGAAACTTCAACCAGTACCTTACCGGTTTTCACATCTATACCCTTTTCGTCCTCACCCGTGCCTTCCCAGCGGAGTTCGATTCCGGCACGGCGGAACGCGAGTTCGCAAAATTCCCGAACGGAATGTTGTTCGCCGGTAGCTATCACATAATCTTCAGGCTTATCCTGCTGAAGAATCAGCCACATGCACTCGACATAGTCCTTGGCATAGCCCCAGTCACGGAGCGAGGAGAGATTCCCGAGGTACAACTTGTCCTGTTTGCCTTGTGCTATACGTGCGGCAGCAAGCGTGATCTTACGCGTCACAAAGGTCTCGCCGCGTCGTTCGCTTTCGTGGTTAAAAAGAATTCCGGAGCAGGCAAACATGCCATATGCCTCACGATATTCTTTTACAATCCAGAATCCGTATTGCTTGGCTACGGCGTATGGACTATATGGATGGAATGGTGTTTTTTCGTTTTGGGGAACTTCCTCCACTTTACCGAACAATTCGGATGTAGAGGCCTGATAGAAACGACACGTATCGGCGAGTCCACATTGTCGAATGCCTTCCAAAAGACGCAGGACGCCGGTAGCGTCGACATCTGCCGTAAACTCGGGAGAATCAAAGGAGACCTGGACGTGGCTCTGCGCGGCAAGATTATACACCTCATCCGGACGGACCTTGTTCAGGGCCTGGATTATGCTCAATGAATCTCCCAGATCGGCATAATGAAGATGAAAATGAGGTCTACCTTCAAGATGCGCTATACGCTCACGATAGTCCACCGAGGAACGGCGGATAGTGCCGTGTACATCGTAACCTTTCTCCAGAAGGAACTCCGCCAGAAACGAACCATCCTGTCCGGTTACGCCTGTTATCAGTGCTGTTTTCATATTACTGGTAATTAAAAATTTCTATTTCAGATTAATTCATAGCCTGCGAACATCGGTCCGTGACCGGGCAGCAGCAATGTCCGCTCTGTTATCAATTCTTTAATCCGGTCAACGCTATGGGCATATTTCTGTTTATCTCCGCCCTTTAATTTTGTTACCGGCGGCACACCGGGTATAAATGCATCGCCCGTCACGAGAATATCCCCGATGCCGTATGTCATACTGTCTTCGGTATGTCCGGGTGTGGAATAAGCCCGCATGGATAATAAATCCGTGTCTTGCAATATATGACCTTCTTCAAGCCGAACACACCCTATTGGCACAAAATCAAGCGGGTGTTCATAATAAAACGAAAGATTGCGTCTGTCATCGGCCAACCATTCGATGCAACGAGAACCGGCGCATATTCTGCAGCCGGGATGTTTATCGCAAAAATGCTTTATTCCCTTGATATGATCAAAATGGGCATGTGTGACAAATACCCGATCAATCTCAAGGCTTTCGGTCGCAGACAACATTTCTTCCGAATCGCCTACGTCAAATATCCATGCAACTCCGGCGTTTTCATCTTCAAGCAGGAATGTATTAGCCCCCTTAAATGGATTGATAAATCGAGTAACTTTAAGGTCACCGTGCCGTATAACCTCCATCGATTACAAGATTCTGGCCAGTCACCCATTGCGAAGCGTCGCTGAGTAGGTAAATACAGCCGTTGGATATATCGCAGGTATTCCCAAGACCAAGAAGATGCTTTTCTTCAAGTTTTTTGCGCGCCTCCGGATCTGCCATATGAGGTAATTTTTCATTAATTGGCGTGAGGATGGCGCCGGGAGATATGCAATTGACGCGGATGTGGCGTTTAGCAAGTTCGCATGCCAGAGAACGGGCCGCCGAAATCAAGGCACCTTTAGTCATGCCGTAAAGTGACTTGCCGCTTTCGCCTACACATCCCATAATAGAGGCAAAAAAAATCACGCTGCCCCCTCGGTTCATATTTTTCACATTCGTAACCTGTCGTGTCAGTTCGATTGCTGAAAATACATTTGCAGCGAAGAATTCTTCAAGGCGCATAGCGTCAACCTGCTTCAGCGGCAAGGTCGCCGATATACCGGCACAATTCACCAGGCCGTCGATTTTACCGTGTCGGTTAACATATTCCGCAATAACGCCGGGGATGCGGTCATAATCGGTCAGGTCAAGCGACACGGCTTCATGATCGTCTCCTCCCATCATCGAAAGCGTTTCTGTAAGCCGCTCACGGTTGCGGGCCAACAGGAAAACATTCGCTCCTGCACGGCTGAAATCAATTGCGCACTGCCGTCCGATACCGGACGATGCGCCGGTTACCAGAATATTCTTACCGCTGAGCGAAAATGGATTGAAACAACTCTCTGTCATACTTCAACGACGTCGCTGATTTTTGTATCGACGAAAGGAACAATTGCCGTCGCCCAGGTCATTCCGACACCGAAAGCACTCAGCATCAGGCGTTTTTCGCCATCAAGGCAGCCTTTCAGGCGGTCCACGATCGTCAAAGGTACCGATACCGACGAGGTGTTGCCGTATTTGTCAATTGTGGATGGAATCCTGGATGTGTCAAGTTTTAATTTTTTAGCCAGATAACTGTTGATGAAATTATTGGCCTGATGAAAGAGGTAATAATCCAATGTCTGAACGTCCGTTCCGGTGTCAGAAAGCAAACGTTTGATATCCTTTGGAATCTCACGGATAACAAAGTTGAACACATCACCGCCGTTCATATAGCCCTGTTCGTCGCTGCGGATATTACCGTATTCGTCAACTACCCGTTCTTTCAACGTTTCGATTGAGGATGGATTTCGGTAACCGCCTCCGTTAATTTTAATTAAATCGCCGCGGGAGCCGTCGGAGTTCAAAGAGAAATAACTCTCTCCGAAGCGCTCATCCCGCTCAATCAGAGCAGCCACGCCACCATCGCCGAAAAGGAAGGCCGAACGACGGTCTTTCGGCGAGTACACCTTTGAGCGTGTTTCACCATCAAGCAGAAGAGCCTTGCGCAGACCGCGATTCTGCATCATGGAATAGACCACGCTGAGTCCATAAATAAAGGCCGAGCAACCAAGGTTTATGTCGAATGCTATTGTGGAATTCGGCAATTTGAGCCGGTCCTGCAAAAGCACCGATGTCGCCGGCATGCGATAGTCCGGCGTCTGTGAGATAAACACCAGCAGGTCGATTTCACTCCTGTCGATATTATTGTCGGCGATAAGTTTTTCCGCAGCGGCAAAACACAGATCGGACGAGCAGGTCTTATCGTCGGCAAAACGACGCTGATAGATACCGATTTTGTCAACAACTTCCTTGACCTGGTCTTCGGGAAAGTATTGGGTGTATTTATAGTTGTCTATGATGGTGTGCGGGACGGCGCCAGCCATCGCTTTAATCCCGACACCGTTGAAATGCATATATGCCATTTTTTTACTGATATTTGCTCACTTGTGGCTTTCGATATAGCCGATGATGTCGGAAATCGTTCGGAGAGTCTTGAATTCAGCGTTTTCAATCTGAATGTCGTACTCTTCGTCGAGGAGCGCGATGACATTCAGGTAGGAGCGAGTCCCACTCGTCGAGACTGCGAAATTCTGTTTCTGCGGTCAGCGCCGAAGCGTCCTCGATTTCGAGGGCTTCAGCAAATTTTTCGATGAATTCGTTGCTGTTCATTTTACAATTAATTAGTTTATATTTCAATTCTTTTAGCAGGATTACCCAAATACAGTGAATTATCCTTTGTGCGTCGTAGCACGATGCTACCGGCACCTATTGTTGTCGATGAACCAATTTTCACTTGTTGCGCCACGAAACTGCGCGCACCGAACAAATTCATGTTTCCGGCGCACACCTCACCCGAAAGCCGTGCTTCGGGCATAAACACATTGTAATCGCCTACATGCACGTCGTGCCCGAAAGAAATGCAACCGTTCAGCACGTTAAAATCGCCCAAGTGCGTATCGCAACTAAGCCTGCAGCCGAATGTTATTATATTTCCACGTCCCATCTCCGTAGAATTCGAGTCAAAAAACAAGACGTTGGGTGCAATGATGTTCGGAAAATCCACATTAGGATTGAGTATTTTTCCGACAAGCGCTTTGAGTGTACGCGGCGTTCCGATTGCAATAACGACCGACAGAGGACAAGGATAGGCGTTGAGGGCATCCATACTCCCAATAACCTTGCCGTACCCATTGTCGAAGCCTATTTCCTTTCCGTCATCGAAAAAGCCGACGAGATTCCAGTGCTCGCTTCCAACAGAGTTGATATGCCGGAGCAGGCAGGCTACTTCCCGGCCAAATCCTCCGGCACCATATATTGCAATATCTTTCATAATTAATTATGGCCGTTGAAAGCCTCCATTGTCGCCGAAGTTTCCGACGAGATATCGGCCCGCTTCAGCACTTTCTTTATTGTGGTTAATACGACCTTGCAATCAGTGATAAACGAGATGTGGTCGACGTACCAGACGTCGAGTTCAAATTTCTTTTGCCACGATATGGCATTGCGGCCATGACACTGCGCCCAGCCTGTAATACCCGGGCGGACCTCATGCCGGCGAGCCTGCTCCTTGGAATAGAGGGGAAGATACTGAACAAGAAGCGGTCGCGGACCTATCAACGACATCTCGCCCTTTAAGACGTTCCATAACTGGGGCAATTCATCAATCGAAGTTGAACGGACAAAACGGCCGACTTTGGTAAGGCGGTCAGCATCAGGTAACAGATTGCCTTCCTTATCGCGCTCGTCGGTCATAGTCTTGAACTTTACGACTTTAAATATTTTGCCGTTTTTACCGGGGCGTTTCTGGAAGAAGAATGCTCCGGCACCTTTGTTGGCAAAATGGAGCCAGACAGTCACCGCAGCCAATGGCACCGCCAGCACCAGCAGCGTACCGCCCGAGGCTACGATGTCAATCGTTCGTTTAAGAAAATCGCGATATGGTTTCATTTTATCTTACAGAATTTAAAGGCATTATCGGAACTGAATTTTTCCGACGCGGTAATCGCATTGCGACGCATGGCCGCATATTTTACCCCGTCGCTTTTAAGGTCCCGGATAAAAGACGCTATCTTTTCCGGGGCATTTTCATGAAAAACAGCGCCACAACGATTTTTATCGACCAGACGTGTAAGTTCAGCCTTTTCCGAGGCGATGCACAATAATGGCGAACCAACGAACATGCAATTATATGTTTTGCTCGGCACGCTCACCGTCGACACCTTTTCGTCCAGAGAGATATAACTGATGCTCGCCGCTGAAAGTGAATGCGAAATGAAATCGACGGGCTGATAGGGCAAAATAAGGACATTGGGCAAATTAAGTTCCTCGACCTTGCTCACAATATTCTGTTTCAACCATCCTTCACCGATAATTACAAACATTATGTCCCGTTCGTCTTTTAAGAGATTCGCAACATCGACCAGCAATTCAACATTATGGGTCTTGCCGATATTGCCTGAATACATCACAATGAATTTATCCTCGAGTTTATGCTCCCGGATAAATAAGTTTTCCTCTTTCGGAATCCTACGCAGGGAAGGATTGTACCAAATTGGGACTACCTCTATCTTGCTTCGGTCTATGTATTTCGACAGTCTATCGGCCATGCCCTCTGTGATTGTGAAAACGCCATCTGCATTTTTGAAAAAACGTCTGTTGTACCTTTGCCATAGCCCGATGAAAAGATTCCGGTCCGAAAGGAATCCGCCGGAAACGAGTCCATCCGGATATATGTCATAAATCAGAGACTTGTATCGATTGCGTGTCAAAGCCATGCAGAAAGCGGCGATAGGCGGATTTGAGACCAGAAAAGCGTCATAATGCCGATATCGGGTCCAAAGTTTCCATTGAATCTGTAAAGAAGCCATGAGCCAGGACCATGTCCTCTTTATGAAAGACGAACGGTTATATGAACATATTTTCTCAATCCGGACATTGGGCAGGTCAATTCTGACATTTCCAGGATTCCCAACCAACAGCGCTACTTCGTCATAGCCGCCATCCGAAAGCATAGCGCCCACAATCCCTTCGGAAAGGTAGTTGCCGACCTGGTTTATATAAACAAGTTTTTTCATTTTCCGGCAATCAAACCTCCAAGTTCCATCGAAGTCATGAATTCTATATCGGGCCAGCGTTTCAGCATGCGAGACAGAAGTTCCGATAGTTTCCGCTGTGATTTCTCGCGATTTTCGAGGTGCAAAAAGCCAATATAGTTTACACGATGAGTGCTGATAGTTGCAGGCTTGTGCCAGCGGAATGCAATCTCGATTTCATGCAGACAGGTATCCACCCAATCGCGTGATGCCGGCTGCTCAAAACTCGATGGCTCGAAGAAGCAGTTGCGAGTCAGGTAAACCTGACCAAATTTGTTCTTTTTACCAAGATAACGGAAATGCTTTTTAGTCACTCCACCGCCCAAAGGCTCATGCTGGACTTTACCGGTGTTTATATATTTCACGCCACAATCGAACAGAACCTTCTCAAGTGAATTGTTGAAGGGTCCATTTGTAGGCACGAAGTATGTGGAATTATAGCCATACAGTTTTTTGAACAGGGCCAGTCCGGTTTCCAGAACATCACGCAGGTACGGGAGGTCGTTGGTGGTGTCAATATTGAACGCAGCCTGAAATTCCGGAATCGGCTCGTCATTGATGCCATTATATATACCTGTTACGCCGTTTTCAAAGCCAAGCAGGGTGGATTTCTGGCCAGCATTCAGCGCCCTAAGCCATCGCTGCACGTTCAGATGTTCACGGCCGTGAAACACAGGAACCATAAGGCGCTGCTCAATGCCCTCGAGCCATAAGGCATAAACCTTGTCATGTGCCGGATAGCGCCGGAGCGTCTCCGTATAAGGTTCGTAGACATATTCACTAAATCTATTTTCTTTGATTTTCTCAAAGACAGGATTTGCGACCACATTCACGCCTGTAAACACGGGATGACGGCCGGTTGAGTCTTTGAACTTGGTCAAAGTCTCAAACATGGCAAGAATATCGTCGTTACTTTCGAGTGAATCGAAAGTGTTATAATGGTTCCTGTCCTCACGCATGCCGCCGGCCAAAAGCCGCCGGAACGCTTCGAGCGAAGACATGCGGATGCTTCCCCAGTCGTCCGACTCGAAAACGACGATATGCCTGCCGGTGCGCCAGCCGGGGATGTTACTGGCGTTGACTGTCAGTTTTGATCGGAATGTGTTGTGGTACATATATCGTTGAATAGATTTACATAATCTCGGAAACGGTCACGGCTGTCAAAATTGCCGACTGCCCTCTCGCGACACTTCTTTGAAATTTCTTCATTTTTGTATCGGCTGCGGATTTCGTTCAGCAATGAAACGATGTCACCTTTATCGACAACCCTTCCGGTCGTGTTGTCAATTGCTTCAGGGGAACCGCCTGTATTATATGTTACGACGGGCGTCCCGCAAGCCAGGGCCTCGATATTCGTTGTAGGGAAATTATCCACATAAGTGGGATTTACGAATACATCGGCCATGGAATAATATTCAGCCAGTTGCGTCGTATTCTCCGTTCGGCTGACGCCAATAACATTTTCAGGCAATGCGGCAAGTTGTTTATTATTGAGGCCAATGAGAACAATACGCTCATCGTCAAAGAGCATATCAGCAAGTTTCTTGAAATCTTCAAGCCCCTTGCGTCTGTCCCAGACACTGGCCACTCCGAGGATTATCTTTTTCCCGTCAAGTCCTTTCTCATGCCTCAGACGTGAAATGTCGCCACTTGCAGCAGGCTTGAAAACGTCCGTATCAACTCCATTGTATATCACTCTTACAGGGGAACTTCCGAGGAAAGACGCCTTCACATTCTCCGCCATCCAATGACAGGGCGTCACTATGGTGAGATTAGGGATAGCGCAGAAAAGCCTACGTTTTTCATTATAATTCTTCTCGGAATTATCTGAAAGAATAGATTCCGGATAGCCATGCTTATTCGGGCAATTCCGGCAGCCGGACTTCCACAAGTCGCAATGAACTGCATCGAAGTATGAGCAGTGACCGGTGAAAGGCCAGCAGTCGTGAAATGTCCATACCACGGGGATGCCTTTTCTTGACAAGTATTTCGCCAACAGTTCCACATTCAGATAATAGCCATGGATATTATGAAGATTCACAATATCCGGGGCGATTTCGTCGAGCCGTTCAAGGAACTTCGCAGTCGCCCTACCGGACCCGAATCCATGCCGGTCAGCCAGACGCGTATATAGCGCATGCAAATAATGGTCTGACTTTGTTCCGATTTTAATTGTATCGAGTTGCGACTTATTATTTACGAAACCGTATCCGGCGGAAACCTGAAAGCCAGCCTTTGAAGCACAACGACCAATTTCTTCCGCAATCCTGCCTGTGGAAGTTGAGTTTATTGAAGTATTTACCAGCAATAATTTCATTTAATCTTGCATTTATTCTGATTAATCGCTTTCGTGATATTTAAACGCGATTTTCTCATTAATGCCAAATAATGTTCAAATACCGTATTTATCCGCTATTGAGGTGAATGAAACACTTTTTATAAAGGGAGAGGCAGGCATCGGTCCACACTCTTTTACTATCCGGGTCATAGCATCTGCAAGATATTCAATGTCGCTATCGGCATGCCGATTAGGAGTGATGATTCCAAAAGGTGTCACATGATTTGATTGAATGTCTGTATATTCATCAGGGCAAGACAATATCTCCCAGACGCCGAAAGAGGAATTAGTTGTCACTACGGGTTTCCCTAATATCTGAGATTCGATAATTACACCCGGCAAACCCTCGCTGTACGAGCAAGACACTAATGCTTTGGAACGAGCCATATATTTATATGGATTCTGTTTAAGCCCAAGGAAATGCACTCTATCCTCTATGTCATGCGTTGTCGCCATATTTTTCAATCTTTGAGTATAGTCAGAATCTGTCCCCCCAATAAAGACCAATTGACAACATGAGGCCAATCCGGACTTAATAAATGCATCCAAAGCACGTTCAGGAGCCTTATTATAATCGAATCTTCCGACATAAAGGATAACATCAGAAGCAAAAATACTCCGTTCAACGTCATTATCCAGCAATTCAGTGCTCCTGTTCAGAATGGTTCTTTCATCGTGTGCATTGTATACTACGGATATTTTATTGGGATTAATTCTTGGAAAAGAATTTTCTATCGAATCTTTAACTTCTCTGCTTACGCAGAACAATCGGTCCAGACGTGGGAATAAACAATTATAGTAGAACAAGGTAAGCGCATAACTGATTCGGCCTTGAGATTTAACTTGCTGATGAGGAGAGTGGAAAATACCCGTTTTTATGTCTTGCCCTCCAGCGAGGACATTGAACGCGGAACAACTGAACAGAGTGCTGATTGTCTGATTCGGCTTAAAAGATCGTTTTTGCTTTCTTACCCAATGGGTCTGTGACGCGAGTTTGAGGAAACGTTTAACGCCATTTTCCTGGCTTCCTTCAATAAATGCATCGCAAGAATCAAAATCGCTTATACCGTCTGCCAGTTTGTACATTAAAATGCACTTAACCTCATAAAGTTCTGTTTGTTGCAGTGCTTTCCATAGATTCAGAGTGCATATTGCAATAGTACCCCTGTTTGACGGACAAATTATTAAAATGCGCTTTTTCATCTGATTTTCACTATCTGTGCGGGAACGCCGGAAACGATGGCGCCGGCCGGTACGTCTTTTATCACCACTGAATTGGGTGCAATCACGGCGTTGTCGCCTACTTTAAGGGTACCGTAGAGTTTAGCGCCCATACAGATTTCCACGTTGTTACCGATTGCAGGTACGTCATGCGCCGAGCGTTTGGTACCAACTATGCAATTGGGACCGATAGCACAATATTCGCCGAGACGAGCGTACTTGACCACTATAACACCCCCCTAATAAATGAGTGATATACAAGCCCTTACCACACGCTCCGGGGTTTATACATATCCCATATTTCCAATTTTGACGGCGCCAGATAAAATAACGGAGGGCGTGCATCACCTTATGATACAAACCGGAATTGTTTGCGTGGTATTCGACCTTTCTCAAATTCCGTAGGTATCTCAGTGTTTTCCATGTCTCGCTATATATGAAACGGTCGAACCAGCGCAGAGTGTAGCGGCTACGGTCGGCTGCGATATATTCCCGGAGGTCAGTCTTTGTCTTTATCATTGCACATTAATTTCCCAAGTTCGTCGGAAGTCATGAACTCCACATCAGGCCAGCGACGAACGATAGTCTGCAAAAGTGTTTTAAACATCGGCAGGTTCCGGGACGTATTCATCGGATCGATGGACCCTATAAAGTTAAGGCGGTGAGCCGATATAGTTGCCGGCTTATGCCAACGGAAAGCAATCTCAATGCGCCTGAGACAATCTCCCACCCAGTCGCGCCCGGGATGTTGCGAAGGTTCGAAATAGGCGTTGCGCATCAGGTAGGTGAGTCCGTTGGGCGAGCGCCGACCGGCAAAATTGCTGTTACGATATTTAAAAGTACGGTCATCGTCAAGGGGAACACATTGACTCACCATGCCTTGGAGATAGCGCACACCGCCTTTACTGAGGAAGGGCTCTATTTCGCAGGGCCATGTATATGTGGTGGCAATGAACGATTGGGAACGGAAACCGAAAATCTGCTCAAACAAATCGAGACCCTCGGCCAAAATCTTACCATAGGAGGAAACGTCTTCCGGCAGTGCAGAATTATATGCGCCCATGTAGTTGGTACGGATACGGGAATCGACATCCGAGGTGAGACCGAAGGTACCAAAATCGAAAGCCCGGCGCGTAATCACATCGTCGCCGTTAAGAGCCTCCATCCATTTCTTCACGTTGAGATGCTCACGTCCGTGGAATTGCGGATGAATCAGACCGCCATCCATACCCTGTCGCCACATTTCCCATGCACCTTCGTGGCGCGCAGATCGTGCAAACGTGTCTGTGACCGGTTCATAATGATATTCAGCGAAGCCGGATTCGCGAATCTTTCCGAAATCCGGATTTGCCACAACGGCATCGGCCGTAATAACGGGATGGCGGCCGTTGCTGCCGCTGACACTTTTCAGCACATCGTACAAGGCTTCAAGGTCGGAAGCGGTCTCCAGACCGTCAAAACGGCAATATGGCTCACGGTGCACGCGGATACCTTCGGCAATCATCCGGTCGTATGTCTCACGCGAAGGCATGCGCAGGGCACCCCAGTCGTCCGACTCTATCACCACAATCCGACGCCTCGTATGCCAGCCCGGAATGTTGACAAAATTGTTGGTAATGGCTTGTCTTAATTTTATGGCCATTGTTTTTCAGATACTTTTGAATTGTTCGATGACCTTGGGCAGTAAAGACTCCTTGGAAAAGTCTTTCAAAGCCTGTCGTGCAATATTTTCCCGATTGTATTTATATTCATCAAATACCGAGAAATCAAATGAGGCCCAGTCATGAAGATACTGCTCCATAATCAATTGCCCGACATTATTCTTCAAAGTATATTCCGAATAGTCACCGACACCTTCCGAAATTATTACCGGCATGTCCGGTCAGCACACGGTCATTGTCGTTAATCTGA
>ERZ836877.5249-NODE-5249-length-12521-cov-2.919702_pt1 | contig 12521 bp, 9 predicted proteins | sample MGYA00519469_ERZ836877 | MGnify/ENA primary metagenome ERZ836877 (study PRJEB31850, sample SAMEA3708809) | human gut metagenome | biome: human gut; feature: human-associated habitat; material: faeces | place: China | collected 2014 ... | reverse complement strand
GACCACGCTATATTCATGACTCATCTTCAGCCCACCGGAAAAATCCGCTGATCCGGAATTTGAACAGCCAGTTTGCGGCATAGTTGTCAAGCAACTCTGGCGAGAAGTCCATCTGTTTCAGAAACTCACGGTAAAATTCAACAGGAGGGTCTTTTACGTCAAGGTTGTATATGTTTTTGGCGTCATCCTTGTAGTATGATATGCGTCCGGCGAAATATACGGTCCTGAATCCGTTCATTATCCATTCGCGGTGTTCGGGAGCAAGGGGGTAGTCTCCGAGACTGGACTCGGCCCGGACCGGGAATACGCTGTCAAGTTCACAAGCTATATAGTCTTCCCATATGGAATATTGTTGTTCGGGAACCATTTTGTAGTTCTCGACGAAACGTCCGTATATATTGAGATAATCCATGTTTGCGCACCAACCGGTGCCGCCTGTTACTGCAATAGAGTCAAGGCCGTTCCCCTTTTGGAATATGTCAATGACCGACGGCCTGTCCTGACTTATGCCGACAAAGAATCCTTCAAAAAAGTTTTCTGATCTGTCTTTCAGTATTACGCCACATCTGTTTGTGCGGTTCAGTTCCATCGGTATTGTTCCGGTCCATTCTTTTCCGTCATACTTCAGACCGATAAAATCCTGATCAGCCTCTTCTTCATCTTCAAGAAAACTCGGACGTACCACAAAGACCTCAAGGGATTCCGGCCATTTTTTTGACCCCTCTACAGGATGAAGCTTTACTGTCACCTCGGCATCACCCAACTGCACACGTGGCTCTGCCTCCCGCCGGGAGCAGGAAAACAGAAGACTACATAAAACAATCAGATACAAATTCCAGAAACGCATATCAGTATGATTTATTATTAATGTGTTGGTCTTTTTGTCTTTGCATGCAGATTAGACATATTGTCGGCGCCGGTATTCAATTCCAGAAAGGAGGTTCCCTCAGTTATTGGTGGTTTTTAACGTACCATTCGTTTTCCGCATCAATAGTGGAAGTGTATGCCGGATTGGGATCGTCAACATCGGAGCAAGTCTCAACGACAAGTTTTTTGCCATTGTCTTTACCTGTTATGGTTCGTAGCAATGAGGCCGGAATGCGGTCAAATTCGGCACGAGTCACCTCCTGTCCGTCAACAATAAACTTTTGGGCATTAGGGAAAAGCAGGTTTATAAATTTTTTTTGACAAGCCACCACATCGCCGTTATGGTGCATGACGATGCCCAGATAGCTGTCTGGCGCATCCGATGATGAGATTTTTTCAGGAGGAACCAACAACTTTTCTGCCCTATACATTTCTGGAGTGACTTTTGCGCCCATAATTACAAACGGGGTGTGATAACCTGATTCAGTTACGGTATCGCCCGCTGCTATAAGCGCGTCGATACGCTCCATCGGATTCTGCGATTTCTTGGCGGAGCAACTGATTGAAACAATGGCCAGGAACATTGCAATTACTGCTACATAGTGATTTTTCATGATTATGGAATAAAATAAATTGTAATTGGTATTATTTTAAGTTCGTATTTCTTCCTGCTATATGCTGTCCAGATCGCTGCAAAGATAGTGAACAAAAACGGATTCTGTAGTGAAAATGTCAACTTTTATTTATTTATTTGGTGTCCGCTAAATTTTTCAAATTGCATGCAAGTTATTGGTGTTCAATGCATTAATGTGTTTTTGTCAACAAAGACTTGCTTGTAAATTCACTGCTGATAATTATTGCTCGCAAAAATCGGAAGATAACAATAAAGTTTCAGTATCACTTTTCATCTCAGTATAAGTGATGTGCCGGATAAGAGTTTTTAACAGGGGATAGGGATGTTTATGGAGGATATGAGTGGGAGATTTTGTACCTTTGCAGGTTGCCGCGCATCGTTGCGCGCGGCTTATGTCTCGGGTATAGTCCGGGTTTAAGTAACTGGTCGAAATTATTTTAATGGTTGTTCGGGAAAAGATTTCAAAAATTTTGCCGGAGAAACATTGAAATAATCTGGCCGGTAAACGAAAAAATTTTGAACAGTTACTTGTTATGGATTTCAGACTTAATTCGCAATACAAGCCTACAGGTGATCAGCCGCAGGCCATAGAGCAGCTTGTGAAAGGTGTGGAGGAGGGGCTGCCGGCGCAGACGCTTCTGGGTGTCACCGGCTCGGGCAAGACGTTCACCATGGCCAATGTGATACAGCAGGTGAAGCGCCCCACGCTCATTCTCAGCCATAACAAGACGCTCGCCGCGCAGCTGTATGGCGAGTTCAAGCAGTTTTTCCCGGAAAACTCGGTGCAGTATTTCGTGTCATATTACGATTATTACCAACCTGAGGCATACATCCCCTCCGTCGACAAGTATATCGAGAAGGATCTGATGATCAACGACGAGATAGAGCGCCTGCGCCTCTCCACGGTGTCGGCGCTCCTTTCGGGGCGCCGCGATGTGGTGGTGGTCAGCTCGGTATCGTGCCTTTTCGGTATGGGTAACCCGGAGGATTTCAACGCCAATGTGATCGACATACTTGTGGGGCAGAAGATAGCCCGCAACGCGTTTCTGCGGGCGTTGGCGCAGTCGCTCTATTCGCGCAATGAGGTGGAGCTGAACAGCGGCAATTTCCGCGTCAAGGGTGACACCATCGACATACGTCTGGCCTACGAGGATATAGTGCTCAGGGTGGTGTTCTGGGGCGACGAGATAGAGCAGATCACCACTCTGCATCCGCTCGACAATGTGAATCTCGGGTCGCACGACAGTTTCCGCATCTATCCCGCCAACCTATTTGTGACCTCGCATGAGCGCCAGGCGTCGGCATTGGCCCAGATGGAGCTTGACCTCGGGGAGCAGGTGGAGTTTTTCCGCAAGGAGGCACGCGAGCTTGAGGCACGCCGCCTCTATGAGCGCACCACCTACGACATTGAGATGATACGCGAGGTGGGGCATTGTCCCGGCATAGAGAACTACAGCCGCTATTTCGACGGCCGCGAGGCGGGGATGCGCCCCTTCTGCTTGCTCGATTACTTCCCGAAAGATTATCTTACCATCATCGACGAGAGCCATGTGACGGTGCCGCAGATCAGGGCGATGTACGGAGGTGACCTCTCCCGCAAGCAGAACCTGGTGAACTACGGGTTCAGGCTCGATTCGGCGCTTGACAACCGTCCGCTCCGTTTCGAGGAGTTCGAGCAGCTTACCGGTCAGACACTGTTTGTAAGCGCCACACCGGCCGACTACGAGCTTGAGAAGAGCGAGGGTGTGATTGTGGAACAGGTGATACGTCCTACCGGACTTCTCGATCCGCTTATCACGGTGCAGCCCTCGGAACACCAGATCGACCATCTGCTCGAGCAGATACAGCTCCGCCGGGAGCGTGGCGAGAGGGTGCTTGTCACCACGCTTACCAAGCGCATGGCGGAGGAGCTTGACGATTATCTGAAACGTCTCGACATACATTCGGCCTATATCCATTCCGACGTTGACACGCTCGACCGCATCAAGATACTTGACGACCTGCGTGCCGGGGTGTACGACGTGCTCATAGGTGTGAACCTCCTGCGCGAGGGGCTCGACCTTCCCGAAGTATCGCTTGTGGCCATACTCGATGCCGACAAGGAGGGGTTCCTGCGCTCCCACCGCTCGCTCACGCAGACTGTGGGACGAGCCGCGCGAAATCTCAACGGCACTGTGATAATGTATGCCGACAAGATAACCGACTCCATGCGCCTTACCATAGAGGAGACAGAGCGGCGCCGCGCCAAGCAGCTGGCATACAACGAGGAGCATGGCATTACCCCGCAGGCCATAGTGAAGGCGCGCAACCGCATCATCGGGCTTGACGAGGAGGATGTCAATCCGTCGCAGACACCAAAGGGGGGCCGCAGGAAGACGGCGCCGCAGGCCGCGTCGCCCATACCTTACGAGAGCGAGTACACCACAAACGTGAACCTCGCCGCCGATCCTGTGGTGTCGTATATGAACGCCGCCGAACTGCAGCGCTCGATCACACGCATGCGTTCCGACATGGTGGCCGCCGCCAAGAACATGGAGTTTATGGAAGCGGCACGCCTGCGCGACGAGATACTTAAAATGGAGGAATTGCTTAAGAGGGTGTCTAATAATAGATGTTAAACGCTAACGAGCTATTTTAGAGTCAATTTTGAGTTTTGAGGAGGGAGCGATGCGGGCATCGTGACCGACGAAAAGCTCGAAATTGGCCTAAAATAGCGAAGTTTTAGCGTTTTACAAAGCAGAACACCCCTAATTAACAGATATTATTAAACACCCTCTAAAACCGTTCAATGATGAAGCAGCGCAAGGAGCAGCCACATAAGGAAAAATATCAGACACAGCATACGGAAAAGGGCAACTCGCGGGCTACCGGCACCATGCCGGCGCCGCAGATGCCCCGGCGCCCCGTCACCGACTGGCTCCCGACCTCCGTTAAGGAGGCCGCCGAGCGTGGATGGGAGGGGATTGACATAGTGCTTTTCTCAGGGGACGCCTATGTGGACCACCCCTCTTTCGGAGCGGCTGTGATAGGGCGTCTGCTCATGGAGGTGGGGGGCTACAAGGTGGCGATAGTGCCGCAGCCCAACTGGCAGGACGATCTGAGGGATTTCAGGAAATTCGGCCGTCCGCGTCTGTTCTTCGGCGTCTCGGCCGGAGCGATGGACTCGATGGTGAACCATTACACAGCCGCGCGGCGCCGCCGCAGCGACGATGCGTATACTCCCGACGGGCGCCACGGCATGCGCCCCGACTATCCTACAATCGTGTATGCCGAGAAGCTGCGCTCGCTTTTCCCGGATGTGCCCATCGTGGCCGGCGGCATAGAGGCGTCGCTGCGCCGCAACTCGCATTACGATTACTGGCAGGACCGTCTGCGCCCTTCGATACTCAATGACGCGCCTGTGGACATGATTGTCTACGGTATGGGGGAGCTGCCGATGCTCGAACTGGCTCGCCGCCTTGATGCCGGGGAGAAAATCGGCGATATAAAGGATCTGTACCAGACTGTGGTATGGGAGAGTCTTGACGCTATCCCTGAGCCTGACGCCGACAACATCGTGTTGCACTCCTGGGAGGAGTGCCGCACCGACAAGCGGAAACAGTCGGCAAATTTCAAGCATATCGAGCAGCAGTCGAACCGTAGGCACGGTGCCACCCTTTGGCAGGCGCACGGCAACCGGGTGGTGAAAGTGAACCCGATGTTCCTCCCCATGACTACCGAGCAGATCGACCGGTCGTTTGACATGGCCTATACACGTCTGCCGCATCCGCGCTACAAGGGGAAGAGGATACCGGCCTACGAGATGATACGGCATTCAGTGAACATGCACCGCGGATGTTTCGGCGGATGCGCCTTCTGCACCATCTCGGCGCATCAGGGGAAGTTCATCGCATCACGCAGCAAGGAGTCCATATTGAGGGAAGCGCGTCAGGTGACACAGATGCATGATTTCAAGGGGTATATTTCCGATCTCGGGGGGCCGTCGGCCAATATGTACCGCATGGGCGGGAAGAACCAGGCCGTTTGCGACAAATGCATGCGTCCGAGCTGCCTGCATCCGAGGCCGTGTCCCAATCTCAACAACGACCATTCTCCGCTTCTCGACGTCTACCATGCCGTAGACGCTCTCCCCGGCGTGAAGAAATCGTTTATCGGGAGCGGGGTGCGTTATGACCTCTCAATGCATTTGAGCGGCGACAAGACTGTGGATGCCGTCAACCGCCGCTATAATGAAGAGCTTATCCGCGATCATGTGAGCGGACGGCTGAAAGTGGCGCCCGAGCATACCGAGGATGGCGTGCTCGAGGTGATGCGCAAGCCATCGTTCTCGCTCTTCTACTATTTCAAGAAGATCTTCGACCGGGTGAACACCCGCTATGGGCTGAAGCAGCAACTGATTCCATACTTCATCTCCTCACATCCCGGATGCCATGAGACCGATATGGCGGAACTGGCCGTGAAGACCCGCGAGCTTGATTTCCATCTCGAGCAGGTGCAGGATTTTACCCCTACCCCTATGACGGTGGCTACGGAGATCTATTATTCAGGATATCACCCTTATACCGGCGAAAAGATATTTACGGCGGTTACCCCCGCGCAGAAACTCGCACAGCGCCAGTATTTCTTCTGGTATGACCGCACATACAGGCAGGGTATTATCTCGTCGCTCAACCGGTTGCACCGCAGCGACCTCATCCGCCGCCTCTTCCCGCGGAGATGAACGGATCTCATATACACAGTTAACCTTACCATAAATCTATAATAGACCATGGACATTTCCACCTGCCTGAAAGCATCGTTATTTACTGTTCTTATCACAGTTGTCTCCCTCCAGTCCGGTTGTGCCGCCAACAAAAACGACACCACATATACCAACCCTCTGAGAACCGTCGACGGAGATACCATATACATTGCCGACCCGTTTGTATACAGGCATGATGGCATTTACTACATGACGGGTACCACCTCGGATGATTCCAATTTTGAATATTATACATCTCCCGACCTGGTAAAATGGACTTTCGGAGGCACTTTATACCGGCGTCCCGACAATCACTTCGGCAAAGACTGTTTCTGGGCTCCTGAAGTGAAATACTATCAGGGAAAATTCTACATGACCTACAGTTGTCATGATCCGGCCAGGGGGATGCTGCTCACGTGCCTGGCGGTGAGCGATACCCCTGACGGGCCGTTCAAAGACCTGTATACCCCCTGGTTCGCGCCCGAATACTCCGCCATCGACTGTCATATTTTCGTTGATGACGATGACGCCCAAACCCCATATCTGTTTTATTCATGCAACGGGCATCGCGACGGATATGCATTTGGCGAGATATATGTGGCAAGACTGAAACCGGATCTGTCGGGATTTGACAGTGAACCTACGCTGATTTCCCGGGCTTCACAGCCGTGGGAACTGGTACGGAGCGATATAAACCGTTGCAATGAGGGTCCGTTTGTACTTAAGCATGACGGGAGATACTATATGACCTACTCGGCAAACGATACAGGCTATGAGTTCTATGGCGTCGGGGTGTCGGTGGCAAAGTCTCCGCTTGGACCATGGGAAAAACTTGAAAGCAACCCGTTGATGACAACCGATTTAGACAATGGGATCTCTTCTCCCGGACACAATTCTGTAGTGGAGTCGCCTGACGGCAGCGAGCAATTCATTGTCTACCACCGCCACGCCGATGCATACGGCGAACGTCCCTCCTGGACGCGGGTGGCATGTATTGACCGCATATACTTCGACAACAATGGACGGTTGCGTGTCGATGGCCCCACAAATACGCCCCAGCCATATCCGCTATGATGAAAACTTTCCCTATGGTTTTAATTGATCCGGCTGTATGACGCATATATAAATGCATAAAGAATGAATAAAAATTGCATAAATGCAATTTATGCAATTTTTATTCCAAGAATATTTGCAATTTCCATTTTGGAGCTATATCTTTGCCGACATAAAATCAGGAAGTAAACAATGACGGCAGTTTCCACAATTCATCGATGGTGGCGCCCGACGGCAGAAAATCCGTTGGTTGCGGCATTGTGTGTGAATTGGGATGTTGTCTGACAGATACTGAGGTTTCCAATACACATAGATATATTTTCAAAGAACATTGTGACCATCGGATTTTTCGGTTTTGCCGATTATCCGATGGCTTTTTATATGCAGAAACAACAAGAAAAAAGATATGAATGCAGAGAAAGATAGAAGGGACGTGCGCAAGCACAGATTGCCGGTTAACGACGAAGGATTTTACGGCGACGGACGATTTGGCGGGGCATTCGTTCCACCAGAGCTTGAAAACAACATCAGGGAGTTGGCCGATGCCTACTATGAGGCTGTCGGGGATGAGGATTTCATGGAGGAATACCGCCGTCTGTTGCGCGATTATGTAGGGCGGCCCACACCGCTGTATCGTGCTGAAAGGCTTAGCCGGCGTTACGGTACCAACATTTATCTGAAACGGGAAGATCTCAACCACACAGGCGCGCATAAAATAAACAATGCGGTCGCGATGGGACTTCTCGCACGTCGTATGGGGAAACGTAGGGTGATCGCCGAGACAGGTGCCGGGCAGCATGGAGTGGCCGCGGCGACTGTGTGTGCGCTGCTCGGTCTTGAATGTACCGTGTATATGGGGGAGACCGACATAGAGCGGCAGCGGCCTAATGTGGAACGCATGCGCATGCTCGGCGCCAGGATAGTGGGGGTGAAATCCGGTACCGGCACACTCACTGATGCCGTGAATGAGGCTCTTGCGGAATGGTGCCGTAATCCCGCCGAGACATTCTATCTGATCGGGAGTGCCGTGGGGCCACATCCTTATCCTGAGATGGTGGCTGAGTTCCAGTCTATAATAAGCGAGGAGATAAAGGCGCAGGTGCCACTGCTTACAGGCAAACCGCTGCCCGATTATGTGATAGCATGTGTAGGGGGTGGAAGCAATGCCGCAGGAGCGTTTTTCCATTTCATAGATGAACCGTCTGTGAGGCTGGTGGCAGTGGAGGCGGCCGGTCATGGAGTGGATACGGGCGAGCATGCCGCCACTATGACCGTAGGATCTGAAGCCGTGCTTCACGGTTCGCGCACGCTTGTTATAAAGAACGGAGCGGGGGAGACGGCCGAGCCTTACTCCATCTCTGCCGGTCTTGATTATCCGGGTGTAGGCCCCCTGCATGCATGGCTGGCCGCATCGGGGCGCACCACAGTGCTCGCCGCCACCGACAGCGAGGCTCTCGCGGCAGCCCGCTGTCTCACACGCATGGAGGGGATAATTCCTGCAATGGAGAGTTCGCACGCTCTCGCCGCCCTCGATAAACTGAGCTTTGATCCTGATGACGTGGTTGTGATAAATCTCTCAGGCCGCGGCGACAAAGATATGGATACCTTCCTTTCCTGTTGCGGTGCCTGACCGACCCATCCGCGGAAAAGAGAAGAAATGTCAGTTGGTTTTTACAAAACGGAGTGTGGCTTTGTAGAGGGGGAAGCTGAGGGTGAGGATGGCGCCGTCGGTGATGTCAGCGGTTGCCTCATCTCCCATATCCTCGAAAAACGAATCGTACCATATCAGGGTATAATGGTCGCGGAACGGTGTGGTATAGAGATGCCCTTTAATCATTCCGGCACTCCACCGTGGGCGGTTGCTTTCGGCGCCGTCGAGATAAAGGATGTCAAACGCCGGCTCAGTGTCATGGTCTGAAACAGAGGGCTTCGGGACCTTTTCACCTTCATGCGGTACTATGGCCAGAAGGTATTTTCCTCCCGGAACCGCCCACCTCGCGTCGGTATCGCGGTCGAGAAATTTCCAATTGCCGGTCGGAGTGCCCTCCTGCGTGGCTGCGTATGCGGCTTGTATGTCGGCTGCGTTCCAGGCTGTGCGCAGATGTCCGGCAGGGTCTTTGCGCCATTTTATCATGGCGTTTTTTACGGAAACGTCGCGTGTACCGCTGAAACGGAGGGAAGACACTCCGGCGATACCGTCTCCTCCCGCCACATATATGCCTCCCTCTTTTCCGAGCCATACGCGCAGACGCCCGCCACTGTTGTCTACGGTGAGCGTGTTTGTGCGGCCGTAAAGCCGTTTCTCGTCGTGCAGTTCGTTCTTTTCAAGGGGTACGGCACTTCCATCAGGAGAGACAGAGTCGATCTCCACACGCAGATAGCGGCTGTCGGAAAAGCCGTCGTACAGGGGCGCTGTACCGTATGTGGCTGAGATGCGTCGCAACGGGTGGCCGTCGCAGTCGAGCATTTCCACCCTCCACCCCTGCCGGTCAAGTCCGCCACCCATATGGTTGCCTCCGAAACCGAGCTGTCCCTCAAGTATGAACTCATGGCATTCGGGCGGTAGCGCCATCTCCGCTGCATCGCCACCTTTTGCTCTGACAGCAGGCAGCTCCTGCCTCGTCCATTCCATATGCACGGCACCGAGACAGCCACAGCATGCGGCTGTAGCTGCCAGAAAAAGCATAGTAAACCGTAAAGCGGACGCAATCATACGTGTGGGATCGTTACGATCAGTTGTTTGTGGGATGTCTGTTGACACCTTATGAATCAGTCTTCCGTGAAAAGCTGCCGGCACTCTGCGACGAATTCATCGGAAGGCATGTCGTATGGGAGCCAGTGGATGGTGAACCCACGGCGTTCCATGCCGCGGAACCATGTCATCTGCCTCTTGGCGAACTGGTGGATTGCCGTTTCCAGACCGTCGCGCATCTCGGAAAAGGATAGTTCCCCGAGTACATGACGTGTGAGAAACTTGTATTCGAGACCGTAGTATATCAGGTCTTCGGGAGCGATACCCGTATCGAGCAGCCTTCTGACCTCATCGATCATGCCGGCTTCGAGGCGGGCGTCAAGCCTTTCGGTAATCCGTCGTCTTCTCGCCTCGCGGTCAATCTCCACTCCCACGATAACTGAAGGGAGCGGGGAGGCGGGGGACACCATAGAGGCCATATCGGGATGCTCCACATAAAATGTCTGTATCTCTATGGCTCGTACAGCCCGTTTTACAGTGTCGACATCGGTAATGTTATGGAGAGTTTTCATCCCCTCGAGGATCTTTGTCAGCTCGTCGAGGGTCTTCCCTTCCAGACCGGCACGCAGTTCCGTATTCTCAGGTACTTCCGGGAGGCGCATCCCTTTCAGGAGCGACTCCACATACAGGCCCGTGCCTCCGCACAACACCGGCACATGTCCGCGCGCCTTAATCCCCTCTATCGCGTAGGTGGCGTCGCGCAGGTATTCATACAGATTGTATTTGCTCCCCGCAGGCGCCACATCGATCAGATGGAAAGGTATGTCGCCATATTCCTCCAGATCCTTGCCGGTGCCGAGATCCATGCCGCGGTACACCTGGCGTGAGTCGCCGCTTACGATCTCTCCTCCGAGTGCATGCGCCACATCCACCGCCCTGCGGGTTTTACCCGAGGCCGTCGGTCCGACTATCGCCAATATCCTTTCTTCCGCCATACCGCTCTCAGCCGCGTACACGCATTTTTTTGTTGAACAGACGTTTTAGCGGATACCAGAAATTATCCTGGTTGTCACGTGCCACGGTGAGCCAGTGATGGTCATCGTAGTCCACGTCCCAGTTCTTTATGTCGCGCAGGCGGAACGTAGGCTTGTAATGTTTGATGCTGTACAGGCGTTTTCCGCGATGGTCGTAGGTCTTCCATGCCATGGCCACCTCGTAAATGCGGTTTAGCTCGCTGACCAGATCGGTGCTCAGAAGGTGCTGCGACGCCATCTGGCGCAGATTGCCCCATGTGAACCACTCGCCCTCGATCTTGGAATCGGCCACTTCCTCGCTGTCCGGAAGGAAAGCAAAGTAGTGGAACATGTTCTCATACGTGATTTCATCCGGCGAGCTGTATGCGAGACGCACCTCGGCGTCGGCTATCCCGGTGGTTTCCGTGAAAAGCCTCATTGCAGTGTGTATGTTCTCTCTCTTGTGATAGTCTGTACGCACCACGGCGGGAGTGTCGAAGCGCTTTACCTTGGCACCGTTGTTGAACTTCAATCCGGTATCCACCATGTTTATGAACAGCTTGTCGCCGTGGATGATAAGATAGCGCAACGTTGTGAATGCCGAGCGGCGTGCATATCCTTCCTCCTCTTTCTGACAGTAATATATCCACAGATAGTAGTAGCGGCAACCCAGATAAATGAGTGACAGTACATACATTGTGAGCGGCATCCAGATAAAGAAGAACAGATCGGCCCGGTTGAGGTTGGTGTTCACATAATGGGCGAAATAGTAACCCCAGTCGACTACCGTAAGGAGCATGGAGAGGGCAAAAAGCAATCCTGTCTGGTAACGCCATTCGCGACGGAACAGACCGCCGATGAAACCGTGCTCGATCACGTTGCCATAGCGTAGCTTACACCGCTTGCATACCGCCGGTTCACGCCGGTTCAGGAGGAATGCCAGTGTCACGATCGATGCCACAGGGGATGTGACAAGAATCACAAGCACCGGGGTATCGGAGACAAACGGCTGGCCGTTCAGTTCATAGAATCCCTCTCCGCGTACAAAGAAATAAAGTGCTACCACAAACAGTGCTGTGACAAGCATTACTGTCGACACTTCCTGGATCAGGCGCGAGCAGGATGGCACATCGCGTTTCCGCAGTACCATGTGCATCCATTGCAGCGCAAGATAAAACAGTATATTGAGCGGGGCCACCCATTGGCGCGGGATCAGTGGGGCACACACTGTGAGCACAGTAAGCAGGCCCACAGCTATCGCCCAGTTTCTCCACAGCCCGAAGATGGCCGCGGTCATTCCTTCTTTTTTTCTATCTATCCGATACATCTGTTTTTTCGAACAGTACAAACGACTGCCCTACTGTATTATTTCATGTTTAGATGGCAAATGCGCGAGGCGCCGGATCATTTCAGGTGTGGCATCGCCATACAGAACGACAAACAATCCAACCCACCGTTAGGTTCTTCGGGCAGAATCAAAGGTTCTGGCGGAAGTAATCAATCATGCGCCCGTAGACAAGC
>ERZ836877.5245-NODE-5245-length-12526-cov-3.008820_pt1 | contig 12526 bp, 10 predicted proteins | sample MGYA00519469_ERZ836877 | MGnify/ENA primary metagenome ERZ836877 (study PRJEB31850, sample SAMEA3708809) | human gut metagenome | biome: human gut; feature: human-associated habitat; material: faeces | place: China | collected 2014 ... | reverse complement strand
TGGGGCTTAAATTTTGCACGCCACCTCCGGCGGCTCGCGGGGATAATATTGTTATACGGGAATATAACGGATATTCATTGTCAGTAGGGTATGGATGGACAAGCCCATGTCATCAAAACACTCTCAAACATATTGCGTGTCAGTGGACAATTTGTGACTTAGGCGGTTTTTCCGGACAGCAATATTAATCAATAACATCTGTTTAATATTCCACTAAATTACACATACAGGAGTGGACTTTGAGAATCAGCAAGTGGAATGAGTGCAGTAATCACCTTGTGCAAGGGGGAGGAGGGGCAGCGGTCAGAGGAGAGGATAGGTGGTCTGGCTGAGGAGGGAGGCGAGGATTTCGGGGGTGATGGCGTCGAAATCCGAAAAGGATGGGATAATTATTGTACCGGAGAGATCCACCGTAGCGGGAGAGATAAGGTATTGCCCTTCTCCGCTACCATAGAAATCGGGACGATGCGCCCGACGCGGTATCACAAGCGCTTTCCATATGCCGTCGGTATAGGTGCAGATGATGTTCATACGCGGTTCCGTCTCCGAAGAAGAGAAATCTGCCGGCGTGGGAAGGTCGCGTATCTGCTCCACAACGCGCACAAACCATTCGAGCATCTCGGCTCTGTCACCACTCTCATAACCGAACGTAAGAAAAGGCACCAGACGCTCTGTGGAGAGGATTGTCATGGCCGAAGCGGGCACTGCCTGGAAATGGAAATGATCGGGAGCCGACGCGCCGCAGCGTGCGCCGTTATAGAAGAGCGCCATCCCTTCGAGAGCCTGCGCGAGCCGGAGCATGTCGTCGAATCTACGGCAACCATCCCCCACAATCACCTGAGGCGTATGCGCCTTGCACGGAATAGTAAAATGATATGGGAAGATCGGATACGGATTAATAAGTATCTCGTAATCAAGATCGGAAAACCTGTCACCGAATGCCGCCGGCTCCAGTGCGCTCTGCTCCCAGGAGCGCGCCGCGCCGCAAAGGAAACAGGGGCGTGCGGCTACCGACGCGGCATCTACTTTTGCTCCTGTAGAGCGCACGCGCGCGGGATTGTGCTGAACCACAAACGGCATGCCATCTTCATGTCCTGCGGGGACAAGCATACGTGTGCACACACCGAAAAGCGCCTTTACATTTCCGGAAGCCAGAGGCCACTCCATAAGCTGCCTCCGGTAAAAATCCTGTAATACCGTCATAATAAATCTCTTGTTCAAAATCGGTTTATAGCCGCTGCCGGGCCCTGATCTCCACGGTGCGCAGGAAATCCTTATAGGCATTGTTGGCGTTGACACGCTCCACCGACAATGCCGCATCGGAATTGCCCTCCCAGCGGCGACACAGATACAGCGATTCATAAATGCGGCCTATCCTATAACTGCGCGACAGGCGCAGTCCCATAGCATAATCTTCTCCATAAGATACGTCTGGCAACCGCGTATCACGGAATACAGGGGTGTAGAAAGCTCTCGGAGCGCCAAGTCCGTTGATGCGCAGGGCATTGTTCGCACCGTTTTCTGCTGTCCATTCCTTATGGTCTATCAAGCCTGGGGGGATGGGATTGCCGTCAAAATCCACCAGTTCATATGATCCGATCACCATAGCGCAACGCTCCTGCCGGAATTTGTCGACAATCTTCTGCAATGTATGGGGATCCTTGTAAAGATCATCGCTGTCAATCTGCACGGCAAACCGTCCGCACTCCTCCCTGTCTACCGCCAGATTCCAGCATCCACCGATGCCGAGATCGCGGCTTTCAGGTATGACATGCACCAGACGTCCGTCATGGCTTGAAAGCTCACGAAGCAGCTCCGTGGTGCCGTCGGTGCTGTGGTTATCGACCACAATCACATTGAACGGGAAACCGGTCTGCTGTCCGAGCGCCGAGCGCACGGCATCGGCGATAGTCCTGGCGCGGTTACGCACAGGTATGATCACGGAAGCCTCAACCGCGAAATCATCGTCACCGAACTCTATCTCCCCCTCGCGGCCGGGGATCCATGCGTTTATCTCCGCAAGATGCCGGGTGAAAGCCATCTCCATCTCTATCTGCACATCGCGGTTACGCGGATTCACATAATCAAACTGTTTCTCGCCGCTTTTGCGGTGATCCGTCTCCACGACTGTATAAAGCTGCTCGGGGATCCTGACGGGGAGACCGCGGCGCGACAGGGCCAGGCGCAACGCATACCATGCGGCATAATCATAATCGGGCATATCGGCAAGACACTCAAGCATGTCGGAATTGCGGAGGAAAACGACCGCGCCGAAATCAAAATCATCGCGCACCGAACCGAACTGGTAATCGATCACCGGATGCGGACGCGTAACTCCATCCTCCCCCTTTGTCCGATAATCGGAATATGCCATAGGAGCGCCGGTATCGTCGAGCACCTGCTGGAAACGCCGCACCGCACATGCATCCATATCAAGCTCCTTCCCTGCTATGTCAAGCATTACATACCCCCCTTCCGACGCGGCAATGCCGGAAAGCGCTTTTTTCAAATCTTTGGAAGATATGACCGGAGCTATCGCCACCGGAACCGCCATATCGTTTCTGTTTACTGCCATCATTAAGTAAGTCATGGGAATTATTTTTGTTTACCGGACAGCCGCATGCGATGGCCGGGCACAAAGGAACTTCAGCACATCGGTCATAAGCTCACGACGCTCATGCTCGCCGTGTATAGTCTCGAACGGGAAACCGAAGGCCACCACACGGTACGGAAGTCCGGGAGGTAAAACCCGCTCAAGCGCAGTGGCAGCCGTGAGACCTGTATCCTCATACCGCATTATGGCGAAAGCGTCGGTACCGGAAGGGTGTATGGCATCAGCCGACTCCACCGCATAGCTCTCCCGCGACGGCCCGGTCTCGAAGGCGAGCCTGTGTCCGGAAAATATCCTGAACGGGGAAGCCACAGATTCCACCTTGCCGCTGACCGTGCCCTTGTTCATGTGCCAGGAATAACCCAGCAGCCCGGTGGCAAAAGCGCGGTCACGCTCCTGCACGGAGGCATCGGAGAACCGGTTATCCATCAGATCCGTTCCGATGTATGCCCCGCTCACCATCACCGAGCCTCCCCCCGCACAATGCTCTGAAAGGCGCAACTGCAGATCGGCGGGGAATGCCTTGTAGCGCGTGCCTTTCGAACCGTTGCCGGGCGATATCTCTTTCTGTTTGCCGAGTATCAGATCTATCACACGCGGATTGGATGGCCCCCCTACAGCAGCCGTGGCTTCCTCAGCCGCGAAAGCCGCCACACTCGAGGACACAAAACCTTTCCCGGCCGCTTTTACCGCGCGGCCATGAAGATACACGAAATCGCGGGTATTCCCCATCGTTATCTCTTTCTCGAGATCGCTTCCCGATGCGCCGAACCCGGGCCGCTCGTTGTTGACGAACTCCGACCATCCGCGGAAATCATACTGCTCTCCAGTAGATATTATATCCATGCCGTCGGCCACTCCCCCGTCTGACAGACAGTTGAAGCCCATGTACTCTCCAAGCTCAAAATGATCAGGCGCCGAGATGCGGGTGAAACCGTTGACGATATTCACATCAATCTGCCCCGTGCCGTTGTCGTAAAGTGAAAGCACTTCGGAGGGGAAAGCGCGGCCGCCGTCGTTACCGGCAACAATGCGGTAGGAATGGATGGCGCGGTCGGTGACCGTGGTCTCATAGTGCGGATGTTTCACGGTGGCAACAGGGATGAACGCACCGTTTTCCGTTCTCTCTTCCACAATATAATATGTAGGTACGGCCGATTGTTCCAGCGGATCGTCGGTGGGTTGCCATGACAGCTGATATTTTCCGGTGCCGTTCCCCTTTATGGCGAACTCACCCACAGGGAGCGGCTGCACGGTAAATGGCACATCGTAGCGGTGCGCCAGAAAACGCAGAATACCTTTGTAAACCGCACGTGCCACATCGAAACGGAAACGCGGATCGAGGCCATACTTCATATCCTCGAAGTTCTGGTGAGAGAGCAGTTCCATTATCATGGCAGGCACTTTGGTCTCGCGTATCTCGTAATATTTCTTGTCGCGTATCGAGCGGTTGGTCCAGTCGGAGCGGTGAAGCTCCCTTATGTCGTTTACCACCGAGGTTATTACATAGTCGGTGAGATCACGGTTTTCCAGACGTGTGCGTCCGTTGCCGAGCAGATTGCCGTCGTCGGTGGAGTAGATGCCGAGCGTACCCACTACAGAACCGTCCAGAGTGGTTCCGGCATCGGTATGGAAAGCGAAAGCCAGATCCACAGGTATGCCCAGACCGGGTTTTCCGGGCAGCATCTCCGAGCCCCCCGCGAGATGATTCACCCACAGGGCGCGGCTTTTGTAATCGTCGGTATAGTCGTTCTCGCCGGCAGATTCGGTATAGACACTTTCCGGCATCCCGGCCCACTGCAGCCAGTAGCGCGCCCCCTCGGTAAAACGTGGAGCGCCATGGCGTCGTAGCGGCTGTCACCTTTGGCGGCTCTCGCCACATTGCCCATTCCGCCACCTATCTTTACCGCGTCGGCCGATACCACCTTATCTTTCTCCGACGATCTGTTTGTAAGCTGCACCACAGGGCGCTGCTGTTTTCCTTTTGCAAACGGGTAATGCCCCAGATATATCCAGGTGCCTCCCCCCATGCGCTGGTTCACAGTCACGTCGGTGCTCCCTCCGAGATGGTTTATGGTATATCGTGCGTCGGACGCACTGTTTGGGAATGTGGCATATGACACATACACGGCATAATCGCCCCGTTCCGGAAAATCGGCGTTCCACACCGCGGTACTCTCATGCTCTGCATCATCCTCCCCGACGGTCTCCACCTTTTCGGAGGTACCCATCGCAAAGGGATTATCACCTCCGAACAGCTCACGCTCCGGAAGCGCGAAACCGCTCCCGTGCGCGCCCTCTTTCCATTTATATTTGCCTTCGGTAAGATAAAAATCGCCCTGCGGCGAACCGTCGGTATCCACAATGATCTCGGTGGTTGAGAGATCGCGCTCGCGGGGCGACATCACGTATGCTCCCGCATTCTCCAGCATCGGCATGAGGTATGGCATCACATATCCCTGCGCGAAAAGATCCTCAACGGTGCCGAACAGACGCGGACGCTGCCATTGCCACCGTCCCGCGCCCTGGTCGAAATATAATCCGTGGCTCTGCCATACCGCTATTATACGCCCTTCGAGTCCACGTTTGGCAGGATGCTCTGTCTCAAAAGTCACAAAAGGCTCGGCATCGCTCATGGGACCTGTAAATGTGGGTTTCTTATTGACAACACGAGTGGTTCTGGCACGTTTTCGTGTCTTTTTACGTTTTGCTGCGTCAGCTGCTCCGCAGCCTAAAGCCAATATAAGGATCAGACATATAATTTTTCTTAAAGACACGATTATTCCGTTTTTTTTTGATTTATTATTTGCAGTTTATTTTACGATTTGAAAACCTACACCCTACGGTCAATTGCGCCATGTATGGTTTTTCCGCGAAGGGAGGCCACTCCATATGCCCCACAGACAGGTGCGTACCCATCGGAATAACATCACGAACGGCAACAAGGTTGCATTGAGCCGGACGCCGAGGGTCTTTCCGGCGCTCCTCCATGCCATGACAAGCGGAATCCACAGGCCGGGTATGAGGGCGACAAGGAAACAGCCCGGAAGCGCGTTTGGAAGTGTCATCACCAGACCGCCCACCGTAGCTGCAAGCCATACCCACATCATTATGTTCGAGATGCGGAAGAACCAGCGCGCGCCACTTCCCCCTTTCAGCATACGGCCGGTGAAACAGTGCCGTAGCCTCAGCTCCCGGAAAGCCACCTGGGGATTGTCGAAAGCGGCACTCACCAGTGCGTCGGAATCAAGTACCACGGCGGTGTTGGTACTGTCTGTTATCTGGTTTATGAACAGGTCGTCATCCCCGTAATGAAGCGTAAGCGTGCGGGCGAAGCCTTTCACATCAAAAAACAGTTGTTTCCTGTAGGCGAGGTTGAAACCGCATCCCCGGTAAGGATGTTTCCGCAAAGCCGAAGTAAGCCAAGTCGTGGCGGTGGCCACTTCGTCGTAGCGGTTCATGACGCCTTTAAGCCCCTCTATGTAGGCAAATCCGAGAGCTACGTCGGAGCCTTCGGTAAGGGGACGCATCATCATGGAAAGCCAGCGGGGAGAAGCGGGGGTGCAGTCGGCCGTCGTGAGCACCACATAATCGTGGCGTGCAGCCTTCACTGCCAGCGACAGGCATAGTTTCTTACGGCTGAGGTTACGTGCGCCGTCGGGCACATGGGTGTAATATACGTCGGTTTCAGGATGCTGCTGTCCGAAACGGGTCACCACATCAGCCATATCCCCCGACGTGCCGTCGTTTACCACCACAGCCTCCATCTTGCCTGGATAATCCTGCGACGCGAGCTGATCGAGCATGCGGGTGAGCCCGTCTACATTTCCGTTGCTGTAGATAAGTACCGATACAGGTGGAAGCTCCTGCGGCATCCGCTCATCACGCGCCTCGGCTTCACGTGCGCTTTTTGACAGGAGAAGTACCCTTCTGCGGTACAGGAACAGAAGCCATGCGGCGGCCACAAACGCCACCGCGAAGAAAACCCACCCCGATATCTTTATATTGTCAAACGAAAAATATATTTCTTCCATAAATATACATTGCTCATGCAAATATAGCACTTTTTGCCCACACCCCGGTCCCCCTGCCGCGTTTATTCGGGAATAATTGCTAATTTTGTAGTTGAGCAACGGAACATAAAAAATGAATATAGCAATTGTAGGAACAGGCTATGTGGGCCTTGTATCAGGCACCTGCTTCGCCGAGATGGGGGTAAATGTGGCCTGTGTGGACATAGACAGTGAGAAAATCGAGCAGCTGCGCCAGGGGAAAGTCCCCATCTATGAGCCGGGGCTTGACGAAATGGTGATCCGCAACCAACGGGAGGGGCGTCTGCATTTCACCACAAGCCTTGAAGAGGTGATAGACGATGTGGAGGTGGTGTTCAGCGCCGTAGGCACTCCACCCGACGAGGACGGGAGCGCCGATCTCCGCTATGTGCTCGATGTTGCCAGGACATTCGGCCGCACCATAAAGAAATACACTGTGCTTGTCACAAAATCCACCGTTCCGGTAGGCACAGCCCGCAAAGTGCGTCAGGCCATAACGGAGGAACTTGAGAAACGGGGCGAAAAGATACCGTTTGACGTGGCTTCAAATCCTGAATTTCTCAAGGAGGGGGCGGCAATAAAGGATTTCATGAGCCCTGACCGTGTGGTCGTAGGTGTGGACAGCGAGGAAGCCCGTGTGCTCATGAGCCGGCTTTACAGACCGTTCCTGCTCAATAATTTCAGGGTCATTTTCACAGACATACCCTCGGCCGAGATGATCAAGTATGCCGCCAACTCCATGCTTGCCACCCGCATATCGTTCATGAACGATATCGCGAACCTCTGCGAGCTTGTGGGAGCCGACGTGAACATGGTGCGCAAAGGCATAGGCACCGACTCGCGCATAGGCTCCAAATTCCTATATCCGGGATGCGGCTACGGAGGAAGCTGTTTCCCGAAAGATGTGAAGGCGCTGATAAAGACCGCGGAAAAGGAGGGATACAACATGAGTGTGCTCAAAGCGGTGGAAGAGGTGAACGAAAGACAGAAATCTGTGGTCTTCGAGAAACTGGCAGCGCATTTCGGCGGGAAAGAACATATGAAAGGCAAACTGGTGGCCATATGGGGACTGGCATTCAAGCCGGAAACCGATGATATGAGGGAGGCCACATCGCTTGTGACGATACGGCATCTGCTCGACGCCGGATGCAGGGTAAAGGTCTTCGATCCGGCTGCAATGGGTGAATGCCGGCGGAGAATAGGAGACGCCGTGGAATATGCGACCGACATGTATGACGCTGTGCTCGACGCCGACGCCATGCTCATGCTCACCGAGTGGAAACAGTTCCGTCTCCCCTCGTGGGGTGTGATAGTGCGCTCAATGAAAAGCCCTGTTGTCATCGACGGCAGAAACATCTACGATGCGGAAGACATGGCGCGCCAGGGGATAGAATACCACTGCATCGGACGCAAATGAAAATAATCCTGATAAATCTTAAGTAATAAGATAAGTAATATAAAAATGGAGATAACCGTGATTGTGGCGGCCGGAAGCGGCACCCGTTTCGGAGGTGAACTTCCGAAACAGTATCTTCCCCTTGCGGGAAAACCGATGCTCATGCACACGATCGAGGCTTTCAGAAAAGCTCTCCCGGCAGGAGAGACAGTGCTTGTGCTGTCTGCCAGCATGATACCGCTATGGCAGGATCTTTGCGCCACACACGGCGTGGAGTCTCCCCGTATCATAGAGGGGGGTGCCACAAGGTGGGAATCGGTAAAACATGCCATAGACGCGCTTGCCGATGCCCCGGCGGGAGCCACGGTGCTCATCCACGACGGTGCGCGTCCACTGGTCAGCGCCGACCTGATAAAGCGGGTGGTGGCATATGCCCGCAACACCGACGGAGCGATACCGGCTGTTCCCGTGACCGACTCGCTCAGGAAAATATCTGAAAACGGAGTATCGTCGGAGGCCGTGGACCGCAGCCTTTACCGGGCGGTGCAGACGCCGCAGGCATTCTCGCTGTGGCGGTTGCGCGAGGCATATTCTCTCCCGTATGATGAAGCGTTTACCGATGACGCATCGGTAATGGCGGCCGCCGGTTTCGAAAACATTGTGCTCGTGGAGGGCTCCTCCGACAACATCAAGATCACGACACCTCTTGATATGGCCGTGGCCGAGGCGAGGCTGTCGATGGATAAGGCATAACGCACAGGCGCACGCAAACAGTGAAATCCGCACGCGACATAGATGTGAAATTCGTGAAAGGGATAGGTCCCTCACGCGCCAGGCTGCTCGAGGAGGAGCTTAAGATACGCACGTGCCATGACCTTATCCACCATTTTCCCACACACTATGTCGACCGCTCGCAGATATATCCGATAAACCGCTTCGCCGGCGAGATGCCTGCCATACAGGTGCGTGGCCGGTTCGTTACGTTCAACACTCTCGGCGAAGGTGCCAAAATGAGGCTTGTAGGGCTTTTCAGCGACGGCACCGCCACGATGGAGGTTGTCTGGTTCCAACGCATAAAAGCGATCAAGGAGCTGTATGTGACAGGAAAGGAATACATCATTTTCGGGAAACCGCAGCAGTTTAACGGACACTGGAGCATGGTGCACCCAGAAGTGGATCCTCCCGAATCGGTAGCCGCCTCAGCCGGCATGAGAGGAGTGTACCCACTCACCGAGAAGCTCCGTAACCGCGGGATATCCGTGCGTAATATTTTCTTATGGGTGCAGAACGCTCTCGGCACCGTGAGGCATATACCTGAGACACTCCCGCAGGAAATAATCGGCAGATATAATTTCATGAGTGCCGACGATGCGATACGCACCGTCCACAATCCGTCGGACAACACCTCGCTCCAACGCGCACGGGAACGGCTGAAATTCGAGGAACTTTTCTATCTGCAGCTAAACATACAGCGGTTCAGCCACCGGCGCGCCGCGGCTGTGCAAGGGATCCCCTTCCCGAGGATAGGCCGCTTTTTCAACGGTTTCTACTCGGAAGTGCTCCCCTTTCCGCTGACCGACGCGCAAAAAAGAGTGCTGAGGGAAATCAGGGCTGATGTGGCCTCCGGGCGACAGATGAACCGCCTGCTTCAGGGAGACGTAGGCTCAGGAAAAACCATAGTGGCGCTCATGGCCATGCTCATGGCTCTCGACAACGGCACACAGGCATGCCTGATGGCACCTACAGAAATACTTGCCACGCAGCATTTCGAGACACTGCGCGGAATGGTGGCGCCCCTGGGGATAAATGTGCGCCTGCTTACCGGCTCCACACGCAAGAAGGAACGCGATGTGATACACGCCGAGCTTGAGGCGGGTACGCTGCACATACTTGTAGGCACCCATGCACTGATAGAGGACAATGTGCGGTTCCGCGAACTCGGGTTTGTGGTTATCGACGAGCAACACCGGTTCGGCGTCCTGCAGAGGGCGCGCCTATGGAACAAGAGCACACGTGTGCCGCATGTGCTCGTAATGACAGCCACACCGATACCGCGCACTCTCGCCATGACGGTATACGGCGATCTCGACGTGTCGGTGATCGACCAGCTGCCGCCGGGACGCAAACCGATAACCACCCTCCTGCGGTATGACAGCCAGCGCATGCAGGTTTACCGCTCCATAGGCCGCGAGCTTGCAAAAGGTAGACAGATATATATTGTTTACCCGCTGATACAGGAGAACGAGAAACTGGATCTGAGAAGCCTCGAGGAGGGATACGAGCTGATACGCGACACATTTCCATCATACCGCGTGGCATATGTGCACGGCAAGATGAAACCGACGGAAAAGGACTTCCAGATGCGGCTGTTTGCAGAGCACCAGGCAGACATACTGGTGGCTACCACAGTGATTGAAGTCGGTGTGAATGTGCCCAACGCATCGGTTATGGTCATAGAAAACGCCGAGAGGTTCGGCCTCTCACAGCTCCACCAGCTGCGGGGGCGCGTGGGGCGTGGGGCGGAACAGAGCTACTGTGTGCTGATGACCAAAAACAGAATTGCCGGAGACACACGCAAACGTCTCGAGCTTATGACATCCACCACCGACGGTTTCCTTATAGCGGAGGCAGACCTGAAAATGCGCGGCCCAGGCGACATAGAAGGAACCATGCAGAGCGGCATCCCCTTCGACCTCCGCATAGCAAACATCGCCACCGACGGACAGCTTGTGCAGCTCGCACGCGACTGCGCATGCTCCATACTGGATGCGGATCCCACACTTTCACTCCCGCAGCACGCCATGCTCGCGCCTGAGCTTCAATCACTTTCTGACCGCAGTTTCAACCTGTCGCGGATTTCATAAACGCGCCCTTATCATGCGCAATCCCGTGAAAGTTCAGAATATGTTATATAACATATTTTCATACACGCCTAACACACAGTTTATTACACGTAAAATTAACCACCTGAGCGTTTTATTAGTATATTTTAATACGCCTAAATTTCAACCAAATCGTTATTTTTTATAACTTTGGTGTGCGGAATAGGTTTTTAATCAGCCAATTCAGATATTTTCATTCCGATTCTCCTTGAAAACCGCATTTCTACTCTCCGCAAATCCCGGGTCAGCTTACATAGTTCTCCCGCAAATCCACTCAATCCGTCCCAGGACTCGGGACAATATTTTGTTTTTTAAATGGAAACCACTCTCGTCATCATCAAACCGTCAAGCGTTCAACGCGGACTAATTGGGCTGATTACCACAAGATTCGAACAGAAAGGCCTCATCATCACAGGCATGAAAATGATGCAACTCACAGAGCCTCTTCTCCGTGAGCATTACGCCCATCTTGTAGACCGTCCTTTCTTCCCTATCCTCCTCAAGTCAATGATGGCGACACCGGTGATAGTTCTTGCTATAAAAGGCGTTGACGCAGTCGCAGTTGTCAGAGGCATGACAGGCGTGACAAAAGCACGCAATGCCGCTCCCGGCACCATACGCGGAGATTTCGGCATGAGCGGCCAGGAAAATATCGTGCATGCATCCGATTCTCCTGAAAACGCGGCAATAGAGCTGAACCGTTTCTTCAAAAAAGACGAAATATTTGACTATATGCCGTTGGTGACACCGGCGCTTTATGAACCCGACGAACTCAAACTCTGAGCCAATACTCTTCCGCCAGGTTCCGCATATGCGTAACCGGATATAACAAACCGAATAAAACACTTGCAGACTCCATGAGACCACGGGGCAGCGTAACCCCGCAGGCACAGAAGCAAGATTAACCAGAATAACTCTCTCTCACTTATTAACTAATGATGCTTCAAAAAACGCTTAAGACCTTAACATTATTTGCACTTGCCGCTTGTGCCGCCATAGGCGCCGACGCACAGACATACCGTTTGCCCAACGCTCACAAAGCAGAGCATAACGATCTTATCGCACGTCAGGAAAACATCGGGAACCAGATTTCGGTAAAAGATACGCAGGACTTCCTCGACAACCTTTTCAAGGATGAGGAAGAACCCGAACTTGATATCTATACCGAAGGATGGAACTCCCGCAGCGTCAGGAACAGCCCTCCTGCACCAAACGTGTTGCCCATGGGGTCGGTTTCCCATGTCGGCATGAAAATCCCCATCGGCTCGAACAAACGCGGCGTCAAATAATGCACCAGATCGCATCCCGCACGGCGCTGTACCAGCAAACCGGCCAGATACGGCCCCACATTGTTGTACACAAAGCACGTGTTGGGTTCATACACAAAGGGTTCCGCCAAACCGGCCCGCGCCCAGTTTTTGTCCCGAATCAGCGGACGCTGCCCGCCCATCAGATACGCCTGATCCTGCCCCAGACACATCGTCAGCAGATCGCGTACCGTCGCGTGCGCCAGATGCTCGTTGACCTCCGCAGGAATCTCCTCCGGGAATACATCCACCACCCGTTCGGACAGGCTCAGCAAGCC
>ERZ836877.5243-NODE-5243-length-12537-cov-2.550633_pt1 | contig 12537 bp, 8 predicted proteins | sample MGYA00519469_ERZ836877 | MGnify/ENA primary metagenome ERZ836877 (study PRJEB31850, sample SAMEA3708809) | human gut metagenome | biome: human gut; feature: human-associated habitat; material: faeces | place: China | collected 2014 ... | reverse complement strand
CTGGGCGGGATCCTCGCGGGTGGGGAGTTCCGTTGTTTCCTGGGCCATCAGCGGCTGTGCCAGAAAAAGTGCGCAGGCGCTTGCGATGAGAGTAATCTTCTTCATAGGAAATTGAAGTTTGTTTATGATTGAATGAGTTATTTTGTTATGTTTCTCGTTGTTTATTTTTTGTCCATACGGTTTTCGGCCGCTAAGTTACGAACATTTCTTGATATTATAACTAAATATCGTGAAAAAATGTTGAGTTTGCTCTAAAATTTTCTTCTTTTGCGGCTTTTTGACTGTATGAGGCGGTCAACACTGACATTTCCGGGCGGTGTCTATCGCAGCCATCACGTGTTCAAGGACATTTTCGGGCGTGAAACCGAATTTCTCGTCCAGAACGGCGTAGGGCGCCGATGCACCGAAGCGGCTCAGCCCGTAGACATGGCCGTTGAAACCGCGGATGCCGCGGATTGTCGACGGCAGACCGGCCGTCAGTCCGAAATGGGGCACGTCGGCCGGGAGCACCTCGGCACGGTAGGTGTCGCTCTGGCTGTTGAACAGTCCTATCGACGGCACCGACACCACACGCGAGCCTACGCCACGCGAGACCAGCATCTCCGATACGCGGCACAGCAGCGCCACTTCCGAGCCGTTGCCCACCAGCACCACAGCCGGACGGGGCGAGTCGACCACGATATATCCGCCGCGGCGTGCGCCGGCGGCGGCCGCGGCGCGGTCGCCGTTCGGGGCGGGCAAATCGGGCACATCCTGGCGTGTCAGTATCAGGGCGGTGGGGGTGGCGTCGTTGCGCATGGCCATATCCCAGCACACAACGGTCTCGGCGGCATCGGCCGGTCGCAGGGCCAGCAGCGAGGGGCGCCCCTCGAAGTTGCGCACCTCTTCCAGCAGGCGTATCTGAGCCTCCTGTTCCACGGGTTCGTGGGTGGGGCCGTCCTCGCCCACGCGGAACGAGTCGTGCGTCCAGACGTATTTCACGGGCAGTTCCATCAGCGCGGCCATGCGCACCGCGGGCTTCATATAGTCCGAGAACACGAAGAACGTGCCGCAGGCCGCATGCATGCCGCCGTGCAGGACGATGCCGTTCATTATGGCGGCCATGGTCAGTTCGCTGACGCCGGCGTGCAGGAAGGCTCCGGTGAAATCGCCGGGCCTCAGTGCCGTGGTCTGTTTCAGGAAGCCGTCGGTCTTGTCGCTGTTGGCCAGGTCGGCCGAAGCGACAATCATATTGCCGACGTGTCGGGCCAGATAACCCAGCACGTTGGACGAGGCCGTGCGTGTTGCCACGCCGGGCTTGTTCACCACCTCGCTGAAATCCAGTTCGGGCAGGCGGCCGCTTAGGTATTCATTGAGGCGTGCGGCGGCCTCGGGGTTGGCCTCCTCCCAGGCGCGGTGGGCGGCGCGGCGCCTGGCCACGATTTCGCGCAACTGACGGTCGCGCTCGGCATAGAGGTCGCGTGCCTCGTCGAATATCTTCCAGGGGTCGTCGGGGTCGCCGCCCAGGTTGGCCACGGTCGAGGCATAGTCGGCGCCGCTTTTGCTCAGGGGCTGTCCATGGGTCGAGCAGCGGCCTTCGAACTCGTCGCCCTCCTTGGTGACGCAGCCCTTGCCCATCACGGTGCGGCCCAGGATGAGGGTCGGCCGTTTCTGTTCCTTGTGCGCGGCGTCAAGGGCCTTGTCGAGGGCCTCCGCATCGTTGCCGTCCACCTCGATGACGTTCCAGCCCCAGGCGCGGTACTTGGCAGCATAGTCTTCTTCGTCGACGGCGTTGACGTCGGTCGACAACTGGACACCGTTGCAGTCGTAGAACATAATCAGGTTGTGCAGGCCAAGGTAGCCGGCGATGCGGCCCGCGCCCTGCGAGATTTCTTCCTGAATACCTCCGTCCGAGATATAGGCGTAGGTCTTGTGTGCCACCGTTTCGCCGAAGCGCGCGGCCAGGAAGCGCTCGGCTATCGCGCAGCCCACGGCCATGGTGTGGCCCTGGCCCAGCGGGCCCGAGGTATTCTCGATGCCGCGGCGGGGGTCGACCTCCGGGTGTCCGGGCGTCGGGCTGCCCCACTGGCGGAACTGGCGCAGTTCGTCGACGGTGAATTTGCCCGTCAGCGCCAGCACGGCATATAGCATCGGCGACATGTGACCAGGGTCCAGGAAAAAGCGGTCCCTGAACGGCCACATGGGGTCGTCGGGGTCTGTCACCAGATGACGCGAATATAGCACGTTGACGAAGTCGGCACCGCCCATGGCGCCGCCCGGGTGGCCGGAGCGGGCCTTTTCCACCATGGTGGCGGCAAGGATGCGGATGTTGTCGGCCGCACGTTTCATTACTGCTGTGTCCATTGTGTGTTTTACGTTTATCAATCTTCAAAGGTGAGCGCCGCGCGTACCGGCGGCGTTCACCTTTGATATAATGCTTTTCGGGATATTAAAGTTCAGCGACGTTGCCGTCTTCTTCCAGCACTTCCTTCTCGCCTTTCTTGTTAGGACGCGACAGGACAAGGGCATAGAGGAGCAGGTAGACGGTCAGGGCGACGGTGAGCCAGAATCCGGTCAGAACCGAATCCCCGGCAACCACGCCCTGGATGGCGGGCAAGATGCCGCCGCCGCAGACCATCATCATGAACAGTCCGGATGCCAGGGCGGTGTATTTGCCCAGGCCTTCGACAGCCAGGTTGAAGATTGCGCCCCACATCACCGAGGTGCAGAGGCCGACGCATACCAGAAGTACGGCATTCAGCGGAATCTGAACGGCGCTGAATGTCATGTGGGCCGAGTCGAAGCCTACGAACGGAACCATCGAGCCACCCGTGCAGATGGCCGCGGCGATGAGGATGGCCGCGACGAGCGAGGTGATTGTCAGCATGGCGCGAGACGAGATTTTACCGCCCACGATGCCGCCGGCCAGACGGCCGATGAGCATGAACAGCCAGTACATGGCCACCACGGTGCCGGCGATGGCCGCTGCCTCGAATTCGGGATTGCCCGTGGCAACCTCTTCGCTGACGGTCAGATACTGGAAGGTCCAGTTGGCTACGCCCACCTCAATGCCCACATAGCAGAAGATGGCCAGCATACCCCAGCGGAAGTTGCTGAACGACAGGGCGCCGGATATTTTCAGTTTTTCCTTCTTGCTCTGTTCGGTGCCGAAGCCCTCGGCCTCGGGCAGATTGCTCACATACAGAACCACGAAAGCAACTGCGAAGATGGCCATGGCCATGTAGAATACGGGGTTGGCCGAGGCGATGCTCGAAGCAGTGCCGCCGATCAGGCCGCCCACGATGACGGGGGCCAGCGTCGCGCCCAGCGAGTTGCATGCGCCGCCGAACTGCACCAACTGGTTGCCCTGCTTCTGGTCCTTGCCCAGCGAGTTCAGCATCGGGTTGACGACGGTGTTCAGCATACACATCGAGAAACCGGCCACGAAGGCGCCGACCAGGTAAATGATTACCGCCGTAGTGCTGTCGGCGATGAATCCGCTCAGATAGGTTATCAGCACGCCGGCGAAGCCCACGGTCACGGCCCAGAGTGCCGTAACGCGGTAACCCTGCTTCTCAAGCAGTTTTCCGGCAGGATAGCCCATGAAAGCGTATGCGATGAAGTTGGCCAGCGTACCCAGTTGCGACAGAATCACATTGCCGCCGGTCATTTTCTTGATTACCTCGCCCAGAGGATTCTGATAGCCAGTCACAAAGGCTATCATGAAGAACAGCGCGAACATTATCGCGATCGGAAGCGCGTAACTGCGGTGTTCGCCCTTAGAATTCGTTGACATTGGATTAAATAGGTTATGATTTAGTTAATGATTGGGTTAATATCAAGGGCAAAGATAAACATTTTTTTCGGTTCGGCGGCACTATCACCGCCGAAATCTCACATTTTTAGATAAAAACGCCTCAACATGCGTCAGGACCGTTCAGCGCTCGCCGAAAATCGCCGTCCCCACCCTCACCAGGGTGGCTCCGTGCTTGATTGCCAGGGGATAATCGCCGCTCATGCCCATCGACAGTGTGTCGAAGCCCCGCAGGTCGGGGTTGGCCTCGCGAATGCGGCGCGCCAGATCGGCCACGCGCGCGAAATCCGCTTCCACACGCGCCGTGTCGTCGGTATTTGTGGCCATCGCCATCAGTCCGCACAGATGTGTGGCGCGCAGCCCGTGCCAGGCGCCCGCGGCGAACCATGCTTCCAGTTCATCGGGGGCGAAGCCGGTTTTAGTCTCCTCGGCGGCCACATGCACCTGCAGCAGCACGCGGGTAACCACGCCGGCACGCTCGCTCTCGCTGTCGATCAGGTCCAGCAGGCGCGTGCTGTCGACGCTCTCAATCAGCGACGTGCGGCCTATCAGGCGCCGTACCTTGTTGGTCTGCAGATGGCCGATGAAGTGCCAGGATATGTCCCGGGGCAGCGCGTCCTGCTTTTCCAGCAGTTCGGCCACGCGGCTTTCGCCGAACACGCGCTGGCCGCCGGCATAGGCGGCCGCGACGGCGTCGGCCGGATGGAATTTCGACACGGCCACCAGCGTCACGCCCTCGGGCAGCAAAGCCCTGAGCGCCGCCGCTTTCTCGCCCGGTCCTTCCATCAGTCCTTCACTTTCATGCGGTAGACGTCCATCAGCGGCGTCTCGGCGATTGACACAATCTCATAATCGGCAGCCGAGGTCTTCATGTATTCCAGCAGGCCGTCGAAGGCGCCCTTGAAATCGGAGGCCTGCACCAGCATCTGTGTCACCGAGCGCTTCTCGACGCCGCTTTTCTCGTCGACGGTGATAAAGGCCACCTTGGCCAGATACCAGCGGTCGCCGCCGTCGTTGAAGGCTATCTCGGCTATACGCGAGCGTTTCACGGCCGCAACGTCAAATTCTCCGGAGATGAAGGGGCGCTGCTCCTCGGTGATGCGCGCCTCGGCCTCGGTGAAGGTCAGCGCGTCCACCAGGTAGGGTTCCGTCACTTTCTTGGCCGCTCCGTTTTCCTGGAGTTTGTCATATCTCACTTTACATTCAAACCAGTTTGCCATTTTTCTTAATCTTATATATAATATGTGTACGTATTCCGGTGGCCCGCATCCATGCCGGTCACCGCGACTGCAAAGTTAGTAAAAAATTTCACGCGCCGGGCAAAATTTCCGCCGCCGTCCTTCTCCCCGGCGCAAAGGTGCCGAGGGCCACGGAATATGCCGCAGAGCATTGTTTTACAAAATAAAACCGACAGCCCCACAATCTGCTGTCCCATTGCATTTTACTCCGGCAGCCGCCTACAATTTTGAATTAAAAACGTTAATTTTGTGACGTTATAAATGTTAAAATCGAAAATTTTCTTCCGATTTTTGATTAATATTATTGAAAATTACATATCTTTGCAAAAATTATCCCTCCATGTATGGTCGGATTGCTTCAAAAACCGAGAATATTATTTCATTTCATTTATGTCTAACTAATTTTTGTATGAAAAAGCTGTTTCTTTTACTCGTGGCAGTACTTTCTATCGGTCTATGTGCGTCGGCCCAGACGCGCACCGTCAAAGGTACCGTCGTCGATGCCGTCAACGGAGACCCTCTGATCAGCGCTTCCGTAAAAGCAGCCGGCAGCGCCACCGGCGTCGCTACTGACGTGGACGGCGACTTTTCCATCGTCGTGCCCGCTTCAACACGGCAACTGGTTGTCACCTATATTGGCTACCAGACCCAGAATGTTGACATCACAGACGGCAAACTCATGATTCGCCTGGTTCCGCAGAGCACTGTTCTCGACGACGTCATCGCCGTTGCCTACGGTACAGCCAAGAGATCCGAATACACCGGTTCCGCTTCCGTGGTGAAGGCCGACCAACTTGAGGATGCTCTCGTCACCACCGCCACCAGCGCCCTCACCGGTCGCGTGGCAGGTGTGCAGACCCTCAGCAGCAACGGCCAGCCCGGCGAGCAGCCCTCGGTGATGATCCGTGGTGTCGGCTCCATCAACGCCAGCACAGAGCCCCTCTACGTTGTGGACGGTGTGCCCTACAACGGCGACCTCGCCACTATTCCTACCACTGACATCGAAGCCATGACTGTCCTCAAGGACGCCGCCTCCACCGCCCTCTACGGCGCCCGCGGTGCCAACGGTGTGATCCTCATCACCACCAAACGCGGCAGCGAAGGCGAAGCACGCGTCACCCTCGACGCACGCTGGGGCCACAACAGCCGCGCTCTCGGCAACTACGATGTAATCACCGACCCCCGCCAGTATCTCGAACAGATATACGCTGCCCACTATATGACCAACGTAGCCAACTACGGTACTACAAAGGACGAAAACGGCATCAACCACATCGTAATGTCTCCCGAACTCGCCGCTTCCTCGCACCAGTACGCCCTCGGCCAACTCTGGCCCTCACTCGGCTACCAGACCTGGACCGCTCCCGCCGGACAGAGCATCATCGGCACCGACGGCAAGTTCAACCCCAATGCTACTCCCGGATACGTAAATAATCTCGGTTACTACCTCGTCGGCGACGACTGGAGCGACATCATCGGCCACGGTCTCCGTCAGGAATATAACCTCAGCGTTTCCGGCGGCAACGACCGTCTGACGTACTACTTCACCGGTTCTTACCTCAGCGACGAAGGTCTTATCGAGGGTTCGCACTATCAGCGCCTCAACACCCGTATCGCCGTCGACTATCAGGTTAAGAAATGGCTGAAACTCGGCGCCAATGTCGCTTACACATATGTGAACAGCGGCTATCCCGGCGGCCAGACCGACTCCGGCAACACCACCAACGCCTTCTACATGGCCAACTTCCTTGCCCCCGTCTATCCCATCTACCAGCGCGACAGCCAGGGCAACATCATGTACAACGCCTCCTATGGCAAGCCCATCTACGACTATGGCGACAACCAGGTTGGCAACGCACGTAACGTGATGTCCATGTCGAACCCCATCGGCGACCTCGCCTACAACCTCGATGAATCCCTCATGGATATCCTCGACTCCAAATGGTATGCGCTTCTGACTCCCGTGAAGGGCCTCACCGTCAACGCAAGCCTCGGTTACTTCGTTGACAACACCCGCAACCACGTCATCTCCAACGGTCTCTACGGTCAGATGGCCGACATGGGCGGTCAGGCTGTCCAGGTAGCAAGCCGCCTCCGCAGCATCAACGCACAGTTCCTCGCCGAATATCAGCGCACCTTCAACGACGTGCACAACGCCGCCCTGATGCTCGGTTACGAAAGTTACTCGCTCAACAGCGAAAACGTTCAGGCCGTCGGCAACAACCTCTACAACCCCGGCCAGTGGGCTGTCAGCAACACCATCGACCAGCGCGCAGGCTACGGCTCATCCACTTCCTACGCCACACGCGGTCTCTTCATGCGTGCCAAATACAACTACGCCGAACGCTACTTCCTGATGGGTTCGTTCCGTCGCGACGCCTCCTCGCGCTTCCACCCCGACCACCGCTGGGGTAACTTCTGGTCCGCTTCCGTAGCCTGGGAAATCGCCAAGGAAAGTTTCATGCAGGATTTCGACAACGTCGACATGCTCAAGTTCAAGTTCTCCTACGGACAGAACGGTAACGATAACCTCAAGAACTACTATCCCTACCTCGACCAGTACCGTCTGACAGGTGCCGACGGCGTGTTCAACGACGCCCAGCTCACCTACAAGGGTAACCCCGACATCACCTGGGAAACATCGAACAACATCAACGTCGGTTTCGACTTCTCGTTCTTCAAAGGCATGCTCTCCGGTACCGCCGAATACTACCAGCGCAAGGTGACCGACATGCTCTTCAACATCCCCGTCGCTCCCTCGCTCGGCTACAGCACAATGCCCATGAACGTCGGCGCGATGCGCAACAACGGTTTTGAAATCGAACTCAACTACCGTCCCGTCAACACCAAGGACGTCACCGTCGACATCTTCGCCAACCTCACCCTTCCCCAGAACAAGGTTCTCGAACTCTCACCCGACATCCTCAACGCCCAGGGCGACTGGATTAACGGCAACCGCATCTTCCACGAAGGTGAAGGGGAGCGAAGCGGCGCCCGAGGCTGAGGTACCAGTTCTACATCACCAAATATGCCGGTGTAGATCCCGAAACCGGTATGGCTCTCTACTGGGCCCGCAAACCCATCAAAGACGAAAACGGCCAGCAGGTATCCGTCGACGGCATCCTCCAGTGGGGTGAAGAATACACCACCACCAACGCCACCGACGCACGTACCAGCAACCGCGTCAAGACCGGCAACCTCATGCCCAAGGGCTACGGCGGTTTCGGCGCAAGCGTCAAGGCCTACGGCTTCGACTTCGCCATCAACTTCTCCTACCAGTTCGGCGGCAAGGTTTACGACAACACCTACGTAATGACGATGGGTACCGGTGTCGGCGACCTCGGTCTGAACTTCCACAAGGACCTCCTCAATGCGTGGACTCCCGAAAACCGCTACACCGACGTGCCCCGTCTCTCCACCTCCGACCAGTATACCACATACTTCTGCGACCGCTTCCTCAAATCGAGCGACTACCTGGCCCTCAACAACATCACCGTCGGATACACCATCCCGGAGAACATCACCAAGAAGGCCTTCCTGCACAATGTACGCGTATACTTCTCGGCCGAGAACGTTGCCCTCTGGAGCAAGCGCAAGGGTCTTGACCCCCGTCAGTCCTTCACCGCTACCGGCAACTACGTTTACTCTCCCATCCGCTGCTTCTCGGGCGGCATCCGTCTGTCTTTCTAACAGCCTGATTCTATAGGATTAACGAAAAACAACATCAAAGACAATGAAAAATTACAATATAATCTTAGCCGCCCTGCTCGCCGGAGCCCTCACAACGGCCTGCAACGACCTTGACACGCAGCCTACCGGCAACACGGTCACTTCCGACCAGAAACAGGAGGTCGCCGCTGTCGACCCCACAAAGGCTCAGGCAGCCGTAACCGGTATCGCCGGTATGCTTGACGCCGCCGGCTCTATCGTCGGCGAATCCGGCCTGCAAAACGAACAGTGGGACTTCGGTCACCCCTCGCTCTTCCTGCAGATGGATATGCGCGGCATCGACATGTATTCAATCCTCACCGGCTACAACTGGTATCTCTCCTCCGAGGAAATGAGCGATTGCCTCGTCACCTCCGATAACCCCAATATCGCCTGGCAGTATAACTACAAGGTAATCCGCGCCTGCAACTCGCTGCTCGCAACCGTCCTCCCCGGCATCGACCCCGAAGCCAGCGACGATGCCACCAACCAGAACAAGTTCTATGCAGCCCAGGGCCTGGCCTTCCGCGCCTACAGTTACCTGTGGCTGGCCCAGACTTTCCAGTTCACCTACGACGGCAACCAGACCGCCCTCTGTGTTCCCATCCTCACCGACGAGAACGAACAGGAAGTCGCCACCAACGGCTGCGCACGCAATACCGTCCAGGAGGTTTACGACCAGATTCTGGCCGACCTCACAAAGGCAATCTCCTTCCTGCAGGGTAACCCCGTCACTCCCTCGACAATTGTCAGCAACAAAGCCAACCGCTTCGCCTCGCTCGCCGTATGCTACGGTCTCCGCGCCCGCGCAAACCTGCTGATGACCAAGTGGGCCGACGCTGCCGCCGACGCACAGTCTGCCATCAACTTCTTCGGCCAGGCTCCCCTCTCGCTCGCCGAGGCTTCCGAACCCGGCTTCCAGACCGCCGACGACCACAACTGGATGTGGGGTATCATCGTCGCCGAAACAGACCGTTGTGTCACCACCGGTATCATCAACTTCCCCTCGCACATGGGTTCCTTCTGCTACGGATATGCAGCCGCAGTCGGTGCATGGAGATGGGTCAGCACCTCGCTGTTCAGATCCATTCCCCGCAGCGACGTGCGCCGCGGCTGGTTCCTCGACGAGAGCGGCATGTCGGCCAATCTCACCGCCGACCAGCAGGCTTTCGTAACCTCGGCCGGCGCAGGCCCCCTGGTACAGGTTAAGTTCGCCCCCTACAATGACGTCGTTAACCAGCAGACCAATGCCTCCGATATTCCCCTGATGCGCGTCGAGGAAATGTACTATATTCTCGCCGAGGCCCAGGCAATGACCTCGCCCGAAACCGGCAAGACTACCCTCGTGAACTTCGTCACCACATACCGCAACCCCTCCTACATCTGCAACGCCACCACTTCCGCCGAACTCCGCGACGAAATCTGGAACCAGCGCCGCCTGGAATTCTGGGGTGAAGGTCTCAGCTACTTCGACCTGATGCGCCTCAAGAAGGGCGTCGACCGTCGCGGTGCAGGCTTCCCCGCCCAGGTTACATACAATGTGGCTCCCGACGATCCCGTACTCGTTTATCCTATCCCCAACAGCGAAGTTACAGCCAACAAACTCCTCACCGAGGCTACCAACAACCCCGGCGGAGCAATGCCTACCCCCGTGCAGTAACCAGCACCTGATTTCAGCAATCTTACTGTAAAATCATCAAAATTTAAAACAATGAAATTCGTTAAATATGCACTGCTCCCGGCCGTCACTGCCATGACTCTGGCTCTCGGCGCCTGCAACGCCACCGACGACTACGGCGAATACGCTCCCGGTACCCCCGGCGTGGGTGTCTACTTCCACGAACTGGGCAACAACGTCCAGGTGCTCCCTGCCGACAAATCCTTCACCGTCAAGGTCGGCCGCGAAGGTCTCACCGAAGCAGTTTCCTACGAAGTTGTCTTCAGTACCGACTGCGAAGGCATCACCGCCCCCGCCGCCGTTACCTTCGCCGAGAACGCTTCCGAGGCCGAAATCGTCCTCGCTCTCGACGGCGACAAGATGGATTCGAACGTCCCCTACACCGTGTCTCTGGCTCTGAAGGACGCTCCCGCCGACAAATTCGGCTCCACCTCCATCGAGTTCACCATCACCCGCGCCTACAACTGGGGCGAAGAAAAGGAATTCGGTCCCAACGGTCTCTGCACATGGGCCTACGACCTCGCCTTCGTTTTCGACGGTCTTGACCCTGACCTGCCCATCCTGCAGGCCACCGACCAGGACAACGAAAACCACAAGTTGTTCCACATCCAGCACTGGGGACGTAACGTAGACCTCTATATCGACTACGACGCTACCACCAACAAGTGCCATATCGAACCCCAGCTGACCGGCGAACAGATCAATGTCAGCGGCATCGGCCTCCTCGATGTCTACATCCAGGATATGTACACCTGGACCGGCGATCCCGAGAACGATATCTCCACTTTCGACCCTGAAACCAACCTCTTTGAACTTGCCGTGGTTTACTGCGTCATCAACCCCGCAAATGGCAAATTCGCCTACTTCGACGGCTCCTACGGCATCGAAACATGCCAGGTAGGTGAATTCAAGGACTACAGCGTAAGCATCAAATACAACGGCGTCCTCTTCAAACCGGACGACAGCGTCGTTGCAACCTTCAACACCACCATCGGCGAAAGCGCAACAGAAGCAATCTATGCCATCGGCAAGGACATGAATCCCCAGGCCCTGCTCCAGGCTATGCTCACCGGCGCTGTTCCCACCGTTTCCGCAGAACCCGGCAAGAACCTCACCGTTGAGGTGCCCATCGCCGAAAGCGGCGACTATGTAGCCGTGGCCATCACCCTCGACGGTGACGAAGCCATGAATGCTGCCGCAACTTCCTTCACTGCCAACTTCGGTTCCGGCGGTAATGCCGACGACGGCAACTGGGAAAACTGCGCAGTGGTTGAAATCACCGATGCCTGGATTACAGCCGGCTGGTCGTTCACCAACCGCGAGACCGGCGAACAGGTTACCTACGACAACCCCGACCTGATGTGGCTCGCACAGGCCCAGAAAGACCTTGACCATCCCGGCGTTTACCGCCTCGTCAGCCCCTGGACCGCCGCCAACTGCCCTGTCAGCGCAATCATCGGCAACCTGAACACCAAGAAGGCCAACATCGTCATCGACGCCTCCAACGAGCAACTCGTGAAGATCGTTCCCCAGTACAGCGGCTTCACCTGGAACAACAAGGGCACCGAAGAAAGCATCTACATCGGTAACCGCGTAGGTACTTTCGCCAGCCTCGAAATTCCCGACGAAGTGCTCCTGGCCAACGGCATCACCCAGCCCTGGAACGACGGTGACCTCAGCATCAATCCCGCTGTCTTCGGTTACAGCCTCGAAATCGGCGACGACGGCGACTATTCAGATTTCGGCTACACCTGGAACAGCAAGCCCACCGCGGTTATCTTCTTCGACTTCGCTCAGAAAGACCTGCAGTCGTCTCCCGCCAAGGTTCGCGCTGCTCTCCGCGGCAAACTCAATCTGAACCGCATCAACAACGCAGTGAAGAGCAAGTTTGCGCTGCCCGCACAGGCTTCGTTCCCCCTGTCGACCGCACCCATGGACGCAACCCGCTTCGTTCACGTACGCTAAACCCAGCCGATGGTCAGCGCGGCACACTCCCCGCGCCGACCGTCGCCCCCGATACCAAAACAACCGCGCCCCGCGCGGTTGTTTTTTTATGCCCCCCGCCGCCGAGTAATAGCCGCAGCGCAAGGACAGCGGGCGGTCCCCGCCCGCGGGATAAC
>ERZ836877.5239-NODE-5239-length-12546-cov-3.034825_pt1 | contig 12546 bp, 10 predicted proteins | sample MGYA00519469_ERZ836877 | MGnify/ENA primary metagenome ERZ836877 (study PRJEB31850, sample SAMEA3708809) | human gut metagenome | biome: human gut; feature: human-associated habitat; material: faeces | place: China | collected 2014 ... | reverse complement strand
TGTTCCATCCTGGATCTGACACATCCTTTTTTTGCAATCTCACTTACACATTACAAAACTGGCTCTGATACAGCTGCGCATAGAACCCTTTCTTCTCCAGCAGTTCCTCATGTTTACCAGTCTCCAGGATATGTCCGTCTTTCATAACCAGGATCACATCCGATTCCTTAATAGTTGACAACCGGTGTGCCACCACGAAACTTGTCCGTCCTTCCATCAGCTTCTGGAAAGCTTTCTGGATACGGATTTCGGTCATGGTATCGATCGAGGATGTCGCCTCATCCAAAATCAGTACCGGCGGTTTTAACAGCATCAGTCTTGCAATACAAAGCAGCTGTTTCTGTCCCTGGGACAGGCTTCCGCCGTCCTCGCCCATTACCGTGTCATATCCATTCGGAAGACGCTTGATAAAACTGTGGGCGTGTGCCTGTTTGGCTGCTTCGATTACTTCTTCCCTTGTGGCATCCGGTTTGCCGTAAGAGATATTTTCCAGGATGGTACCCGCTTTTAACCAGGTCTCCTGAAGCACCATTCCGTAACTGGAACGGAGACTTTCCCAGGTCAGATCCTGAATCGGCACGCCGTCCAGTGTGATCTTACCTTTATTTACATCATAAAAACGCATCAGCAGATTGATCACCGTCGTTTTTCCGCATCCGGTAGGACCGACGATTGCCACACGCTGTCCCGGTTTTACTTCCAGGTTCATATGCTCGATCAGCGGAACCTCACTGGTGTAAGAGAAACTTACATCCTCGAATCCCACACGTCCTTCCACATGATCCAGTGGTTTCGCATCCGGTGCATTTTCCGGTACCGGTTCCTCATCCAGGAACTGGAAGATTCTTCCCGCACATGCCAGCGCGTTCTGAAGCTCTGTTACCACACCGGAGATCTCGTTGAACGGCTTGGTATACTGGTTCGCATAGTTCAGGAAACTGCTCAGCTGACCAACCGTGATTCTTCCCTGGATCGCGGAAAAGGCTCCGAAAATACCAACACCCGTATACACCAGTCCGTTGACAAAACGGGTGGACGGGTTGGTGATGGAAGAAAAGAACGTTGCTTTCAGACTGCATGACTGTAATCTCTGGTTAATGTCATCAAACCGTTCCTCTGCCTCTTTTTCATAGGCAAATGCTTTTACCACCTTCTGGTTTCCAACCATTTCCTCCACCAGAGAGGTCATCTCTGCTCTCGTTTCAGACTGTAACCGGAACATGGTGAAAGTACGTTTTGCGATAAAGTTTGCTACGAAGAACGATAACGGTGTGATCAGTACAACGACCAGTGTAATTCTTCCATCAATAGAGATCATAAATCCCAGAGTTCCGAGGATCGTCATCACGCCGGAAAACAGCTGGGTAAATCCCATCAGCAGACCGTCGGAGAACTGATCCACATCTGTGGAAATCCGGCTGATCGCATCACCCGGCTGGTGTGCATCCATATAGCGGAGCGGAAGAATTTCCATATGGGCAAATACGCTTCTGCGGATATCATCCACGATCTTGTACGTCATTTTGTTGGTCAGAAGGCTCATCACCCACTGAGATACCGCGGAAATCGCAGTTATGACTGCCAGCTGGATCAGTACCAGTTTCAGATCAGGAAAACTTACCAGTCCCTTTTCCACCATACAGTCGACACCTTTACCAATCAGGATCGGGGAATACAGGGTAGCCGCTACTGTGACTGCCGCCAGCACCAGAATACTGACCGCCAGATACGTATACGGGCGAATCAGTTCCAGGACACGGTTTATGGTCTTTTTATTTTTCATAACTGTGCTACCTCCTGACTGGAAAACTGTGACATACAGATTTCCTTATATACGTTACAATTCTTCAATAATTCCTCATGGGTTCCTTTTCCCACAAGTTTTCCATCATCCAGAACCAGGATCTGGTCTGCATTTTTTACGGTTGCCGCACGCTGGGATACCAGGAATACGGTTGCTTTTTTCGTATTTTCTTTGATGGATCTGCGCAGTGCCGCATCCGTTGCGAAGTCCAGTGCGGATGCACTGTCGTCAAGGATCAGGATATCCGGCTCGCCGACCAGTGCTCTCGCGATGGTCAGACGCTGTCTCTGTCCACCGGAGAAGTTTCGTCCGCCGGTTTCCACTTTTTCATCCAGACCTTTCTGTTTTTTCTTCACCACTTCTTCTGCCTGCGCGATCTGTAAGGCTTTCCACAGTTCACTCTCTTTCGCGTCTTTTCTCCGCCACTGCAGATTGCTCCGGATCGTTCCGAGGAACAGAACCGCTTTCTGTGGAACCACACCGATCTTTTCACGCAGATGCTGGAACGTGTAGGTTTTTACATCCTGACCGTCCACCGTCACCGAACCTTCGGTAGCGTCATAGAACCGCGGGATCAGGTTGACCAGCGTGGATTTTCCGGATCCGGTACCGCCGATGATACCAATCGTCTCTCCCGGCATCGCAGAAAAACTGATGTCCGTCAGGGAAGCCTCCTGTGCGCCGCCATAGGTAAAGGTCACATGATCAAAGGCAACCCGCGGTTTTCCGCTCTCTTCCGTGCCTTCTTTCGTTCCCTCTTCCATGGAACTGTTTACCTGGAAGACTTCATTGATACGGATCGCACATGCCAGCGCTCTTGTCACTGCCACGATCAGGTTTGCCAGGGCTACCAGCGCCAGCAGGATCTGGTTCATATAGTTGACCAGCGCTACAATCTCTCCCTGAGATACGCTGCCGATCTGTACCTGCCAGCCACCGAACCACAGGATACACAGGATCGCAATATTTACCATGACATAGGTGACCGGGTTCATCAGGGCGGAAATCTTACCTGCATACAGCTGGGTATCCTTCAGGCTGCCGCTGATCTCATTAAACTGCTCTGTCTCATCTTTTTCTCTGGAAAATGCACGTACCACTCTGGCTCCCACATAATTTTCTCTCGTATGAAGCACGATCTGATCCAGAATACTCTGTACTTTTTTATAGATCGGCACGGTAATCCGCATGATCAGGTAAATCGCCAGTCCGATCAACGGCACAGCGATCAGGAAAATGATCGTCAGTTTCGCGCTGATGGTAAATGCCATCATAACCGCACCGATGACGATGAACGGAGAACGCAGGAACAGACGAAGCATCATGTTGACACCGGTCTGCGCCTGGTTGATATCGCTGGTCATACGGGTGATCAGTGTCGGTGTTCCGATCTGATCCAGTTCATTGTAACTGAGACTGTTAATGTGTCCAAACAGCGCTTTTCTCAGTGCCGTTCCAAATCCCATCGCCGCTTTTGCAGCAAAATACTGCGCCGTCAGGGAACATACCAGTCCCAGCACGCCCAGTCCGATCATCAGTGCACACATCCTCCAGATGTACGACTTGTCCCCGTTCTGGATACCGACATCGATGATGTTTGCCATAACAATCGGAACCAGCAGTTCAAAACTGGCTTCCAGCATTTTAAACAACGGTGCGATGACCGACTCCTTTTTATACGCTTTCAGATACTGAAGCATCTGTTTCATCTTCGTTTTCCTCCTGCTCTTCTTCGGTTTTCGGAGGAACCAGCATTCTCTGGAACGTATCGGTCAGCCAGCGCAGGCGTCCGATGATATCCTCACGAAACTCGCCCGGAAGCATCCTCCACTTCCAGTTTTCCCCCAGTGTCGACGGATGATTCATTCTTCCTTCACTGCCACAGCACAGAAGATCCCACATCGGAATCACTGCCAGATTGGCAACACTGGCTTCTGCCGCCCGGATAAAATCCCACGGGATATCTTCCCACGGACGGTCATAGTTATTCAGATATGCCTTTGAATACTCTCTCGCCCAGTCGTTCATGCCATAATACCAGGATTTTGTCGTATCGTTGTCGTGCGTTCCTGTATACACGACACAGTTTCTCTTATAATGATGTGGCAGATAGAAGTTCGTATTGCCGGAATCAAAGGCAAACTGTAGGACTTTCATTCCCGGATATCCTGTCTCATCCATCAGATCAAACACCTTATCGTCCAGTGTTCCCAGGTCTTCCGCGATCACATCCATCTCTCCCAGTGCTTTTTCCATCGCCCGGAACAGATCAATGCCCGGTCCTTCTACCCATTCCCCTTCCATTGTATTTTCTGCATCTGCCGGAATCGCATAATACTCTGCAAATCCACGGAAATGGTCGATGCGAACGGTATCATACAGGACAAAGCTTCTCTTCATACGCTGGATCCACCATTTGTATCCGGTCTTTTTCTGTGCTTTCCAGTCATACAGCGGGTTCCCCCACATCTGGCCGTTTGCAGAGAAAGCATCCGGCGGGCAGCCTGCGATCGCACTCGGCACACCATCCTCGTCCATCTGGAACATCTTCGGATTTGCCCACGCATCCGCACTGTCGATTGCCACATAGATTGGAATATCTCCGATGATCGTAATTCCCTTCTTATTGGCATACGCTTTCAGTTTGTTCCACTGACGGTCAAACTCATATTCCAGGAACTGGTAGTATTCCATCTCTTTTTCCAGTTCTTTTTTCTTATTCTGTACTTCCTTCGAACCGCTCTTTCTCAGTTCTTCCGGCCAGGTTGTCCACAGTGCTCCGTTCTGGCTGTCCTTGATCGCACGGAACAGACAGTATGGTTCCAGCCATTCCTGCTCTTTTTTGCAGAATGCATGGAATTTCTCATCCGCTGAAAAACGTTCGTAGGCTTTTCTTAAAATCTCATTTCTTGAAAAATAGATTCTCTCATAATCTACAAATCTCGGATCCCCGCCACACTGTAGCCATTCACATTCTTCTTTATAAAGAAGACCTTCTTCCACCAGCGTATCCAGATCGATAAAATACGGATTGCCTGCGAATGTGGAAAACGGCTGATACGGAGAATCTCCATATCCGGTAGGTCCTAACGGAAGAACCTGCCACTTTGACTGTCCTGCACGTTCCAGACAGTCTACAAATTCATATGCTTCTTTTGAAAAACAGCCGATTCCATATCTGGATGGCAGTGAAGAAACAGGCATCAACACACCACTTGCTCTCATTTGTATATCCTCCCTGTGTATTTTCCTCTTGACGTAACTGTTTCGTGTCTTCACAGTTACCTATTAACAGTAGCACATCGTTTCTTTCTTTTCAAGCAATCTGTACGGTTTCCTTCGGTCGGTTTTCCTCTTTCCCACTCCCTAATTTTACCTGTTTTTCTAACAATTAAAAAAATTTAATTTTTTTCAAAAAAAGTGTTGACATTTGCTCATCTCTCCCGTATAATAGGCTTTGTTGTGAGGGACATTCAAACAACATAAAATAAAATGTGCGTTTAGCTCAGCTGGATAGAGCGTTTGGCTACGGACCAAAAGGCCGGGGGTTCGAATCCTCTAACGCACGCTTAACCGTCAGAATTTACTTCTGGCGGTTTTTTGTTGTGATAACGAGATAAAATTCGCAAAGCGCATTTTATCTCGTTGTATTGCAAATCCACTTTATTTGTCTTATTTTCCATCATCTGTCATCCGACAACGCTTCCAAAAAAGTCAATAAACTGCCTGATTTTTCCATAATTCTATTGATTTTTTTCACTTTTTTCTTTATACTAGAGGAAGTTGGAAATGGGGTTTTTCGTATATTCAAATACGAAGAAAGCAATTTTACGGAGGATAGAAATATGTATGGATTGACACCCAGGGAAGAACAGATTATGAATACCATATGGAATATGGATCATCCTTGTCTGATTTCAGAAGTTTTAAAGGCAGAGCCGTCTTTAAAACGGAATACAGTAGCTCCCGCGCTGGTTGTCCTTGAAAATAAAGGTTATCTGAAAGTGGATTCGATTGGAAAATCTTATACCAGAACAGGAAAAGCGTATGTGGCTGTTATTTCAAAAGAAGCTTACAGAGAACAGAAGGCATTTTTAGATGCCATTTCTCATAGTCGTGATACAGAAACCGGAGTTCTTGATTTCCTTACCGCTTATGTAAAATCAGCAAACATGAGTCCTGATTTCCCGGAGCGGATACGGAAGGTACTTGAGAGCTGCTAAAACAGCGTGAACTCGTGTTTCCGGTAAGTTTCTCTGAAACGGACTGCTATGACAACAGAAACAAAAAAACCTTCGCAAGGTTAACCTTGCGAAGGTTTTTTATTTCTGTTACTGTTATTTTATTTTGGTGCTGCCGGATCGGTTGGATCCCATGTCTGCCATGCCGGAATCTTGATCGTTGCCGGTTTGCCAAACGGTGCTGCCAGGGAATCGCCGATCGTTACGGTGGTTCCTACTGCACAGTTGTCATAGATCCATTTTGCATCTCTTACACACAGACGTACACATCCGTGAGATGCCGGCTGTCCCAGCATATTGTAGTTGGCTGCGTTCAGGTTTTTCACAGTCATGCTATTTCCGGCTACGGAGTGGAACAGCACACCGCCTACGATTCTCGTGCAGTACTGTCCGTAGGAAGGTCCCATCAGAGTATGCCAGCGGTACTGTGCCAGCGTGTTATAAGTACCGGTCGGGGTCGGAGTTGCCGGCAGACCTACGGAACAGGCAAATGTTTTGACCGGGATATCATATCTTCCGGTTTCGCTCTTTGCATATACCATAACCTGGCAGGTTCTGCGGTTTACTGTAATATAATAGGAAGACTGGCGACCGAGTACGCTGTCGAGATCCTGTAACATTGCTCCGCTTCCGTTGAAATAATATTTGTAAGATCCGACACGGTTCCATCCGATTGCCATAGCTCCGCTGGATTTCAGATAATACCAGCCACCGCCGTTTCTTAACCAGCCCGTCTGCATCGCTCCGTTGCTGTCTGTATAGTACCAGTTCTTTCCGTCGTTCACCCAGCCCGTCTGCATCGTTCCTGCAGCGTTACTGTAATACCAGTGTCCTCTCACCACATACCAGCCCGTCTGCATCACGCCACTGTTTCCAAGATAGTACCAGCCCGTGTGCGTCTGTACCCAGTCTGTCTGCATCACGCCGTCCGCGTTCATGTAATACCAGTGTTTTCCATCATTCACCCAGCCCGTCTGCATCGTTCCTGCGGCATTGCTGTAATACCATTTGCCTTTTACCACATACCATCCTGTCTGCATCACACCGCTGTTTCCAAGATAGTACCAGCCGGTATGAGTCTGTACCCATCCTGTCTGCATCGCTCCGCTGGCGCTCATATAATACCAGTTTTCTCCATCCTGTACCCAGCCGGTTACCATCGTTCCGTTTTCATCAAAATAATACCTGACACCTTTTACCTCATACCAGCCGGTTGTCATCGTTCCGTCTTCTTTCAGATAGTACCAACCGCTGAAACGCTGCAGCCATCCTTTGTATGGCTTTCCGTTCTGATACCAGTACCATTTGCCGTCGATCTCATTCCAGCCATCCGAAATCTTTAATGTAGCCGTTCCTTTTCCTGCATCAAAAACATATTCTTTTCCGTCTGCTGCCAAAAATGTACCGGACTGTGCAACCCCGTTTTCATCCAGGTAATACACTTTATCTCCGATAGTCTGCATACCGGTTTTCGTATAATCCCGGTTGCCATTCTGATCGTAATAGATCCAGGTATTCGCAGCGATCTGCTGCCATCCACTCTTTACCGTTGCGGTTGCCGCATCCTCACTGTCTGCCTGCTGTCCGTTACTGTTTTCGTCCTGTCCGTCTGTCGGATCAGCTGCATCGACGGTTCCGCCTTCTTCATTTTCTGTTCCCGGGACTTCCACATTTTCCTCATCCTGGAGCACTTCCTGTACACTTTCACTCACCTGTGCGGTTTCCTGTGTTGCATCTGCCGCATACGCCGGAACAGCCATCGATAATGAAACCAAAATTCCCAGTCCAAATAACAGACGTCTTCTCTGCTTCATGATATCTCTCCTCTCGCTGGAATTTTTTTCCTTTTCATGCGTTTATTTTATTACAAATAAGCCGTCTTTTCAACCCTCGTAAAAGATGTTTAAACGTTATTCACAAAATTGTAATCAAAATTAGTCCACCGGACCAATGATTGATATGCAATGCAAGAAAATCAGCCCACCGAACCAATGATTGATATACAATGCAAGAAAATCAGCCTGAAACACATCACATGTTCCAGGCTGATCCTCTTTTTGTATCTCATACAAATTTTTTATTATTTACTGGTTTTTCCTGCCAGTTTGTCTAACGCTTCCTGGTCGGTCGGATCCCAGTTCTGTCCTGCCGGAATCTTGATCGTAGCCGGTCTGTCAAACGGTGTTGCCTCGGTATCGGAGATCAGAACCGTTGTATAAAGACCACAGTTATCATAGATCCATTTTGCATCTCTTACGCACAGACGTACACATCCGTGAGATGCCGGCTGTCCCAGCATATTGTAGTTACCTGCTGCCAGAGCAAATGTCGGATCACTATTACTGCATGCTACAGAGTGGAACCAGTCACCGTAGATGTTGATCTGTGTTCCGTATTTTCCGTAAGATGGTCCCATCAGTCTTACCGGGTTATCTTTTTTCAGAGTTGCATACTGTCCTGCATGGGTCGGGGTACCTGCCTTTCCTACGGAACAGGTGAAAGTTTTTACCGGGATATCAAATTTTCCGGTCTCGCTCTTCGCATATACCATAACCTGGCATTTTACCCGGTTGACCGTGATCTGATAAGAGGACTGTCTTCCAAGGATATTGTCAAGATCCTGCTCCATTGCACAGTATTCATTGAAGTAATATTTGAAGTTGCCGATCCGTTTCCAGCCTACGGTTGCCGCACCGCCTTTTGCAGCATCCAGGTAATACCATTTTCCCCTGATTCTTGCCCATCCGGTCTGCATTACTCCGCTGGCATCTGTATAATACCAGCCGCTCGGGCACTCTACCCAGCCGGTCATCATGGTTCCTGCTGCATTGCTGTAGTACCATTTTCCGTTGACTACATACCAGCCGGTCACCATCGCACCGTTACCGGACAGATAGTACCAGCCGCTCGGAACTTTCAGCCATCCGGTCTGCATCGTGCCGTTGGCATCCATGTAATACCAGACACTGTTTACCTGTGTCCATCCGGTCTGCATCATTCCATTTTCATCAAAGTAATACCATTTTCCATTGACCACTTTCCAGCCGGTTGCCATTGTTCCGTCTTCGTTCAGATAATACCAGCCGCTGAAACGCTGCAGCCATCCGGTATGCATCGCACCGCTTCCGGTGAAGAAATAGTAGGTACCGTCGATCACGCACCAGCCAACCGTCATGGCTCCGTCTTCACCCATATAATATTTGGTCTTTCCGTTCGGGCTGACCCATCCGGTCGCTACGGAAGCATCGGTGTTGATCCAGTACCAGGTATTGTTGATCAGATTCCATCCTGCCTGCTCCAGTCTTGCTCCGTAGATATCGCTGTAATACAGCTTACCTGTTTCATCTTTGTAGAATCCGGTCATCATCTTGCCGTTTTCCGGGTTCATATAAAAGTGTTTGCCTTTGACAACCCGCCATCCGGTAGCAGGTTTTCCATCTTCATACCAGTAATAATCTCCGGCAACCAGTTCCCAGCAGTTATCTGCTTTTACTACTGTTCCTTTCTGTACATCACAGATATAACCGATACCGTCCCAGATCTGGAATCCTTTCTGTACGATTCCATCTTTGTTCAGACAGTAGGTTTTTCCGTTTACCTCCTGGATGCCGACCTTTGTCTCATCGCGGAAGCCGTCTGCCTGCAGATAATACCATGCGCCGTTGATCTGGTACCAGCCTTCTTCCTGTATCGCTCCGACACCTTTGTCTGCTTTTACCCAGAAACTCTGTTCTACCTGCTGCCAGCCGCTGATACCGGTATCGATGGTTCCGTCGGTTCCCATATAAAACCATGCAGACCCATCTTCCGCATCGTTGACCCATGCATTTTTCACCATGCTTCCCAGATCATCTTTTTCCGGACTCTCGCCCACGTTCTGGAAGAAGTATGTACCTGCCTTCAGTGCGGCTTTTCCCGTTGTCGCATCACCGGTCGTTGTCTTTTCTACTTTTACGGTTCCTGTAACCAGATACCCCTCCTGGTCGAACCAATATGTTTTTCCATTGATCACATACGCGCCATCCGCAGCGTTTGTCTCCTGATTCAGCTGCAACATCCATTTTGTATCGTCATTCACCGAAACCTGTTTCCACTGTGGTTTTACGGCCTGTTCCGATACATCGGTCAGCAGATCCTGTTCCAGAACTTCCTGTACATCCTGGGTTACATCCTGACTCGCAACAGACTCTTTGCTGGAATCTCTGTTTACTGCCGCTGCTGACGGAACTGCCATGGACATTGTCAGAACGATTCCCAGTGCAAGCAGTATGTTCTTTCTTTTTTTCATCTGTTCCCCTCCTTATTATTGCAGATGCCTGTTATACTCCATCTGTTCCCAATCATTGTAGTACATTTTTCCACACATTTCAATTCCATCTGTTCACAAATTTCTTACAATATTCTTATCTCCTTCTGTGCATTCCGTTTCCTTCTCTGCTTGACATTCTCCCGAAACTGCACTACAATCGATACGTTATTATTGTGTTTTAACCACAGGAGGATTCTTTCGTCATGGTAAAGTCTGAATTCGATGACTGTTTTCAAAATGGCAATTACGATGCGCTGCGTCCCTATCATGTAGATAACGCCATCATTCTTGCCGCCGGTATGTGTTCCCGGTTCAAGCCTCTGTCTGATACGAAACCAAAGGCATTTTTAAAGGTCAAGGGGGAGATCATGATCGAGCGCATGATCCGTCAGCTGATCGAGGTTGAGATCCCGGAAATTTATATCGTTGTCGGTCATCAAAAAGAAGCATTTTCTTATCTGGAAGAAAAATACAGAGTATGCAGTCCGGAACAATCTTTCATCCATCTATGCAGCACGAAAGGTACTGAAAAATTCTTATATCTGTTCGTCTGACCTGTACTGTATGGAAAATATTTTTGATCCTTATGTCTATGAGTCTTACTACGCGGGTGCATTTTCCGCAGAAAAGACAGCCAAATTATGTGTCACCACCGGTTTTAACGGAAAGATCTCCCGCATCCGGAGAGGCGGCAGCAACTGCTGGTATATGACCGGTCCCGCTTACTGGGACAATCAGTTTTCCGCCCGTTTCTGCGAACTGATGCTGAAAGAATACGACGCACCGGAATCCGCAGATCTCAGCTGGGAAGCTTTCTTATGCAGCCATCTGGACGAGCTTTCCATGGCGCTTCGCAAATACCCGGAGGGCATTATCCGCGAATTCAACAGTCTCGATGAGCTTTGTCTTTTCGATACTTCTTATATTCCGTACCGGGATTCACTGAAGACAACCTGACCTGTCAGACAAAGATACAACCGTCATACATCATAAAACCGGAAGAGTGGAACCAACGCGTCCCGCCCTTCCGGTTTTTTCTACTCTCGGAATCCGGGATTTTATCCTGCGATCCCGATCTGCTGTTTTGCTTCCCGGAGCCTTTCTTCAAACTGTTCATAAAAATCCCGTCCTGCCTGATACGGTTTCTGGTAAAACTGTGCCAGCAGATACAGATGAATCTTCTTTACAAGAGCCTCCTGTGAGATTCCCACCAACACTTTCTGTGCATCCTTCTGGAAATAATGCCACTGTGCCACAAACCGCTCGTATCTTCCAATCTCTTCCACACCGAGCCAGTTTTTGATCTTTACTTTGGACTTCGGCTCCTTTTTGCACTCATAGATCTGAAGAAAATACTGAAATCCGCCCTCGCCGTCATAGCATCTTCCCAGCGGAAACAGCCGGCAGATCCCCGGACGGATCGCATGGATGTTGCAGCGACCTTTTTCATTCAGAAACGGGCACTGTTCTTCCTTTCCCACCATCTTCATATTCGGCTGGATAAACCCGTCCACCACATGCAGTTCCACACAGGTGCTTAAGAGATCTTCAAAGGAACATTCCAGCCCCGTTGTCAGCCGGTAAATATCCATCGGATCCAGAAAGATCGAGCTTCCCATCCCCCGACAGCAGTCGGAACATCCCTGACATTCACCGCATCCTGCCTTTACCATATCTTTATTTGTATATAATTTCCCGTCGGATATTTCCTGTAAATCAATTTCTCTTTCCATAAGTTCCTCACGTATTCTTTTTCTTGCGCCTTTGTTCTTTCCATATTATAATGAGTTCTGACAGCTGTAACAGCTGAAAAATGAAAAGACAAAGGAGCGTTTATCATGTCAAATCCTGTTATTACGATTACAATGAAAAACGGTGATGTGATGAAAGGCGAACTCTATCCGGAGATTGCCCCGAACACCGTCAACAACTTTATCAGTCTGGCAAACAAACATTTCTACGATGGAAAGATCTTCCACCGTGTCATTCCGGGATTTATGATTCAGGGCGGATGCCCGGAAGGAACCGGAATGGGCGGTCCGGGATACAGCATCAAGGGCGAATTTGCACAGAACGGTGTTGCAAATGATCTGGCTCATACCCCAGGTGTTCTTTCCATGGCAAGAGCCATGCATCCGGACTCCGCCGGAAGCCAGTTCTTTATCATGCACAAAGATGCTCCGCATCTTGAC
>ERZ836877.5236-NODE-5236-length-12552-cov-10.001520_pt1 | contig 12552 bp, 10 predicted proteins | sample MGYA00519469_ERZ836877 | MGnify/ENA primary metagenome ERZ836877 (study PRJEB31850, sample SAMEA3708809) | human gut metagenome | biome: human gut; feature: human-associated habitat; material: faeces | place: China | collected 2014 ... | reverse complement strand
GTCCGTATTCCCCAAAGGTGTTTTTCAGTTCAAAGTCTTCCCAGAAAACGGTGGAAAGGTTTCTGTCCCAATTCTGATTGTAATAGACTACGCAGCAGTCAAAATATTCCCGGCAGCGCTTGATAACCGCAGCCAGTCGGATAATCTCCGGACGGGTACCGCAACCAATCATGACCTTGGTGCGACCGTCGTTTTTCCATTTAAAATTGTGTTCCATATCATTCTCCTATTGACAACCAGTATCTTCTTTTACACCGGCTCGAAGAAGGTGTCCGGGTGGTTCGGGTTGAAAATTTCGTTGCAGGTCATTACCGTCACCAGATTCTCCGTTTCCGACAGGTTGATGATGTTGTGAGTCCATCCGGGAACCATGTAGACAGCCTCGATTTTGTCCCCGGAAACTTCAAATTCCACCGTCTCTCCGGTGTTAATATTCCGTTCCTGAATCAGGCCGTGACCAGCAGCCACGATGAACAGTTCCCACTTGGAGTTGTGCCAGTGCTGCCCCTTCGTGATGCCCGGGCGGCTGATGTTGATGCTCACCTGTCCGCAATCGGCGGTGTGTACCAGCTCGGTGAAAGAACCACGGTTGTCCACGTTCATCTTCAGGGCATACTTAAACTTGTCCGTGGGCAGATAGGTCAGGTACAAAGAATACAGCTTCTTGGCAAAGGAGCCGTCCGGCATTTTCGGCATCATCAGAGTGATGGGCTGTGCTTTGAACTCCTGCAGAAGATTCACGATTTCGCCCAGCGTAACCTTGTGGGTCACTGGAACACAGCAGTAGCGACCGTCTGCCTTCAGAACAGTCTCTACACCGTCGAATTCACAGTGCTGCTCCTTGCCCTCCAGCAGGTCAAACATCCCTTCTACCAAGTCATCGATGTACAGCAGCTCAAGCTCGGTGCTGCGGTCGTTGACGGTAAATGGCTCATCATTGGCAACCGCCCAGCAGAAGGTGCTGACAGCACTGTTGTACTTGGGGCGGCTGTGTCCCATCAGGTTGACAAAACGGTAAACCGCAACCTTTGCCCCGGTCTCCTGAGCATACTGGAAGAATAGTTCCTCGCCAGCCTTCTTGCTGCGTCCGTACTCACTGTTGCCGAAACGACCAGCCAGCGTAGCCTGAATGGATGAAGACAGCATGATGGTTGCCTTGTTATTGTGCTTTTTCAGGCAGTTCAGCAGGTCGGATGCAAAGCCAAAGTTGCCCTTCATGAAGTCTTCCGGGTTTTTCGGACGATTCACGCCTGCCAGATTGAACACGAAGTCTGCCTTCTGGCAATATTCATCCAACTCCTGCGGGGTGGAATCCAAATCATATTCGTAGATTTCTTCAATATGCAATGCCGGACGGGTCTTAGTCTTTCCGTCTCGGATGTTTTTCAGGTTGTTGCACAGGACGGTTCCCACCATGCCCTTGGCGCCTGTGACTAGAATGTTCATCCTTTCACCTCTTTAACGTACTGCCGTACAATCCGGAATATCTGCCCCCTCCGGTACAGTTGCATTATTACATACCGTGACATTTCCTCCAATGCGGGCATATCTTCCAACCTTTGCACCAGTGCGAATCGTACTGTTAGTGTAAAGCAAAACGTAATCTCCAACCGTTCCGCCGCAGTGAACTTCCGTTCCGGCATTCAGCAAAACGCCATTACCTACGGATGCGCCGTTCTGGACGCAGGCGTTCTGCATCAAAACACATCCACAGCCGACTTCAGCAAACGGACTGATATAGGCACTGGGCGCAACGATATTGGGAAAAGCAAAGCCAAGGGCTTTCGCCTTCTCATACACCTGTGCCCTGAACCGATTGTTGCCGATACCCACCACCAGCAAGCCGTACTCCTTCCGCAACTCCCGCAAATCATCAACTCTGCCAATCACCGGAATGCCGCAGATTTCATTCTCCAAAGGTTGTCCGTCATCGACAAAAGCGCAATCGTACTGGAGCATTGCCTGCTCCGCTACCATGCGTCCAAAGCCACCAGCACCAACCAGCAGCAACTTTTTCTTACACATTCGGGATACCCTTCAGCTCGTTCTGGACATACTCGGTGGTCATGATCTTCTTGACGGTGCCTTCCACATCCAGCCGATTGGTGTTGTGGCTGGTGTAGGACTCGTCAGCCATAGTATGTACCTCGCCCTTGACCACGAACTTGTCATAGTTCAGGTCACGGTTGTCAGCGGCAACACGGAAGTAGTGACCCATATCCTGGCTGCGCAGACGCTCCTCACGGGTCATCAGGGTCTCGAACAGCTTCTCGCCGTGACGGGTGCCGATGATGTTCGTACCGGTATCACCAAACAACTGCTGGACTGCCTTTGCCAAATCGCCGATGGTGGAAGCATCAGACTTCTGGATGAACAAATCACCGGGATTTGCATGTTGGAAAGCGAACAAGACCAGATCCACAGCCTCGTCCAGGTTCATCAGAAAGCGGGTCATGTTGGGGTCGGTGATAGTGATGGGGTTGCCTGCCTTGATTTGGTCGATGAACAGCGGAATGACAGAACCACGGCTGCACATAACGTTACCGTAACGGGTACAGCAGATAGTGGTGCCGCCACGCTCAGCAGCTACACGGGCATTGGCGTAGATGACGTGCTCCATCATAGCCTTGGAGATGCCCATTGCGTTGATGGGATAAGCCGCCTTGTCAGTGGACAGGCAGACAACACGCTTGACACCGGCATCAATGGCGGCGTGCAGCACGTTGTCCGTGCCGGTGATGTTGGTCTGGACGGCCTGCATGGGGAAGAACTCGCAGGAAGGAACCTGCTTCAATGCAGCGGCATGGAAAATGTAGTCAACACCGGGCATTGCGTCACGGATGGACTGCGGGTTGCGGACATCACCGATGTAGAACTTCACCTTCTTGGCGGTGTCGGGATGCTTGGCCTGAAGCTCATGGCGCATATCGTCCTGCTTCTTCTCATCACGAGAGAAGATACGAATCTCCTTCAGGTCAGAGTCCAAGAAGTGTTTCAGAACGGTAGATCCAAAAGAACCAGTACCACCAGTGATCATAAGGGTTGCGTTATCAAATGCAGACATTTTTATTCTCCTCCTGATTTAAATTCGAGGCAGCTAGTTTTCTCAAAATAGCATTTGTTTTCTTTCTTATACTAACAGTCTTAAAAAATCATTTCTAATCATTGCGTAGTAAGTTAAGAAGAGCGATGATCGGTACTATAGCGTAGCATTTAGCAAAAAACTCTTTATGAAATTTCATTTCAACAGTCACTTTCCCACAGCTGTGTTAATCTGTAGCTCCTATTTTGCTATTCTCCGTATACAATCCTGCTTTTACCTTCTTAATACAATGCTGGCTGACTTAAGTAGCAAATCTCTGTTAATGTACAAAAACCACGCACAACTTAGAATTAGAAGAATTGTATTTACTGCCATGTTATTTAAGAACGCACCAGCAAAAACGACACCAGTAATTAGTATCGTCACCCAGCTCCTGCACTGAATTTTCAAAGCAACATGCTTTTGGATAATAAAAGCGCGGCAAAGAACAAGGATTGAATAAGCAAGTAATGTTGAAATTGAAGCCGCGTAAAGTCCAAACTTTCTTACCATAGCCAGGTTAATTAAAATATTGGAAATTGCGGCAATAATATTCGTTGCTCCATTTTGCTTTGTCTTCTTTTTCGCAATCATAATTCCGCCCATAAATTGGCCAATGCACGAAACGCCTGCAGCCAAAATTAAAACGGGGGAATAGTAGTATGCCTCAAAATACTTAGCATCAAAAATAAAGTAGTAGAACAGGAAGTTACCACTTATCAGGCCAGTAACCGTGGAAAAAATAAATGGGATCAATTTATTAAAAACACCGTTACAATACTTGGAATAATCCTCGTCTGTGACAGTTTCAGATGCAGACTGAACCCAAGAAACATGAAACACCGAAAACAGTACATTTACAATGGCAGGAATCTTGTTTGCCACTGCATAAATTCCGTTTGCAGCAAGACCAATAAAGTTATTTATAATTAGCCTATCCGAAACATTCACAACCCACCAAGAAATAGAGTTTGGGATCAGTGGCCAAGAATATGCCAGCATTTCTTTTATTGCAGGTATACTCACCTCATAAATTGAAACGAAATGATACGCCTTTGTTGTAAAAAACAACCCTACTGCGGAAATCAGATATGCAAGTGAATAGCCTAAGACTATACCATTGAGTCCTAACTTAAAAATCACCAAGAATATAGTTGAGAATGAAGCTAATAGCACAACTGAAATAAAGCTAAACAGGGAATATAATCCAACTTCTTTAATTCCACGCGCAACCTCACTGAAGTATGTGAACAACATCTGTGAAAACAGTAGCACACAGATTATCCATTTGAAGTCAACAAGTCCAGTGCATTTGGAAAGTAGAAAATAAATCAACATAAAGGTGACATATCCCATTAGCGCAACCGTAAGACTACTCGATACAACTTCTTTTTTCTTTCTACTCTCCAAATCATCAAGTAGAAAACGAAAACACGCTTCCGCAATCGAAAGTGTACAAAAAGGCAATAAGAGCGAGACGTATGTTGTAACTAAATCAAATGCCCCATACTCCTCTACTGACAACCAGTGGGAAAATAGTGGAGCCATTAGGAAAGCAATAGCCTTTGATGCAATTGAGCCAAGTCCAACAATAAATGTATTCTTTATTAACCTATTTCCCTTATCTGACGACATTTTAATAATTACACTCCTATCAGAAATTTTCCTCGAAATAAAGCATCCAGCTAAAGATGAAGAGAGCGTATGATTGTAAAAATCAATTAATGTTTTTCAAATCTTGTACGCAGTTCTTTCCCCCATATCTCACCAAACAGCTTCGTTACAGTTTTCGGATGTACTCTGTAATTCATTAAAATATCTTCCGCAACCTGCGCAAACGCTTCGTTTTTATTCATAATAACGTCTTCACGTCTTGCTAAAGAAATCCCTGTTCCCTCAATATTCATAAGCACGCCATTTTCTACTGGCTTCATTTTTCCATAAAATGTAATCACAGCTTTCTTCACAGGTCTTGTTGTCAAGACATACGGGGTTAAAAAGGTATCATGTACCTGTTTCAAGTCAACAGTAAAATCATACTCCCGGAGTTGTGGTATATACTGCTTGAGCACTTCGGATTCCATTTCCATGAATGCATCGTACCGAGCTATTTGATGCTCATAATCTACAAATCGAAAATTCGGCCTTGCTAGTGAAAGATTGGTCTGAAAACAATATAGCCCTGTCTTGTTATTTTCCCCTTTTTCTCCCATGTTTGTTACATAGGCTACTTTAGGATACACGCAGGTTCGATTTGTCTCAATCAGGTATTGAATAAACACTTTCTTAAATGAAGATCCGTCACGCCACTTAGCTACATTTGGTGGAAGCAGCTCCGGCTTACATTCATAATGACCAAACCATTTCCTAAATTTCTCCCAGCTTTTTCTCATCCAAATCGTCCCCCAATAAGGGTGAGCTAACATAAAGCTATCCCCTGCATCCTCAACATGTGGAAATTTAATATCACGGAATTCACAGAGCAGCGGACTATAAAGTGAGCCCGCTGCAATTCTATCATCGTTGCCATATTGGTCACACAACTGCTTTGCTGCCTCAACAGCATAAGGAGCTGGCATTATGTCATCCTCAAGAAACAGTACGTTTTCAAATTTTTCTGTCTGGTCTCCGGCAAAGAAAAAGTGCCTTCTTAGTCCAAGTTTTTCTTGATGAATGTAGATGTGTTTTTCACCGTAAATCCATTCATAACCTCGCACAAATTCATTTATTTCAGGTGTTCCACCACCGTCTATGGTAATAATCAGTGGAACTGTATCTGTGATTACCAGACGCTTTAGCGAATTAAGCACTTGTTGCAGAGGGCGAAGGCGATTATAACCCATTACGAGGATTGCAAGTTTACTCACTGAAATTTTCCTCCAAAACCACAACTTTCCTATAGCCATTTATATTTGAGTCAATGGATATTCTTCCACCCTCCAAGTCTACACGCGGATGTAAGTCTGTTCGCTGCTCACCCATTCGTTTTTCTGTGCTATACAATTCGGCGAGCACTTTAATGGACTCGTTGCTTGGATTGACCATGAGTACTTTCTGAAACCCTGCGGAATCGGGGTACGTATCTGTAATGATGCAATTATTATTAACCCATGTTGGGTGTCCGTCCACTTTCAACTTGTCAGGCATAAAAATCTCTTTACTTCCGGTTAGATTATACCGATAATAGCGACAATTTCTTGCGGCATCATATGCAGTAACCAATAACTCATCCTCTGAAATCCAGCAATAATGTGATACCGATTTATCTATTTCTAGTGGGATCAATCTATGTTCCGCTATTTGATATACAAACAGCGATGCCTGGTGAATTTTGCCTTTTTCGACAAAGAAAAACATCAAATTGTTTCCCGATGGACTAAATGCGAGATGATTTAAATAACAATTCTCCAAATCAACTGTTCTTTCCATAAATACTTCAATTTCTTTATACGTTACTACCCTATGTGAAGTATTACTCGAAAGATCAACAAGATCGATTCCTTCGCTAGAAATATTTGTATTTGAATCAAGCGGAGCATTAGTATATCCATACCCTGGTCTCATATATCCTAGCCGCGTAAAATTTAAGCTTGCTCCTATCTTTCCTCGGAAATCGATGTCATACAGTGGCTTAATTATTCTTTCTTTGATGCCTGTTTTACAGTCATATACTATCGCATAATAACTTTTTCCATCCCATGCGTTCCAACATATTTTGGACTCACTTCCCGGAACCCATCTGAGACGGCACCCCTGTTGCCAACACCATGCATCAGTACTGTCAATGATTTTTGGGGGATTATTCATTGTTTTTACGCAAATATCAAGTTTTCCACTATCATTAACCCTATTGAACAGCAAGCTGTCTCCCTTAAAAAAATTGATGTCATAATATCCTTGGAAAACATCGTGGTTGAAATCTATAATCTCTGTATATTTAGTATAATACGTTTCTCTTTTTTTCATTGAGAGCACTCTCTTCGTTGCGCGTAACAGTTTGGTGCGCTTTTCCTGTGGAACAAGTCGTCTTAAAATCTTTTTTATCATCTTTATCGCCCCAGACAGCTAATATATGGATTAAACGGTGAATCACCAAGTATTCTTGTTATTCGATAAACAAGCAACAATGCCGCACCCAGAAAAATCAACGTTTTAGATATCTCTTTTCCGCTAATTCTCAAGTCTACTCTGAACAATAGTCTTGGAATGAGCAATGTTGGATAAATGAACATCATATCAGAAAAGCGCGTCATCAACCTCATTTGGAGGACAGTTATCCCCATTGCACACCAAACAAGCGTCCCGTTTACTAGTATTTTCTCCTCCGGATTTTGCCAATCAATTGATCCATTCATAAGCAATATCAATCCAAGCACGAAAATAGCTGGTCTTGCCAATCCAATCACGCCCGACTGAATACCCAGTCCAGAGTAGCCTGTGCTATAAAAGCCTTTTACAAGGAAACGATCCACCAGTTTAAAAATTTCCCCAAATAGGGCCCAAAATAGGCACATCCCGGAGAAAGTTATAATTATGTGCTTTCGATCTAGCAGAGGAACTTGCAGCAAAAAATAGATTGGGATAAATAGTAACGCACTACTGTGAATACCTGACAACACAATTGCCGCGAGAACCACCTTTATAGTTTTACAATCTCGTATACTGTCAACCATCACAGTGGCTAGACCATATGCTAAACATGAACGAACCACATTGAATGAAGAAAAGAAAAAACCAAGCGTAAAAACAATTAAAAGGCTCAAGTGTGGGGAATCAGACTTTTTAGCAATTACAAAAAAAATTGGAACATATGTCATCGTTGCTAAAATGACACAGTAGACCGCAAACTCGTCTGTAAAATATGATATTATCTTTGTCAAAATAGAGAACAGCAACTCATCTCCATTCGTTAATAGGCTATTACCCTTCAAAACTTCAGTAAAAGGTGTTGATGACGTTCTGTAAAAAATCGTCGAGTATCCATAACTATCTGTCCAAAAATCGCCCCGCAATGCTACTATCGCAAGCATTACACAACAGCATAAAATATAGTAAATGTATATCGGTGAGTAGGATTTTTTAACTGCAAGCACTTTTCCTTTTATGCCTAAATGTACATCTCTTTCAAGTATACATCCTATAACCAGCAGTGCTGCAAGTATAGAATATACAGCCACTTCATCACCTCATAACACTTCAACCAGTATTTTCTTTGTTTGGGCCTCACTGGTTTTCTCTCTTTCAACATACTTTCTCGCGTTCTCACCGATGCTACGCAATTGAGTGCGCTCCATTCTATATACACGATGAATAGCATCCGCAAGAGTTTCATCCCGTCTGACAAAAAATAAGTACTCTCCATACTTTTCATCCATTCCGTCCAATTTATAACACAGAACGGGAGTTCCCGAACTCATATACTGTAATATCTTGGACGGGAAAGAGAAACTCGTATATTCGCCTTCATTCTTTCTTGGATTCAATAGTAAATCTGCATCACATTGTAGTTGATATGCTTCCTCTGAAGAAACAAGGCCTCTATACTCAATATTTGGATTACTGGCGGCTGCTTTTCTTATCTCCGGTTCCGCTTCACCTTTTCCACATATAACAAGACGAATTGGAAGATTCTTAAGCATCTCAACTGCTTCCAGCATATCAGTGATACCATAGGCTTTTGTTAGCGTACCTGTATAGACTATTGTAAAATTGTTTTGCGGTCCTGCTTCTCTCCTTTTTACTGTCTCCCTTTTCTTGACCATACCATCTATTACAACCGCACGGATTCTGTGTTGCGGATCTATCTCATCGCGCATCTGTTGTGTAATTGGCACAAGGAGATCCACATATGCAAGTGCATGGCTCATTCTCTTTTCCTCCATCTGGTGCTTCACGCGATATATTAATGATGAATTATGCGCCATATCCGTAAAGCGTGGAAGATCCAAAACGACTAATATGGTCTTCACATTTGGATTAACGAGCTTAACCTTTTCCAAAATACCAGCCATTGCATAAGAATATGCAATCAATATTTTCTGTTCACCCATCTTTTTTTTTGCCCACTTCACAGTCTGTTTCTCTCCAACTCTGTAGAAGAAGAAGGGTCTTATCGGCGCTGTATTCCAAAATCCAACAGCATAATCCTCTGCACCTGACCTATGAGAAAAAGTATGCCCTTTTACCCAAAGCCTGTTGTATCTAAGTGGGAAGATGCCTAAGTTCATTCTTGTTATTATTTTAACTGGTGTGCCAGTGTTTGCTTCAACTCCCTCTACATAGTCCCATTGCAAAATATCCGCAGCGGTCTGAATACCAGCCCTAGAATTACGCCGAATCTTGTCTATTTCGTTCCTTGGATACATTGATCCAAGAAAAAGAATATCAGGCATTTTCCCCTCCAGTTGTAAATTCTGTTTTGAACATATATTGCAATTACAAAGTCTGCTTCAAACGACGGAAGATTCCATCTTCAGTTTTCCCCAACTCCAGTACTTACACGCTCCAGGAAGTCTCGCATCAACTGAGTATATTGACGATAATCAAAAGCATGGCTGTTGCGGCATCTTTCTTTCATCTCAATCATTTCATCAGGTGTCTGCCTCAGTGCATCTTCCAAAGCCCTTTTCCTCTGTTCCGCACTCTCTAAATCAAGTATGACGCACGGGACTCCCTTTTCTGCGTACTTTATATATTCACTGGTATCTGTCATAAGCACTGGTGTACCACAACTAACACTCTCAACGAATTTTGTTGAAAAACCTGCCATTGTCATACGATTTTTCAAACGGTATACAACTGAATAATCAGCGTCTGCAACAACACGCAAAGCCTCATCGTGACCAACTCGTCCATGAAAAACTATCTGATTTTGATACTTCTTCAATAAGTCAACATGGCGCGTCACGACACAGCTATACTGCTCTCGAGTCATTCCGTAGATATCCAATCTCCAGTCCCTACAGGTAGCACTGCACAGTAAATCAATGAACAAGTCAATTCGATCCTTATAGGCCGATTCGTCAACTTTACGTCCGTCTATTGGAAATGGGACACCTACATATGCAATTTTCTTGATTTTTTCCCTTGGTGGAAAGACATACTCGTCTAGTTCTTTCGTGTCTTTCAGAGGAGGAATTACCGCAATGGGGTAATTGCTTCTTTGGGAAAAAAATTGCTTAATATAGCCGCTAACTGCAATGAGACCATCCATTTGAGACGCAATCGAGTAATTCCGCAGATCCCTGTCTATTCTTTTAACAAAGCGCTCTACTCCACTTCCGTGTTTGACATCTGGCAAATCCGCACAATTGGCGATAATTTTTATTTTTTCCTTTTTACACCACCTAGAAAGCCAATGCATTTGAACCGCAAAACCAAGCGATCCATAGCAAATGACATATGCAATTGAGTTACTTCCTACGGTTTCAAGTATGCTTTTCACCAACTCAAACATGTCTCTTGATGCTAATGCTCCTTGAATACTTTTACTAAATTTTAAGGAATAACATTCAAAACCATCAAGAATGGAATAGTGATAGTCTTCTCCTCGTTCAACTACATCTGAATCATTGCAAACCAATGTCACCTTGAACCCCAATTCCTTAAGTATCTTGCAATTCCCGATAATCAGTTGCGTTTGCGCATCCATTCTACTGGGAGCAAAATTTCCAATGTAAATTGCTCTATCTCTCATGCCTATCCTCCAACCTATTTCACATTGGTACGTATTCTGATTCGTCACAATCCATTCCTCTTCTTCCGGTATGTATCTTTATTATCTCCGGTCATCTCAATATCACTTTATATAATGTCTAACGCTTTTTATCCGTCATATTTTCCTTACTTTCTCAATACCTTTTTAAACATGAACTGCCGCAGCCAGTTAGGCGCAGAGGCCGAACAAACTCGAATTGCCGAAGACTTTAAGTACTGTGGGTATGTAATGTATCCGGCTTTATACATTTTCTTAAAAAGATTGACCTGAATTTCGACATAAATCTTTCCCGAACGCCGCTTAAACAGGTTACTGTCAGCTCGCATCCATATCAATGGATCCTGAATGTTATACCCTTTCATGCCTGCAATTAGCATATCGATCCACAGATAGTAGTCCTGCATATATCGGACATCAGAATAATTTCCTGCTTTCAAAACGTCTTTCTTGCGATACATTACAGATGGGTGGTTAAAGGGATTCCTTTTCTTAGAAAAGGCTACAATTTCATCGCTAGTTTCAGGCACAACACGCTTTGCATCTATGACTTCTGGGGTTGTAGAAAACTCCTCAATAACACTGCCAACAATACTAAGTTCCGGATGGGCCGCAAATACTTCAAGTTCTTTCTCACAACGGTAAGGTCGGCTAATATCGTCGCTATCCATTCGAGCAATCAGATCATTGCGGCACTCTTTCACGCCAACCCGCAGGGCATGACCTAAACCGCCGTTCTTCTCAAATCTAACTGTGCGAATTGTTTCGCCATACTTCTGTTGCAGCTCTTCAATAGACGCATTCAGCTCTGGCGTTAAAGGACCATCGCAAACAAGTACAAAGTCGTTCGTCGGCATTGTTTGGTTCATCATACTTTCAATACTCGTCTTCAAGTACTCCGGTTTTTCCTTAAAGTATACTGACATCAAAACCGAGTAGTTTTCATACTTGTTTGCGTCCATCTTCTCTTCCTCTCTCCGCATATCAAAGATTACACCCCCGACTCATCTCAAAGAGTCTGAGCCGTTTATTCCTTATAAAGCTCTACTAATCGTCCTCAGCAGTGTTATTCACGCTGCTGCTATGTCTTGTGCCGCTACAATGAACGCTACGGTAACCGCTGTCTTTAGTCCTGACAGCACCAACGCTCGTTACGGTAACCCCTGCCTTTATTCAAGGTTCCACTCATTCATGCTGCGGTAGCTCCCCTGCTTATGCTGGATTACCCCGCACGAATGAGCATTTCTGCGACCATGTGGTTATCACCATCACTCTCACATCTGCATTGTTATCTCCAAGACCGGGATGAAATCGCAGATGATGTTATCATCGCTCAGACCCGAAACCGCCGTGTGAAAGTCACCACGGTGTCGGTAATACCATCACGGTGCAATCAGACATAAACCCACGGGCTACCGTTGCATCCATAAAAGTGCTTTTTCGGGGTGTAAAAGCCTCGAATTGACCTCGTTTTGCCTTCGCTCACGCCCACACTTTCGGCATTTCGCACTACCAGTAGTGCTATATCGCCCCTGTACCAGGTATTTTTCCAACTTTCTAGCTTGACGCTACTGTAAGAGGTGCGTTTATGCATGATGTCGCTTTGCAATTTCTTCCAATTTTTAGCAGTTCAAAATGTGTAAAATCATCGATATTTAGTGGTTTTCTCCACTCATAGCAGTAGTCTGACCCTCAGAAACTCCCTCGGTACTTTCAGGCATAAACAGGATTTTCACTGTTGCAAACATGATTTTCA
>ERZ836877.5226-NODE-5226-length-12572-cov-3.473117_pt1 | contig 12572 bp, 9 predicted proteins | sample MGYA00519469_ERZ836877 | MGnify/ENA primary metagenome ERZ836877 (study PRJEB31850, sample SAMEA3708809) | human gut metagenome | biome: human gut; feature: human-associated habitat; material: faeces | place: China | collected 2014 ... | reverse complement strand
AGCCCGGCAGGGGTGTAGTCGTTGCCCTCGCTCAGGCCCTTCCATTCCTCCTTGATGAGGATGGCGACAAATGCCGCCACGGCAATGCGCAGCTTTTCAAGCTCGTGGGCATGAATCTCGTAGCACATGCCCTTGTCCTTGAAGTTGACGAGCTTGATATGCACGGCCTTGCGCTCGAAGCTCGTGAGCGTCTCCTCGACGAAGGTGCACGGGGGTTCGTGTGCGCATCCGTAGAGATCCCACACCATGCCCTCGATATAGTAGTGGTGATTGATAACGAACGTGTGTAGGATGTACTCCCAGCGCTCGTAGCGGATGTAGTAGTTAAGCACGTGATTGTCGGGTTTGATAAGGCCGACCTGACCACCCATGCGGCCCATGATCTGCACCTTGTCCTTCTCCCGTTTCCAGCCTTCCTTGCTTTTGAACTGGAGGAAGACGTCGCCGTCTTCGTACCAGGTGTCGAAGTCCTCGTGCTTGGCGATGGCATCTTGCTGAATGTAGATCTTGTTAAATTTCTGAGCCACGAAATCCCCTTTGATTTGCGGTTACGCTTTGGCAATTATAGCCCAGATACCCTTGCAGAATTCCCCGCATGCGGTACTGTCATGAGGACGCTTTTTCGCGTGAGAAATGGCGCATTACGCGCACTCGGATGAGAGGACTATCGTCATGCTCGATGGAACAACCGTAACCCTGACTTTCGAAGGTCGTCTGCCAGATGGCTCCGTCTACGACAAGATGACCGCCGAGAACCCCCTCGTGTTCCAGGTTGGTCACGACATGGTGCTCGATGGTTTCGAGCGCGAGGTGCGCGAGATGGCCGAGGGCGAGAAGAAGACCTTCACCATCAAGGATTGGGAGGCATTCGGCGAGTATCTCGACGAGCACACCGAAGAAATCCCGATGGAGGTCATGCCCAACATGAAGGGCCTCGAAATCGGCAAGGTCATCTGGATGATCACCGAAGACGAGGAGAAGGTTCCGGTTACGGTCAAGGACATCACCCCGGAGGCCGTGACGCTCGATTACAACCATCCGCTGGCGGGCAAGGATCTTACCTTCGATGTCGAGCTTATCAAGGTCGATGAGTCTACGGCTGATGATCCCAATGCCCCCAAGAGGGAGATTCCCAAGGATCCCCTCGACCTCATCATGTAGGGGATCGCGCCATGTACAAGAACATTCTCGTTGCCGCCGATGGATCGGAAAACTCACTGCGTGCAACGGAGCAAGCAGCCTACATCGCATCGCTTGAGGGCGATGTGCAGGTCAAGATCGTCTCGGTTATCGCCATCGATGTGTATTCGGACATGGTCTATGACCCGATCGAGGCGCACGGCGAGGCCCAGCGCGAGATTATCAAGGATGCGGCGCAGGTTTTGGCAGATGCCGGCATCGACCACGAGATCGTGCTGTTGCACGGCCGCCCTGCCGACGAAATCATTCGCTATGCGACGGAGTCGGAAGCCGATTTGCTCGTGATGGGCAGTCGTGGTCTGGGTGCCCTGCGCGAGTTTGCGCTCGGCAGCGTGAGCCACAAGGTTCTCACGCATGCCAAGTGCCCGGTGCTTGTCGTGAAGTAGAGGTTTCTCCACTCCGGCGCTTCGCGCCTGCGGTCGAAATGACAATGGACGGCGGCGCTCCGCGCCTTCCGCTGTCATTCCGAGCGGGTGGACCCCCCTGTCATTTCGAGCGGAGCAGCCGAAGGCTGCGCAGTCGAGAAATCTCGCATTGCGGGCAAGGCGCGTCAGGCGCGCCTTGCCTCATTTTTTTACATATGCAGCTCGGCCCCGGGGACGAGGATGATGCGTCCGGGAGCTTGGAATGCCTCGAGCTTGGCCTCGTCGTACTCGGCGACCGTGGCATCGGCGGAGTCGATGGGCACCTCATGGACAGGAATGTTGTGCTTGGCACCGACGAGCTTGGCACATTCGGAAGCCTCGTCCGCGTTCATGTTGTACACCCCGTCGCAGGGGAATACTGCATAGTCGAGCTTCATGGCGGCAAGCTTGCCGGACTTCATGTCCTCGGTCATGCTCGTGTCGCCTGCTGCATAGAACGAGACGCCATCGAACTCGAGCACGTAGCCAACGCACTCGTCAGACGGGTGGTTCTCGTTGTATGCCTGCACCGCCTGGATCTTCACGCCGTGAGACTCCGTGGAGAGGTACTCGTCGCTCGTGGGGTGTAAATCCCTCGCACGGATGACTTCGCAGCCAGACGCATGGGGCATCTTGTCGACCGCATCATGATCGAAGTGATCATGGGTGACCAGGACGAGGTCGGCCTCGAGCTCGTATTCCTTTCCGAAGTATGGGTCGACGTAGATGACCGTGCTGTCGTCGAGCGTGAACCTGTAGGAGCCGTGCCCCTGAAATAGCATCGTAGTCATGATAAGCCTCCTCGCTCGCTTTTATATCCATATAAGATTATAGGCAGCGCACAATATAATGCACTGCCTATAACCGAAATTATCACGAGAAATGTTTATTTCATCAGCTCGCAAATAGCCTCGTTGAATGCTGCCGAATCTGCGATTTCGAGGCCCTCCGCCAAACGTGCCTGGTTGTAGAGCAGGTTGGCGTACTGGGCGACCTTCTCGGTCTCGCCAGCCTCTTGCGCTGCCTGCAGCGTTGCGAAGACCGGGTGATTGGGGTTGAGCTCGAGCACGTGCTTTGCCTCGGGACGCTCACCGGCGGCAGCCGGGATGGTCGCGAAGTACTTCTCCATGCCCAGACTCACGGGGCCATCGGCGACAATGCAGCAGGCCGCATCAGCCAGGCGCGAGGTGGCCGTGACATTGGTGATATCGTCGGGAAGCGCCTCGGTCATCGCCTCGAACAGCGTGCTGTTCTCCTCACGCTGCTTGGCGACTTCCTCCTTCTCCTCCTCGGTTTCGAGGCCAAGGTCCTCGCCGCTGGCGACGTTGCGCATCTCCTTGTCGTCATAGCTGCCGATGGAGAGCAGGCAGAACTCGTCGACGTTGTCACCGCAGAGCAGGACATCGTAGCCGCGCGAGACGACCGACGTGACGCTCGGGCTCTGTGCCAGGCGCGCGACGGTGTCGCCGGAAGCGAAGAAGATGTTCTCCTGGCCTTCCTGCATGCCGGCGACGTATTCGGCCAGCGTGATGGGCTTGTCCTCCTTGGCGGAATGGAAGAGCAGCAAGTCCTGCAGCAGGTCCTTGTGCGCTCCGTAGGTGGAGTAGATGTCGTACTTGAGCACGTGACCGAACTTGCTGAAGAAATCGACGTAGGCCTCACGGTCGTCTTTGCAGAGCTTCTCGAGCTCCTGCTTGATCTTCTTCTCGATGCGACGCTCGATGGCGATGAGCTGACGGTCCTGCTGGAGCGTCTCGCGCGAGATGTTGAGGTTGAGGTCGGGGCTATCGACGACGCCGCGCACGAAGCCGAAGCAGTCCGGCAGCAGGTCCTCGCAGTGCTCCATGATCATGACGTTGTTGCTGTAGAGTGCCAAGCCACGCTGGAAGTCCTTGGCGTACAGGTTCATGGGCGCATCCGTGGGGATGAAGAGCAACGCATCGTAGTTCAGGCTGCCTTCGGCGTGCATGGAAATCGTGCGCAGGGGAATATCGGCCGTATGGAACTGGGCCTGGTAGAAGTCGGCGTACTCCTCGTCGGAGACTTCGGACTTCTTCTTGGTCCAGATGGGAATCATCGAGTTGAGGATTTCCTCCTCGACGAAGGTCTCGGTTGCGGGCACGTAATCGTCGCCAGCGTCCTCGGGCTTCTCGAGCGTGCGCGTCTTCTCCACGTCCATGATGATCGGATAGCGGATGTAATCGCTGTAGCGCTTGACCAAATGCTTGATGAGAGCCTGCGAGAGGTACTCGTCGTAATTGACCTCGTCGGTGTTCTCGCGCAGATGCAGGATGATGTCCGTGCCGCGCTTCTCGCGGGTGGTCTCGCTGATGTTGTAGCCCTCGATGCCGTCGCTTTCCCACTTGAAGGCCTCGTCGCTGCCGTATGCCTTCGAGATGACGGTGACCTTGTCGGCGACCATGAACGAAGAGTAGAAGCCGACGCCGAACTGGCCGATGATATCGACTTCCTCGAGCTTATCGGAATCCGAACTCTTGAATTCGAGCGAGCCCGAATGGGCGATGGTGCCGAGGTTCTTGTCGAGCTCGTCCTTGGTCATGGCAATGCCATCGTCACTGATGGTGAGCGTGCGGGCATCCTTGTCAATGGCGATCTGAATGCGCAGGTCGCTGCGCATGATGGAGCTGTCTTTGTTCTCGAGCGAGGTGAGGTAGAGCTTATCGAGCGAATCCGATGCGTTGGAGATGAGCTCACGCAGGAAGATTTCGCGATTGGTGTAGATGGAGTTAATCATCAAGTCGAGCAGCTTTTTGCTCTCTGTCTTGAATTTACGCATGGGTATGTGTCCTTTCGCGTGCGTTATATATGTACAAACAGCGATTGTAGAAGAGGGGATATAGATTATGCACGTCCTGTCACTGACATGTTACCTAACTGCAGTTATTTAGAATATCTAAGTCGATAAATAGCAGATATGTGTGACAAATGACCTGTCCACTTGTCACACGCAGTCTAATGATTCGTATCGATGTAGAATGGCGTCCATGACTCAACACATGACATACGATGACGCCGTTGCCACGCTTGAGGGTGCGCTCAAGTTCGGGATGAATCCCTCGCTCGAGCCGATCCGGGCGATGTGCGCTGCGATGGGCGAACCTCAGAAGCGCTACCGCTGCATACAGGTGGCTGGAACCAATGGCAAGTCATCGACGACGCGTATGATCGCGGCGCTTATGCGTGCGCAGGGTCTGCGCGTCGGGTTGTATGTCTCGCCGCATTTGGTCAAGTATCCCGAGCGCATCGAGATCGACGGGTGCGTCGTGAGTGACGAATCATTTGCGCGGGGCATCGAGGCGGCGCTCGACGCAGCGGCGCGTGCGCACGTTGAGGCCACGGAATTCGAGCTGCTCACGGCTGCCGCCTTGTGGCTGTTCGCGCAAGAGGGTGCCGACTGGGTCGTTCTCGAGTGCGGCCTGGGTGGACGCTGGGATGCCACGAGTGTCGTGAATCCGCAGGTCGCCGTCATTACGGGCGTGGCGCTTGAACACACCGCGATCCTTGGCGACACGATCGAAAAGATTGCGGGCGAGAAGGCGGCCATCATCAAGCCGGGAAGCCGTGCGATATTCGCGCACGACCTTGCCGCACGGGAGGTCTTCGAACGGCAGGCGCAGGAGGTCCGTGCGCCGTACGAGAACGCTAATCTCGAGGCTATCATCCCATTTGAAGACGAGCTCGCCAGCCTGCCCGTCTACCAGCGCTCAAACCTCGCGACGGCATTGACGGCTGTCACTGCGGCGCTTGGCCACGCGCCCTCGCCCGAGAGTGTTCGTATGGCGTTGAGTAGGCTGGTCATTCCCGGACGTTTCGAGATTCTGCGACATGATCCGCTTGTGATTATCGATGCGGCCCATAACCCGCAGTCTGCCCACGCGCTTGCGGGGGAGCTACAACGCCTCTTCGAATATGCCAGGGGGTTTGATTCCCTGACACATTCTTATTCGATTGGCGCCGCCCCGCCCCGTCCCACCCTTCTGCTTGGCGTACTGGACGACAAGGACGCGCGCGGCATCATCCGCGAGCTTTGCCCGCTGTTCTCGCGTATCGTCGTCACGGCATCATCGTCATCACGCTCCATTCCCGCGGCAGAGCTCGCCATGCTCGTCGAGGAGGAATGCGGTGTGCGTCCTGAGATTGCCACGAGCATATCCGAGGCCCGCGAGTTGCTGCGCCACGAGCCTGTCATCGCCACGGGCTCGATAACCGTTGCTGGTGAGGTGAAGGATATTTGGTGATAGAATCTCACCAATAGTCCACTACCACAGGCAGTAAGAAGGCAGCATGTCCGCTATTCTCGCGTCGGTACTCACACCTCCCGTGCTCGTCGTCCTCATCGTGACGGCAATCATCTTCGTGGGGCTCTGGATCGTATGCATCATCTGGGTCAACAGGGACGCCAAGACACGCGAAGCCCCCGTGCTGCTATGGACCGTCATCGCCGCCGTACCCGTCGCCGGCTTGGTTGCCTACTGCTTGCTTCGCCCGCCTCTCAACGCGGCCGACTCCACCGAGCAGGTCATGAACCTCGAGCTCATGGGACGGCAGCTCTCCGATTACGGCAACTGCCCCCGTTGCGGCGAGCCGGTGAAGAGCGACTACATCGCTTGCCCCAACTGTCGCGTCCAGCTGCGTAACGTGTGCAACAGTTGCGGACGTCCGCTCGAGCCCAGTTGGCAGATATGCCCCTACTGCGCGCAGCCGCTCACGCGTCAGACACGCCAGCGCTCGGCCTAGCGCAAGTTCTCCTTGCATCGCGCCGTGCTGCGGTGTAGTGTCTCGCCAAGTGCTTCTATCGACGAAGTCCCACTCGGTTTGTGGCCGAGCACGGGCAGAAAGGAAAGACCATGAGCACGATTTCCGTTTACCTTCCCGATGGTTCCAGCAAAGAGCTCGAGGCAGGAGCGACCGTTGCCGATTGTGCGGCGGCTATCGGAGCCGGTCTCGCCAAGGCCGCCGTTGCCGGCAAGATCGATGGTGAGCTCGTCGGCCTCGATGCGCCGCTTGCCGATGGCGCGCAGGTCGAGATCGTCACCAAGACATCGCCCGAGGGTCTCGGCATCTTGCGTCACTCGACGGCGCACATCATGGCAGAGGCTGTGCAGGAGTTCTTCCCCGGAGCCCAGATTGCCTTTGGCCCGCAAACCGACGACGGCTTCTTCTATGATTTTGGCTTGACCGAAAATCTCTCATCCGATGATTTCGAGGCCATCGAGGCCAAGATGAAGGAGATCATCAAGAAGGATGAGCCTTTCGTGCGCGAGGTTGTCACGCGCGATGAGGCCAAGGAGATCTTCAAAGACCAAAAGTTCAAGGTCGAGCATATCGATGACCTGCCCGAGAACGCCGAGATCTCCATCTACCGCCATGGCGACTTCGTCGATCTGTGCAAGGGACCCCATATCCCCAGTTCGAAGAAGATCGGTGCCTTCAAGCTCATGAAGCTTGCCGGTGCCTACTGGAAGGGCGATGCAGAGAACGAGCAGCTGCAGCGTCTCTACGGTACGGCGTTCTTCGACAAGAAGGACATGAAGGAGTACCTCTTCATGCTCGAGGAGGCCGAGAAGCGCGACCATCGCAAGCTCGGCCGCGAGCTCGGCATCTACATGATGGACGAGGAAGCCGGCGTCGGCCTGCCGCTATATCTGCCGGCCGGTGCGCGCATCATCCGCATCATGCAGGAGTGGTTGCGCAAGGAGCTGTATCGCAGGGGCTACGAAGAGGTCATTACCCCGCACATCTACAAGGCGGATGTCTGGAAGACGAGCGGCCATTACGGGTACTACAAGGACAACATGTACTTCTTCGAGATTAACGAGGGAAGTGACGAGGAGCCGCGCCTGAGCGAGTACGGCGTGAAGCCGATGAACTGCCCCGGGCACGTTATCCTCTACAAGAACGACATCCACTCGTATCGCGAGTTGCCCATCAGGTATTTCGAGTTCGGCACCGTGTATCGTCACGAGATGAGTGGCGCCGTGCATGGCCTCATGCGTGCCCGCGGCTTCACGCAGGACGATGCGCATGTCTTCTGTCGCGAGGATCAGGTCGTCGACGAGGTCTGCGCAATCCTCGACCTGGCGGACTCCATCATGAAGGAGTTCGGCTTCGAGTACATGGCCGAGATATCCACGCGTCCCGAGAAGTCCATCGGCACCGACGAGATGTGGGAAAAGGCTGAGAGCTTCTTGCGCGAGGCTATCGAGCGTCGTGGCATTCCATACGAGATCAACCCCGGCGATGGCGCCTTCTACGGCCCCAAGATCGACATCAAGGTCAAGGACGCGCTCGGCCGCTGGTGGCAGTGCTCGACGGTGCAGGTCGACTTCAATCTGCCCGAGCGCTTCGACGTCACGTATCGCACGGCCGATAACACGAGCGAGCGTCCGTGGATGCTCCATCGTGCGCTCTTCGGTTCCATCGAGCGCTTCCTCGGCATCCTCATCGAGCACACGAGTGGCAACTTGCCGTTGTGGCTTGCGCCGACGCAGGCTGTCATCATTCCCATTGCCGATCGCCACGTCGAGGCTGCCGAGCAAGTCGCGGCCGAGTTGCGCGCACATGGTGGGCGCGTCGAGGTTTACGAGCAGAACGAGCCCATGCGCGTGAAGATTGCCAAGGCACAGGGGCAACGCGTTCCCTACATGCTCGTCATTGGCGACAAGGAAGTCGAGAACGGCGAGGTTGCAGTGCGTGAGCGCCATGAGGGCGACTTGGGCTCGATGAAGCTCGAGTACTTCACGAAGATTATCGAGGAAGCTCAGGTCTAATGACGCGGCCCATGACCATCGCCGAGAAGATCCTTGCGGCGCACGCGGGGCTCGACGAGGTTATTCCAGGCCAGCTCATCGAGTGCAGGGTGGACGTCGTACATGCCAATGACATTACGGCACCCATCGCCATCGACGTGTGCCGTCAGGTAGGCGATGAGGTCTTTGATCCGGCACGCGTGGTTCTCGTTCCGGATCATTACACGCCGAACAAGGACATCAAGAGCGCCGAGCAGGCAAAGCTCATGCGCGAGTTTGCGCAGGAGCAGGGTATCGAACACTACTATGAGGTTGGGTGCGCGGGAATCGAGCACGCGCTCCTGCCCGAGAAAGGCGTGGTGGTGCCAGGCGATCTCATCATAGGGGCTGATTCGCATACCTGCACCTATGGTGCGCTTGGGGCGTTTTCGACGGGCATGGGGTCGACCGACGTGGGTGTCGCCTTTGCGACGGGTAGCGCCTGGCTCAAGGTGCCCGAGAGCATCAAGGTCGTGCTCGAAGGGGAGTTCGTCCCTGGCGTAAGCGCCAAAGACCTCATACTGCACATCATCGGCCAGATCGGTGTCGATGGGGCGCTCTACCAGGTACTAGAGTTTACCGGGCCGGCAGTCGCGCAGATCTCGATGGACGGGCGCTTCACCATGTGCAACATGGCCATCGAAGCTGGCGCCAAAACGGGTATCTTCGCTGTCGATGACGTGACGCGTGCCTATGTGGAGTCGCGCGCCGAGCGGCCATGGGTCGAGTACGCTTCAGATGAGGACGCTCGCTATGCGCGTGTCGTGCGCATTGATGTCTCACAGGTTGCCCCGACGGTCTCGTTGCCGCACCTGCCGAGCAACACGAAGCCGGCTGCTGATTGCAATGACATGCGCATCGATCAGGCTGTCATCGGCAGCTGCACGAACGGGCGCATCGAGGACATGCGCGTTGCCGCCGAGGTGCTGCGTGGCCGTGTCGTCAATCCCATGGTGCGCTGCATCATCATCCCCGCAACGCAAGACGTGTACCGCCAGTGCATGCACGAGGGGCTCATGGACGTGTTTCTCGACGCGCATTGCGCCGTGTCGACACCTACCTGCGGTCCATGTCTGGGCGGGTACATGGGCGTGCTCGCATCGGGTGAGCGCTGCATCGCCACGACCAACCGCAACTTCGTCGGTCGCATGGGGGCCAAGGACAGCGAGGTCATCCTCGCGAGCCCTGCCGTGGCCGCCGCGAGCGCTGTCGCCGGCTACGTCTGCACGCCAGAGCAACTGAAGCAATAGGCACCTGGACACGCCTTTCGATGATTGGCGAACAGGTCAAAGCACTATTTTGGTAAGCCATGATCAAGCTCAAAGAGAATGGTATAAGCCGCCTCAAGAATTCACAAATCTTCAAAAGTAAGTAATCGTTTTTTGCTTAGTGAACAGATAGCCTATGCTTGTTTAGTAAGGAATAGCGGCATGGCGATAGTTGACAACTACCTCAATCAGAACGAATGGCAATAAGCTGTTTGTTTATGCTCAAACCTTCTCATATCCTTTAGAGGGGGGGGGCAGGCGACTTCAAGCCGACCTCATTTTCAGCTCCATTTCTGTTTCGCTGTCGCATGATGGACCCAAAATCATGAGCGAGTGGATTGGTGTCCCATTTTACATATTGGGCATCCTCTGCCCATATTCAGCAAATAGCTCGGCTTAGGATTCCATTCATGACCGCAACATTTGCAGCGGACCCTGATTTTTGTATTAGCATTAATGTATTCCTCAAGTACTTCGATATTGGGATTAAGAAAAGAGAGTTCCTCGATGAATTGAGCTGTGGTTCTTCTTTGTTTTGCAGAAATCTCCTTCTGCGCACATCTTGGGCACCCATTGGGATTGCTCTTAGTTAGCGTAATTGCTCTGGGGCTCCAAAAATAACCACACTTCTTGCACCGAACGTCGACTCTAGAATTTGCATTTTTATATTCGCTTAATATCTCAATATCGGGATTCTTTTCTGTTGCCTTAAAGATGAATTGATCATGTGTCATTTTCAAATGACCAGCACATTGAGGGCACCCATGGCCCTTCAACAATTGTCCTGCACGTGGAGCCCACTCATAGCCACACGTTTTACATTTCACATCAATTCGCTCGGATAGCTTCGAGTAATTTCCTGTTATCTGAACATTCGGGTCACCTTTAGTTGCGAACTCTTGAATGAATTGCTCATAAGGCTTGATTCTGGTTTTTCCACGGCGCTTCTCCCAGCACTTCGGACATCCTCGTTCACCGCTGGTCAAGCTGATGGCTACAGGATTCCACACATGGCCGCATTCACGACATCTCACCCGAATCGGATCCATTGATGATATATATTTACCCAATACTTCGATTCGATCATTTATGATTGCGAGTTTGGATACGTACTCTTCATGGCTTAAACGCTGTTTGTTACCGCTGATCTTGCGACCGCACTTCCTGCACCCAGAGCCCTTAAGAAGGCTACCGGCCTTTACCCTCCATTCATATCCACAGGTTTTACAGCGAGCACGAACATACGCTTTAGTATTCGTAAACTCAGAAAGCACCTCAACATCAGGTCGCACAGATTTAACGGCTGCAAGGAACTCATCATTCGTCATCTTCCGAGCACCGAGTTCGGCTGCTTTTTCAACCTCACCCCAACGTATCTTCTTTAGGAGCTCCTCTTTTCCTAGAGATGTGATGATGTCTCTTACGATTGCTTTGAGAGTTTTGTGTTTGTTTTCACTCCGAAGGTCGAATCTATATACCCAGCAGTCTTCGGTAAAAGGCGCCTCCTCTCCTTCGAAGCAGTCGTAGATCGTTATGAGACGTATTCCTGCAGACTTGCATATGTCGCGTTTTTCAGCGTCTTTTTCAATTTTTGATTTGTGCCAAAACCAGGAACCTGGCTCTATCGCAATCCGGTAATCGGGCACCGCAATGTCCAGCTCTTTCCCTATTATTGCTTTATCTCTTGATATCACAGATTGTTCGCCTAGCGCCATTTGCAGCGATACCAAAATGAACTGCTCCATAAAGGAGGTGCTTCTTGCTAAACAATTCGGACAACCATGCCCGGATAGCAAGGATGCGGGCGTTGCTTTCCATTCATTGTGGCAATCGAGACAGAGGACGCTTATCTTATCGCTGCTGCTTTTGTACTGGCCAACAACTTTGACACTTGGATTAACTAATTTAAGCTTTTCAATAAAGCTAGATGTATCGTACGTGCGCTTTGCTGCACGCTTTTTATAGCTGCATTTGAGGCAAGTTGAACCTCTGAGGAGGTTGTGCGGAAGCGGGTACCAGATAGAACCGCATATCAAGCATCGCGCCTCTATCTTCTTCGACATTCCTTGGTAATGACCCAATATCTCTATTTCTGGATTTACGTCCTTTAGTCTATTGATGAATTCCTCATGCGATAGCGGACGGTTTTTCGAACAAGTTGGGCAAGAGCTGCCTCTCAAAAGGCTTCCCGCAGGTGGAGACCACAATGTTCCGCACTTCAGGCATTTTGCCTCTATCGGATCTTTCAAGGTCTTGAAAACGCCTATAATCTCGACATTTGGATTTGCAATAGTAACTTCATTAACAAACTCCTCGTTGCTTCGTTTGTGATGCCCTGAACACTTTGGACAACCTCTACCACTCTGCAAATGACCTGGCGCAATCTTCCACTCGTTTCCGCAGTCTTTGCAACGGACCAAAATCTTAACGTCGGTGCCTGAATATTCTTCAAGTACTTCAATACTATTGATTCCACGACAGCTAAGCTCCTTTAAAAACTCCTCATGTGTTTTGCGTTGTCGAGCGGCTCTTCTTGCTTTTGCGCACTGAGGACACCCACTCTTTGCGTTTACTAGGCTTGATGGTAACGGTGCCCATTCGTGACCGCATTCTTTGCACTTCACGTCTATTCTTGTGCTCGCATTGATATACGATCCTTTAACTGAAATCATCGGACTAATTTCTGCGAGCTCGCGCACAAATTCTTCGTGTGTCTTTTTCTTGGGCATTCTTATCCTCTGGCATCTTTATTCTACGAAACCGTCTCGATTATAATAACAGTATTTCATTATCTATTACACCGCACGTTTCTTTCTGTTTTCAGCAATGATATGGATGCTTCAGCAAGTATGAACTTTGAAAAGATGAGAGGAATATGCCACATCAATGAT
>ERZ836877.5223-NODE-5223-length-12577-cov-2.993771_pt1 | contig 12577 bp, 10 predicted proteins | sample MGYA00519469_ERZ836877 | MGnify/ENA primary metagenome ERZ836877 (study PRJEB31850, sample SAMEA3708809) | human gut metagenome | biome: human gut; feature: human-associated habitat; material: faeces | place: China | collected 2014 ... | reverse complement strand
TTCAGCCGTTCAGCCAGACCATAGAGATATCGCCGCTGCCGCAACCTGCCCCCGCAAGTTTCTCCGGCGCTGTGGGACAGTTCAAATTCGAGAGCCGCATGAGCTCCACGGAACTCCGCACCGGGGAGGCCGCCTCTCTGGAGTATATCATTACCGGTACAGGCAATATCAAATACCTTAAAGCTCCGAAACCGGTTATCCCCAACGAGTTCGAACAGTATACCCCCAAAACGGAGGAGAACAGCCGCGTGACCGGCAACACAATGACCGGTACTGTCACGGCGGAATATACGATCGTGCCGCAGAGTGTGGGAGAGTTCAAGATTCCGGCTCAGGAATTCAGTTATTTCGACATTGCGAAGAAAGAGTACGTAACGCTTACCGCCCCGGGATACACGCTAAAAGTCGCCAAGGGATCGGGTACGACCGCCTCTGTAGACCAACGCGACATCGAGGCCAAGAACCTGGATATACTCCATATCAAACTCGGCAACAAGAATCTGAGCAAAGACCATACTCCAATTGTGCGGTTCTGGTGGTACTGGAGCATATTCGGAGTACTTCTGATAGTGATGATCACTGCCACATGGGCTTACGGACGGCATATGAAACTTGAGGCCGATGTGGTGGGCCGCCGCACTTCCAGAGCGAACAAAGTGGCGCGCAAACGTCTCAAGGCTGCCGAGAAATTCATGCATGCCCATAAGAGCGAGCAGTTCTATGAGGAGATGCTCAAGGCCATGTGGGGTTATCTGAGCGACAAGCTCAACATGCCGGCTTCGCAACTGACACGTCAGAACATCGTGGACACCCTGTCGCAGCGAGGTGTGTCTCCCGAAGTGTCAGACAAGGTGATAAAAATCCTGGATGATTGCGAAATGGCACGTTACACTCCCGATTCATCGCTCGATTCTTCGGTGGAAGCTCTCTACAACGAGGCTACCGATACCATAAACGCGATGGAAAAGAGCCGTATCGTAAGTAAGTCATGAAAATTATCAAACATCCTCTTAACTTACTTGGAGGGATAACTTCTGTTATCAAACGCCCTCTTAAAAACATAAGATACTGACAACATGATAAGAAAAATATATTCGATAATAGTTTTATCAGCGTGCCTGCTCTGTGTGCCCGTTGCCGCATCCGCACAGAATGCCGTGGAGGAAGAGCGGAATACAGAGGCTGCCGTATCGGAGGATACTGTAAGCTCTGATGAGGATCTTATCAGTGCGCCGGCGCAGGAGGAGATGAATGGCGAGGCGCTTGCCGCGAGGGCAGATTCTGCTTATTCTGCCGATAATTTCACCCTTGCCGAGCAACTTTATAAGGCGGCTATGGCAGCGGAGGGGACATCCGCGCCTCTGTTCTACAATCTCGGCAATGCGTATTACCGTCAGGGAAATCTCGGGATGGCGCTGGTGAATTACGAGCGCGCGCTGAAGATAGATCCGACGATGAACGACGCGCGTGTGAATCTGGAATTCGTGAAGACAAAGATCACCGACAGACAGATTGACAGCGGTTCCATAATGACAACCTTGTCAGACAATATAACTGGTTTCTTCAAAGCCGATACCTGGGCATGGATAGCCGTGGTTCTGTTCGCGATCTTTCTCGCCGGCGCGTGCACATATCTGTTCTCTTCGGTGGTGATGGTTAAAAAGGTGAGCTTCTTCGGGGGAATAATTGTGTTTTTTCTGTGTGCCGGAGCCGTGATAGTATCGTTTGCCGCTGCCAACCGTGTAGACAACAATGATTTCGCCATAATCCTTTCGCCTGCCGCGCAGCTGTCGACCTCTCCCCGTGAGGCGCGCACTCAGGCTGAAGAGGCTTTCCTGCTGCATGAAGGCACCAAAGTGGAGATCGTTGACTCTGTGAGCGGAACTGCCGACGGTGCCTGGTATGAGGTGAAAGTGGGGCATGAGCGCGCCTGGATAAAAGCCTCTGATGTGGAGCGCATATAAGCTGAATATGGGGCAATGAAAGAAAATTTTCAGTCTGTGTTCCCATAAATCTTTGATTGCGTAACTATTAGGGCAAATGTCGTTGAAAGTATGTTATAGAACATGCTGAATTGATTTGGAAAAGAGAAATAAGTTATTTAAATTTGAACTCCACGCAAGCAACTTCATTCCATCAACGGTAAATGCATGTAAGTTGCCATAGCGGGAAAGAGCAATTATAAAAACTATTAACCCTCCAAAAATAAAAGAACATGACAAAGACCATCACTTTCAACGACCTGCGTCGCCTGAAGGACAGTCTGCCCGATGGAGCGACAAGCCGCATTGCCGACAAGCTAAACATTACCGCTCAGACCGTCCGCAACTATTTCGGCGGTTCCAACTATGAGTTTGGGAAGAACTGTGGTGTCCACATAGAGCCGGGTCCCGACGGGGGCATAGTGGTTCTTGATGACACCACGATTTATGATATGGCGGTGGCCATCCTCGAGGAAGAGGAGCAAAAGAAGGAGCAATAAAGCCGAAAGGCATCATATCTCCGACGCAAAAAGATAACCGCGCTTTGGGCCGCTTGTTTCGGCGGAACCTTAAGCGCGGTTTTTTAGGAGGGCGTATCGAGATCCGCAATTCTGGCACATCGCCCTCTAAATACTCTCCAAGTTACTATTACAATTCTTCATGACACCGAACCGACTTATAACTTTAGCGATACATACATACGAGCGAGCCTTGCCGATCAAAAATCTTCTTGAGCGGGAGGGCATTTATGTGGAATTGAACAATGTGAACCTTGCGTCGCCTGTGGTGTCTGCGGGGGTGCGCATACGTGTGCTTGAGTCGGATCTGCCTCTCGCTTTGAGAATCGTGGAGAATTTCGAGATATTCGCGGTACCTGATCTCAATGTGATATCAGAGAAAAGGAAAATACTTGTGCCGACGGACTTTTCGGAATGTTCGTTCAATGCGGCAATTCCCGCGATACATCTGGCTTCCCGTCTGAAATGCGAGATAGATTTCCTGTATGCATATATGACTCCGGTCGGGCGGGAGGATGTGCAGCTGTCGGATGTGTACGATTACGAGACAGCCGATATAGAAGCCTCGCATATGCTGCAGACGGAGGCTGAAAGTCTGATGGGGCGTTTTGTGGAGAAAGTGAAGGGGGCGATGAAAGAGGGTGAGATCCCGGTGGTGAAATATGGGACAGTGGTTACGGAGGGGCTGCCGGAGGAGGCTATTCTGGAATATACCCGCGAGAACAAGCCCCTGATGGTTGTGATGGGTACACGTGCCGCGCACAAAAAGGAGTCGGAACTTATAGGCAGTGTTACGGCCGAGGTACTTGACTCGTGTCGTGTGCCGGCTTTCACGATACCCGAGACTGTGGATTCAGCAAGTTTCAGGAATCTGAAGAAGGTGGCATTCTTCTGCAATCTCGACCAGGAGGATATGCTTGCGCTCGACGCGCTGTATAGACTCTTCCCCGAGATGAGCCTTGAAGTGACGCTGTTGCATATACCGCACCGCAGTCTGCGCAAGTCCATAATGCCGGCCAAGCAGACAGAGGAGAACCTGCTTAAGTATTGCCGCGAGCATTTCCCGAACTACACCTTTGCATTGGGGTCTGTAAATCTGCCCCTTGACGAGACACAGTTCAACACGGCTGACGGGAAGAGGGAATATGACCTGCTGTGTATGCCCAACAAGCGCAAAAGCGTGTTCCTGCGGGTGTTCAATCCCTCGCTCGCACACAGGATACTGTTCCGCTCGGATGTGCCGATGATTGTAGTGCCTGTATAGTGCCCCGGCTTCCTGCATGGATTTCTTTCGTAGATACACGATCCCGCAATTATTTTGAGGAATTACTTATTGTTTGACTATGGATATTGATGGAGCGCCATGTCTGAGCATAATAATGCCCGTATATGGTGTGGAACGCTATCTGAATGAGGCGGTGGACTCTGTGATAGCGCAGACTTACACGGACTGGGAACTGATACTGGTGGATGATGGCTCGCCTGACGGTTGTCCCGCCATATGCGATGAGTACAGTCGCCGTGACAGCCGTATAAAGGTGATACATAAACGGAACGAGGGACAGGGGGCTGCGCGCAATGATGCCATAAGAATGGCACGTGGCGCATATCTGGGGTTTGTGGACAGCGACGACAGCATAGAGCCTGACATGTATGAGAAACTGATGGGTGCGTTATTGGAAAGTGACGCCGATATGGCCATGTGCGGGTATTACCTGGATTTCAAGGGGATGAGGAAATTCAAGCAGCCTATTCCCGATGCGGGTGTATATGCGGGGAGCGATCTTATGCGGGAGGGTTATCTGGACCGAAAGGTGCAGAGCATATCGTGCGACAAAGTTTTCAGGAGGGAAGTAGCAGGGGAGGGTTACCCCTCGCAGCGTTATTTCGAGGATCATGCCACTATGCTGCATTGGTTCGCGAAAGTGGGCAAATGGGTGGTGGTGCCCGAGCCGATGTATCATTACCGTATGCGCCGGTCCGGAGTGACCAACGGTTTCAGTGTGGAGAAACGGATGGCCAAGTTCCGTGCCGATCTTGACAGGGCGCGTTTCATGGCGTCTCTTCCTGCCGACAGGCATGGAATGACAGAGGGTGAGATAGGCGCCCAGGTAGTGGGAAGCGCCGTGAGTACAGCGAAAGCAATCGCCCGAGGATGCATGGATGCTGACGCAACCGACCGCGCTATCGCTGAAATACTTGGCTGCACATCGGATTATTTCAATATCTGCCGCGGTATTCTTCCTGCAAAAACTGCACGGCGCTATGAGCTGATGATGAAAAATCCGGTATGGTTCCGCCGAAAGATGAAGCTCGAGCGGATGTTTGTCTTTGCCGGGAACAGAAAAGAGAAACTGTTATACGACTGATGATTTACAAAGGAAAATGAAAGTCTCGCTGATAGTGGCCACATATAACAATCCGGAGTTTCTCTATCTTACACTGAAAAGTGTGATGAACCAGAGGAGGCTTCCTGACGAGATATTGGTGGCCGATGACGGGTCGGGTGAAGATACCCGCATGCTGGTGGAGGAGATGGCGGCGGAGTCTTTTGTGCCGTTGCATCATATATGGCATCCCGACGAGGGGTTCAGGCTCGGGGCGATAAGAAACCGCGCCATCGCTGCGGCCGATGGGGATTATATAATCCAGATCGACGGGGATATAGTGCTTCATCCGTCGTTTATAGCTGATCATGTGGCTATGGCGCGTGAAGGCTGGTTCTATTCAGGAAGCCGTGTGCTGCTTTCCCCCGCAACTACGGAAAAGATGCTCACAAGGAAAATTGTGGAACTTCCCGAGGATGCCCCTGAGCGGAAGAGTGGAAAATGCAGGCATATGCCGTGGCTTATGCGCATGATGAGAAGATATAAAAGCGGGGACGGAGGCTATGTGCGCGGATGCAATATGGCTTTCTGGAGGAAAGATCTCCTGGATGTGAACGGTTACAACGAAGATATCCGGGGATGGGGAAGAGAAGACTCGGAGTTGTCCTACAGACTGATAAATTCGGGGAAGAAAAAGGGTTTCGTGAAGTTCGGAGGCATCGAATACCATCTGTATCATAAGGAGAATTCCAAAGAGAACGACGCGCGCAATATAGCCATGATGGAACGTGCGAGCAAGTCGGGGCTGACGAAAGTGCCGAACGGGATATGCAAGCCGGCGGATGGGAATGTAAAATAAAAGCATTTGAAAAACAGGAAAGTAAAGCCGATATGCAAACTGCGTCTGTGGAAGACACGAAAAAAACTTTCCGGCTCTGATGAAGAAAATATTTCCTTTTTGATTGTAAAAAGAGTAGAATTACTAACTTTGCATCGTGAAAAGCTATTTCCGGTGACAGAATGTCTGTTGCCGGAAGTATCTTTTGTTGGTATCAACAGGTATTGCGTAAACAGCTGTATCTGAAATCTTACTTCAATCAGCATTTAGATTCATCAAAAATAGGTACATATTATGTGTGGAATTGTTGGTTATTTAGGCGATAAACCTGCCTATGAGATTTTAATAAAGGGTCTTCACCGTCTGGAGTATCGCGGTTACGATTCATCCGGGGTGGCGCTGATGGCTCCCAACAATAAACTGAATGTCTATAAGACCCGTGGCAAAGTCGCCGATCTTGAGCGTTTCTGCAGCGAGAAAGATGTGCTATCGGTATAGCCCATACACGCTGGGCCACCCACGGCGAACCGAATGATATAAACGCCCATCCCCATGTGAGCCACAGCGGCAATATCGCCCTGGTGCATAACGGTACTATCGAGAATTACCATGTGCTTAAAGAGGCTCTGGAACTGGAAGGATGTACTTTCAAAAGCGAGACCGATACAGAGGTTCTCGTGCAGCTTATAGAATATATAAAAGATAAAAACCAGTGCTCGCTGCTCGACGCTGTGCGCGGCGCACTGAAAGAGGTGGTAGGAGCTTATGCCATAGCTGTGATCGATACGAATGAGCCGGACACCATGATCGGGGCGCGCAAAAGTTCTCCGCTGGTGATCGGCATAGGGGAGGGGGAGACATTCCTGGCTTCCGACGCCACCCCGATCATAGAATTTACCGACAAGGTGGTATATCTGAATGATGACGAGATAGCCATTATCCGCCGTAACGAGCCTCTCCAGATTGTGGACTCCGACAATGTGCCTGCCGCGATAGACATAAAGACACTGCGCATGTCGGTATCGCAGCTTGAAAAGGGTGGATACCCGCATTTCATGCTTAAGGAGATTTTCGAGCAGCCACGTACCATTCAGGATTGTATCCGCGGCCGTGTGGCGTCGTCGGGTGATGAGGTGCTTCTGTCGGGTGTGACAGAGCATCAGGATCGTTTCATCAATGCCCACAGGATCGTGATTGTGGCGTGCGGCACGTCATGGCACGCCGGTCTTATAGGCAAGCGTCTCCTCCAGGAGATAGCCCGTATCCCGGTGGAGGTGGAGTATGCGAGTGAGTTCCGTTACAGCAATCCGGTGCTGACGCCGAACGATATAGTGATCGCGATCTCCCAATCTGGCGAGACCGCCGACACCCTGGCCGCCATACAGATGGCGCGCAAGTGCGGCGCGTTTGTATATGGCATATGCAACGTTGTCGGTTCGTCCATAGCCCGCGCTACCGATTCGGGCACCTACATTCATGTCGGTCCGGAGATTGGCGTGGCATCCACAAAGGCATTTACCGGGCAGGTAACCGTGCTTACGATGCTAGCTCTGGCAATAGGCACTCTCAAGAATACAATTTCGAAAGAAACACGCCAGGAGATCGCCGATGCCATCCGCGCCCTTCCGTCGCTTATAAAGCAGACGCTCAAGCTCAATGACAGCATAGAGAAGCTCTCGGGCATATACACATATGTGCATAATTTCCTTTATCTCGGACGAGGATACAACTACCCGAGTGCGCTCGAGGGAGCGCTTAAGCTCAAGGAGATAAGCTATATACACGCAGAAGGATATCCTGCGGCAGAGATGAAGCACGGCCCTATAGCGCTGATTGACCATGAACTGCCCACTGTGGTGATAGCTCCCGACGACGAGATGCATGAGAAGATCATATCCAACATACAGCAGGTGAAGGCCCGCGGCGGCTCCGTGATCGCTGTGGTGACCAAAGGTGACACTACTATCAAGGAGATCGCCGACCATGTGCTGGAGATTCCGGAGGTACCCGAGTGTGTGTCGCCTGTGATAGTCTCGGTGCCTCTGCAGCTTCTGGCCTACCACATCGCCATCAAGAAAGGGTGCAATGTGGATATGCCCCGAAACCTTGCCAAGTCTGTAACTGTGGAATAATAAGCAAGCTCCGTTGCAGAAAATGAAAAACGGTAATCTATATGCCCAGCTGTTCTCCTCTTTCATGCGTATAGGCGCATTTACTTTCGGGGGCGGCTGGGCTATGATATCCCTGATAGAGCGTGAGGTTGTCGATAACCGGAAGTGGATAAAGCGCGAAGAGTTCCTTGACCTGCTTGCGGTGGCACAGTCGCTGCCAGGTATTCTGGCTGTGAACATTTCTGTGGCTGTAGGCGACCATCTGCGCGGCATGAAGGGGAGCATAGCGGCTGCTCTCGGCACGATTATGCCATGTTTCCTGATCATACTCGCCATTGCGGTGTTCCTGACCCCCGACCTGATTCAGAACAACCATGTAGTCAGCTCCATCTTCCGCGGGATACGTCCGGCGGTGGTAGCTCTGATTATCGCTCCTGTAATAACGACTGCGAAAGCATCGCATATAGGGTGGAAGACGGTATGGATTCCGGTGGTAGTGGCGCTTCTCATTTGGTCGGGTATACCATATGTGTCAAATCCGATTATGTTCATAGTGATCGGAGGGGCCGCAGGTTATCTATGGCTCAAACGCCAGGAGCGTCTGCTGACCGACGCCCAGATAGAGCGTGAGGAGAACGGCAGTGATGGCGGGGAAGGGGGCAAAGATCCCGATCCCCTGAAATAACACGTTTATTATGATATATCTTAGACTTATCTGGAGTTATCTGAAAATCGGTCTGTTCGGCTTCGGGGGCGGTTACGCGATGCTTTCCCTGATAGAACGCGAGATTGTGGGTCCGGGATGGATCACCGAGAAGATGTTTACGGATATCGTGGCCATCTCGCAGATGACTCCCGGTCCCATCGGGATAAACTCTGCCACTTATATCGGTTATGCGGCCCCGCTGCATGCGGGTTACGACAATCCTTTATGGGGATTGCTCGGGTCGCTGATATGTACGTTTGTGGTGGTGCTTCCGTCGTTTCTGCTGGTGGCGTATACGAGCCATTTTATAAAGAAACATAAGGAGAGTGTGGTGGTGAGGGGTATCTTCATGGGGCTGCGGCCGGTGGTTATAGGGCTTATCGCGTCGGCTGCTCTGCTGCTGATGAACGAGGCCAATTTCGGCAACGAAACTCGGGAGGTAGTTATTTCGGTGGTGATAGCGTGTGCCGCACTGGCCACGGTGCTTTTTACAAAGATCCATCCGATACTTGTGATAATACTTTCGGGACTGGCCGGTTTTATAATATATTATTGAAAGGGGAACGGAAATTATGAGAATGACATATGACGAGGCTGTGGAGTTTCTGTATCTGCAGACGCCTCAGTTCCAGTCGATAGGCGCGGCGGCATATAAGCCGGGGCTTCAGACGGTGACAGATCTGGCTGTGGCTTTCGATAATCCGCATATGAACTATCCTGTGGTGCATGTGGCCGGCACAAACGGCAAAGGATCCACTTCGCATACGATTGCGGCTGTGCTGCAGGCCGCGGGATATAAGGTGGGACTGTACACATCGCCTCATCTTGTGGATTTCCGCGAACGTATGAGGGTTAACGGTGAGATGATTCCGCATGACGAGGTGGCTCGTTTTGTCAACGGTTATAGGGAGTCCGGTCTGTCGGAAAGGCTCGCCCCGTCGTTTTTCGAACTTACAACGGTGATGGCTTTCGAGTGGTTCAGCCGCTGCAAGGTGGATGTGGCTGTCATAGAGGTGGGACTTGGAGGCCGTCTTGACTCCACAAATATAGTGGATCCTCAGCTTTCGGTGATAACCAACATTTCATTTGACCACATGGCGCAGCTCGGCAACACGCTTGAGGATATCGCCAGGGAGAAAGCAGGCATAATGCGTCCCGGGATACCGGTGGTGATAGGGGAGCCGAAGGAGAATATCAGGAAGTTTATGGAAGAGTGCGCGTACAAGTGCGGCGCGGTTCCCAGGTCGGTTTGCGGTATGTTTCCAGATGCGGATTTCAGCTATTCCGCCGACGGGATGCTGAGGGTGGATGGAACGGAATTCGGGGCATTGGAGTATCAGCTTACAGGTGACTGCCAGAGGGAAAATTCACTGACGGTGCTTGCCGCACTGAAAGAACTGAGGTCTCTGGGGTGGAAGATAAAGGACTGTGATGTCGCCGAGGGTATGAGGCATGTATGTGACACAACCGGTCTGATGGGCCGGTGGATGAAGATTGCCGACAGACCGCTGACGATATGTGATACGGGGCATAATGAGGGTGGATGGGAGTTTCTTGCCCCACAGCTTGGCCGGTTGCCGCGTCCTCTTGTTGTGGTGCTCGGATTTGTGAATGACAAGGATACATCGCATATTTTCCCGAAATTGCCTGAGGACGCCATATATATATATACCAATGCGGACATTCCGCGCGCGCTTCCTGCGGACAGGCTTTCTGAGATTGCAGCGTGTGCCGGCCTTGCGGGCAGGGCTGTGGCAGGTGTGAAGGAAGCCTATGACAATGCTGTAGCGTTGGATCCGGCGGCTATATTTATCGGGGGCAGCACTTTTGTAGTGGCTGATCTGCTGAAGAGCCTCGGCAAATAGCATTTCTGCCCTGTTCCATAAAATATAATGTCCCCTCCCGACAGTTTCTTCGCATGGCTGTGGGAGGGGATATTGTTTCTGTTATTCCGTGGAGTGATATTCCAAAGAATGGCAGGTTATTCTGTCACCTTGATATATTTTACTCCGTGGGGGGCGACGAGGTAACTGGTGTCGGTAGTTGAAAGGTCTTTCTGACGCCAGAGATCGCGTATGTTTTTGACGTTTCCTATTCCGAGCGCTTTCTTGTATTTGTTGAAATCTACGGTCTGCTCGTCTGTGCCGACATTGAAGATGCCTATGGCACGGCTTCCGTCGCTGAGGGGACGGCTCCAGATCTGTATATCGCCGTCGACGATATCGCGTTTGGCCTGTTTGCCGAGGGTGTCCTGGTTGATGGCGTTGACTTCGTTGTTGCAGAGGAGATTGATAGTGAAATCGTCGAGCTGTGCGAGATCGCATCCGATGAGCATGTTGGCTGCGAGTAGGGTCCACAGTGTGATGTGGGTGTACTGTTCGTCGGGTGTGAGGCGTGAATCCCTGAGGTTGTCGCTCCATCCTACTTTTCCTACGATGAGCATGTCGGGGTCGTTCCAGGCTCCCGGGCGTGAATAGGGATAGAGATCGGCCTGCTGTACGAATCCTATGTCGTAGAGTGACTCCCATGTATCGACGATATCGCCTGTGGTGCGCCATGAATTGGCGTCGACGCATTCGCCCCATTTCCATACGTCCTGCATGCCGTACTGGCAGAGGCTGTAGAATATGTCGCGTGGCTGTTCGCGGAGGAATCCTTCCATGAGGAGGTATGGGCGGATGTATGATGCGAGGGTCTCTTTGTCGGCTTCGTTCTGATGTTTGCGCCAGTATCCGCACCAGTCGTATTTGAGATAGTCTATTCCCCAGGAGTTGTATGTCTGGGCATCCTGCTGTTCATGGTCAAGGGAGCCAAGATAGTTGCCGCATGTCAGATCGCCGGGGGAGGAGTAGATGCCGAATTTCAGTCCTTCGCTGTGGAGCCAGTCGCCGAGTCCTTTCATGTCGGGGAATTTTTCGTTGACAGCGATTGTGCCGTCGGCGTTGCGTGCGGGTGCTTCCCATGCGTCATCGATGTTTACATAGGCATATCCGTAATCGGCCAGACCTTTGTCAAGAAGGGCTTTCGCGCTTGACATCACTTTATCCTGCGATACGCTCAGACCCCAGCAGTTCCAGCTGTTCCATCCCATGGGGGGTGTGAGTGCGATGCGGCTTCCGACTTTTACGGTGAATTTCTGTGTGGCCACTCCTTTGTCATTTTTGGCAGTGACGGTGAATGTGTAATCGCCCGGTTTGTCAAGCTTGCCGCTTAACGCTCCGTTGTCGGGATTCAGGCTGAGGCCTGCGGGAAGGTCGGATGAGGTGATCGTCATGGGGCGCTGACCTGATACGCCGAACCGGAAGTGGATCGGGGAGCCGGGACGTACGCCGTATACTGTAGTAGTGTTGAAGCGCGGTGTTTCCGGTGCCTTGGGTGTGAGGATGTATTTGGGGGTGTAGGCCGCCTTGATCTGTTCGCCGCTTTTTTTGTCGGTGAATGTGGCTTTTACCCGCAGGCAGTCTTTTTTGTCGTAGGGGAATGTAAGTCTGGCCGGTTTGTTTTTTGTGGCGGAGACTTTTTTTGTGGTGCTGTCGATCAGTTTGCCTGTCTCTATGTCTGTCACGTCAATGGTCAGTGTGCCGGAAAGTGTAGAAGGGTAGCTTTCGTTCAGCGTAACGGTGTATGTAGGCATGCTGTCGAAATTCTCCTGGCTGAAAGTGATCGATCCACCGTCGATGCGGTCGGGTACACTGACGTTCACATGGCCGCCATACATGCCGCCGGGTGCGTTTCCGCTGTAACAGCGTACAGCGAGCACGTTGTCCTGATCCCACTTGATGTTTTTGTCGTTGGCTTTTACGATATATTTGCGCGGCACATTGAACAGGGCGCTGTATTGGCCTTTGTCGCCGGGCATGTTTCCGGTCTTTCCGATCAATACGCCGTTGAGATATGCCTCGTCGACATCATCGATCGTCCCGAGATCGAATACGATGTATTCTTTCAGGTCGGAATTGTCGAGCATAGCTTTGGTGGGGCGTACATGAAATCTGTACCATCCAAAGTTTGTTTCCGAGGGGATGCCCTGACTGTCCCAGGTGCCGCTTACGTCCAGTGTCTGCCATGCGGTGTCGTCGTAATCGGCATTTTTCC
>ERZ836877.5222-NODE-5222-length-12582-cov-4.183683_pt1 | contig 12582 bp, 10 predicted proteins | sample MGYA00519469_ERZ836877 | MGnify/ENA primary metagenome ERZ836877 (study PRJEB31850, sample SAMEA3708809) | human gut metagenome | biome: human gut; feature: human-associated habitat; material: faeces | place: China | collected 2014 ... | reverse complement strand
GTGCGACCACATCTTCTTTCGGCTGTTCCACTTCCACTACAGGAGTTTCCACCTTCTCCTCTACCACGTCTACAACAACCTCTTTTACAGGTTCGGCAACCGGTTCTTCTTTCTCTTTTGTAAAGGAAGGTTTTCTTTTGTTCAAACTTTCCAAATCAATTTTCCCTACCGGTTTAAATTTAGGACGCGCGCTTTCGGGCACAACTGTTTTTACAACCTCTTCTTTTTTTTCTGCCTCTGCCGGCACTTCTTCAAAGCCATCAATTGAAATTGAAGCTTTATTACGATCTTTATTTTGACGTTCCTGAATAAATTTTTCAGATTCGAGCCGCAGATTCTTATCTTTACTAAACTCCTTTACGAGCAAAGCATATTGTTCTTCCGTAATTTTTGTATTAGGGTTTACTTCAATATCAGCAAATCCTTTCTTCTGCAAAAACTCGACTACCGTCGTTATTCCTACATTTAAATCTCTTGTTACTTTGTTTAATCTAATCGTCATACTTTACTCCTCAAATTCTGCCTTTAAAATTCTCAACACCTCATCTACCGTATCTTCTTCAAGGTCCGCTTTTTCGATGAGCATTTCACGAGGAGCACTCAATACACCTTTCGCTGTATCAATGCCAATGCTTTTTATCGCATTAATTACCCACTCGTCAATTTCGTCCTTGAATTCTTCCAAATAGATATCTTCTTCATCTGCCGCTTCATCCAATTCACGGAACACATCTATCGTATATTCGGTAAGCATACTGGCTAACTTAATATTCAAGCCACCTTTACCGATTGCTAAAGAGACTTCCTCCGGTTTTAAATATACTTCCGCTTTACGGTTTTCTTCATCTAAACGGATAGAAGATATTTTTGCCGGATTTAATGACCGCTGTATAAACAGAGAAATATTGGATGTATAGTTAATCACATCAATATTCTCATTACGAAGTTCCCGAACAATACCATGAATACGAGAGCCTTTTACACCGACACAGGCTCCTACCGGGTCAATGCGGTCGTCATATGATTCTACCGCAATTTTAGCACGTTCGCCGGGAATACGGGCTATTTTCTTAATCGTAATCAGTCCGTCATTAATTTCAGGAACCTCCATCTCAAACAAACGCTGCAAGAAGACTGGGGATGTACGACTAAGAATAATCTTCGGATTATTGTTCGTATTATCCACGCGAGCCACTACAGCTCTCACCGTTTCACCCTTACGATAAAAATCGCTCGGGATTTGTTCTGTTTTCGGAAGAAGCAATTCGTTGCCTTCATCATCGAGCAACAGCATTTCTTTCTTCCAAATCTGGTAAACTTCCGCACTAATCACCTCGCCTACCTTATCAATATACTTGTTATATAGGCTGTCTTTTTCTAATTCTAATATTTTAGAAGCTAATGTCTGGCGTAGATTCAGAATAGCACGACGACCGAAGTTGGCAAAAATAACTTCATCCGTTACTTCCTCTCCTACTTCATACGAAGCGTCTATTTTCTGTGCTTCCGATAAAGGAATCTGCATATTCGGATTTGTCAAATTCTCATCTTCTACTACCTCACGATTTCGCCAAATTTCAAAATCACCTTTGTCGGGATTTACGATTACATCATAATTTTCATCAGTTCCGAACATCTTTGCTATCACACTGCGAAAACTCTCTTCGAGCACGCTCACCATCGTTGTTCTGTCGATGTTTTTTAATTCCTTAAATTCCGAAAATGTATCAATCAAACTGATTGTTTCCTCTTTCTTAGCCATAACTTCTATTTAAAACTAATTAGATATTTAGTATATTTTATTTCATCGTAATTCAGGTCAACATCCTCTTCTACCAGTTGTGGACGTTTAGCACCCTCCATCTTTACCTTTTTTGCAGTAGTTATCACAAAATGATTTTCATCGGCCATTTTCAAAACTCCCGTAATTTTACGGCCATCTTTCATCAATGTTTCAACCTCTTTACCTACATGATTTTTATATTGTTGAAGCACTTTAAAAGGTTGTCCTATTCCGGCAGACCCTACTTCCAACTCAAAATCTTCCTCCTCACGGTTCAATTTGGATTCAATAAACCGGCTCAGCTCTACACAATCTTCAATCCACACTCCTTCAGCATGGTCTATTTCCACTACAATTTTATCATCCGGACTTACAGTTATATCTACTAAAAAATAGTTTTTTCCCTGAAGCCACTCCTTCACAATGTTCTCTACAAGATTTCTATCTATCATTCAATTCACTATTTAGAATAAAAAAAGGGCTTTAGAAAGCCCCTTCACATTTTCATCCATTTCGGTTGCAAATATACAAATAATCACGTCAACCACAAAGATTTAAAGAAAAAATATTATTTTTGCCACAATAAATCAACCCATAAATGAAATGACTATGTTTAAAAAGCCCCATAACCCCAACAAACAATTTATGATAGGTGCAGGTGTTTTAGCCTTCGCGGTAATTTGCATTGTGATACTTTTCACTCTATTAGCTTTCGGAATGAGCACTAAATCCGAACAATCCGTTGCCTATACAGACCTGTACCAAATCGAATTGGGACGGGGATTTGCCGGAGATTCGGTTTCCATATACCTTAATGACAGCCTATTGTTGAACAAAAAAATAGTATCCGATACGCTTTGCCTGAAAATAAAACGCTTTGACGAACTCAATGCCCTTTTAGTAGTAGACAACCAGACAGATAAAGTAACCACCTTTGACTTAAAAGAAAAAGGTGGCCGGATTATTCTCCGAAAAAAAGGAGATTTTATTTCGATGACGTCAGTGAATTGGTAGCGGCAACCGGCGCCAATACCGCTTCATACGCCGTCTTATCCGCAAGCACTTTCAAGGCTTCTTTCAAGTCGGAATCGTCTTTCAATTGCTGAACAATGGCACCTTTTTGGAAATAGTAGCGTTTTACTATTTCAGCCTCGATTAAACGTTTGATATCTTTAGAGAAATGGTCCAAATCACGGTCTAAATTATGGTTTAGTTTCTTTTCAAGCGCTTCAAATTCCGGTTTGGCATCTTCCATATATCCTTCGATTCCCGCAATTTCCTTAAGTGCTTTCAATGCTTTCTCGCTCTCTTTGTCATAAGTAAAATTAGACTTTTTCACTTGTTCCTTAAACTCTGCATAATCCGTATCTGCCAAAGTAAAAGTCTCAGGAGAAGCAATTTCGGGATGCTTTAAACAATAATCCGTCGCATAGTCGAACAAGACATCGTCATTAACCAGATAAAACAACATGGTAGGGAGCTTTTCATCCTTCACCTTGATGTCCGGAGTCACACCACCACCGTCTCGAACCTCACGACCGGCAGCCGTATGGAACACATGTGTCAAACTATCAGGAATACGTTCCGGACGGCCTCCCGCATCCCGGTTCTGATAATTAATAGCTTGCACACAACGTCCACTTGGTATATAATATTTAGAGGTGGTTACTTTCAAGTTTCCACTATATGGCAAATCACGAATAATTTGCACCAACCCTTTTCCATACGTACGGGTTCCTATAATCACAGCACGGTCTAAATCCTGCAAAGCGCCCGCGACAATTTCCGAAGCCGAAGCCGACTCGTCATCAACCAATACCGCCAACGGCATGTTCACGTCTAACGGTTCTTTTGTCGTTTTACTTACAGAAGATGCTTGCTTCAATTTACCCTTCGTAGAAAGCACTTCGACTCCTTTCGGGAGAAATAGATTCAGTATTTCAACAGCCTCTCCCATCAATCCGCCATGATTTCCTCTCAAATCCAGCACCAAAGAAGTAGCTCCTTTCTGTTTCAAATCAATCAATGCTCTCCGTACATCCCGAGAGCAATTCTCCGTAAAACCGTTTAACAGAATATAGCCTACCTGATTGTCCACCATACCGTAATAAGGAACGGCCGGAGTTTGAATATTCTTACGAGTCATTTTTATCTCCATTGGCTGCGAAGTGCCCGGACGCTCAATCTTTACCATAAAACTAGTTCCGGCTTCACCCCTCAACAAATCGCTGACCTCGGCCGTAGTTTTACCCGTAAGGTCCTTTCCATCTATTTCAAGCAATACATCTCCTGCCTTCAAACCGGATTCCGCCGCAGGCATATTTTCGTAAGGCTCGGCTATAACCACATGATTTTTGTTCTTATGGAAACGAATAACAGACCCAATTCCCGCATATTTGCCGGTCGTCATCAATTTCAAATCTTCCGATTGTTCTTCCGGATAATATTCGGTATAAGGGTCCAATTGCGCCAACATGGCCTTTATTCCCACCCCAATTACTTTTTCCGGATTAATCGTATCTACATAAAACAAATCCAATTCTTTGAAAACAGAATTGAAGATATCCAAATTCTTAGATATTTGAAAGTTTCGATTATCGCCTTTAAAACTGAACAGACTACAAGCTACCAGCACAATGCCTACTACGATGACCAGTCTTTTATCTACAAACTTCTTCATAATTTATTAATTCCTTACACCGCACCCACCGTTCATTGAACCCCAATAACAGATAGAGTAACAGTTATTCATCCTATTTTTCACAAAAGTAAAATACAAACAGCCTATTCCGATAAAATAGCATCAATATTTAACTTTATTTCGTTCCACTTTTCGTTTGATAAAGTGGTACCAATCACCTGAATAACGTGAGTTGCCAGCAAAGCCCCTATCATTCCACACTTCTCCAAAGGCGTTCCTAAAGTCAATCCATACAAAAATCCGGCAGCAAAATAATCGCCCGCTCCGGTCGTATCAATCGCCTTATCCACTTTCACCGCATCAATATGGAACACCCGGCTTCCTTTCTTTATCATAGCTCCTTTTGCTCCCAATTTCACTACGGCAATACTGCATTTTTGTGAAATCACATCCAATGCTTCTTCCGGCTCCTTTCCGGTAAAAGCACGCGCTTCTTCTTCATTGGAAAATACAATGTCTACATAAGTCTCTATCAGATAAGTAATGAATTCCAAATCTTCCGCCACAATATTGTAACTTGCCAAATCCAAACATATCTGCAATCCGGCCTGCTTACCCAATTCCATGGCATGCAAAATCATTTCATGGTCTTGCACCAGGTACCCTTCTATATATAAATAGGAATAACCGGTAAACATACTTAATGATAAATCTTCCGCTTTCAGTGTTGAAGCCGCTCCTAGATAGGTACCGAAAGTACGTTCCCCATCCGGAGAGATAAAGGTAGAGGCTACCCCCGACGGCAAATTACATTCCAGCAACCGGGCTTCTATGCCATGCTCTATACAGTTATTCCGAAAGAAATCGGCAAATTCATCATGGCCTACTTTTCCAATAAAACCGGGCGCTACCCCCAGATTAGCCAAAGCAAGAATTGTATTCCCGGCCGAACCTCCTGTTGCCCGATGCGTCTTCATGGTTCTAAATGTACGATTTATTTGAGCCAGTTTTTCCTCATCAATTAACTGCATACTACCCTTCGGAAGTTGCATTTCCTGCAACGTTTTGTCGTTATCTAATGTAGCCAACACATCAACCAGTGCATTGCCCATTCCAATTATTTTATCCATATCTTATAAATTTTCTGCAAAGATATTGCATATTTCAATATTTCCTATTAATTTTGCACCGCAATTCGGTAAAGAACATGCTTCAATAGCTCAGTTGGTTAGAGCACCTGACTGTTAATCAGGGGGTCGTTGGTTCAAGTCCATCTTGAAGCGCTTTAAAAGAAAAACGAATTGTATGCTTCAATAGCTCAGTTGGTTAGAGCACCTGACTGTTAATCAGGGGGTCGTTGGTTCAAGCCCATCTTGAAGCGCAAAAAGGTTCGCGAAAGCGAGCCTTTTTTGTTTCCAATCATAAAGGGAATACATAAATGCTAATAACTGACCCAATAAATCGCAAAGCCCACTGGCATATCGCTTCAAGCAGTCCTAAAACAGAAATAACAAAAAGAACGAACTGTTACTAAAAACTAAACGAAGGAAATTCCCCTAATTCTTTTCTCATTTCAGTTTTCATACTATCTATTTCAGCAGATGAGATTTTTACTTCTTTATTTACAATCTGCCAAGCCAACATTTTGGCTTCTTTTTCTCTATTGCATTTTTTATAAACATGATAAAGCTTATACAGAGGAGTAAACTTTACCGGGCACATGTTAGCGGCCAGCTCAAAATGCTTTATCGCCTCTTCCTCTCTATTCAGTTGAGTATATGTTTCTCCCAAAAGTATTTCCAAATCATAATCGGCCCAATGTTTCCTACATTGAAGAGAAATCTGCAAGCATTTCTCATATTGATTCCCTATATAAAGCTCTGCTGCATAGTTATAGAGAAAATAGGGATTATACCCCAATTGCTTTTGAAGCGATTCATACAGCGGAAGCATTTTCTCAGTTTGTCCCATCAAGGATTTATCCGCTATCTTTTTCCAGTTCCGCTCATTTTCAAAACGTTCCGTCACTTGAATAAATAATATCACACCTGCTATTCCTAAACAAACAGCAAACCATTTTTTGCACTTATTCAACACAAATAGACACAGATGATTCCTCGCCAATACATATACGTTTAAGAAAAGCATTATCCATGTAAACGGATAATTAAAAGGATAAGAGAAAAATGAAAAGGCTAAAAGACTTAATAATGAAGCGACAGCACTTTTTTTATTCCAAGAAGAGAAACGCATGTAGCAACGACATAAGAAAATACCTGAAACAAAGACTACCAACAAAGCCCCACCACCTCCCTGAATCCAAAGATTCAGATATTCATTAAACGGATGCCGAACATTATCCGCCAACATCCTCCATTCACTTTCCGGATTCTTTTTAAAATAAGCCGCTTGATAATCCATATAATGAGCCTGAAAAGCTCCCACACCATATCCGGTTATCGGACGTTCTTTTATCATTTCCCAAGTGCATTTCCATATCAATATCCGCCCGTCGGCCGAATCTTTCTTTGTAAAATAAGCAACCCCCATCACAACTACCAACACAAGCATGACTCCGGTTTTCTGATATGTCCGAAAAGAGCGGAAACAGGGATAGTACATATACCCCACTACTACAAGCAGACTCAATATTCCGGCACGAGAGCCGGACAGGCATATAGTCGTTACCATACAGACTGTTAGGATATAAGATATCAGCCGAATCCCTTTCTTTCGGCTTTGAGAAAAAGGATAGACAAATGGCAAAGCAATGCATAAACAACTTGCCAGACCTGCCGGATTATCGAAACTCCCCGAAATCCAAAATCCGGAATGAGATGGTAACCCATGCAAAGCTTGCCCAATACCCAAAAGAGCTTGCAAGCCACAAAGGAAAAGAACGAGCATATACAGATAATGTACATTCAGTCTTTTTCTTTTCCTTTGTCGGCTCCTCAAACAGAGTTGCATGAACGGAATCAAACAGAGACACAAAGCAAGCATTCCTTTTGCAAACAGCCATTTCGGAACAATCTGCGAATCGTGGAATGAATAAGAATTGGTAAAAAGGCTTATTCCACACAAGAGAGTGAATAATATGTAACGAACGTTATTCAACTTCTTTCTCTAACAATTTTTCCGCTCCTTCAATGCTTCCATGGAATACCAGGCAACCCTCTTCGTCAAAAATCAACACTTTCGGATAAGTTTTAATGTTCAAGTCAGTAAGTAGTTCATGTGTTTTACCAATACTCCACACAGGAAAAGAGAAGCCCTCCTCTTTGACTATTTTCGCTCCTTCCTCTTGCTTTTCATTCCGATAAACTACAAAAAGGCTCGTCACATATACCCTATCACTTTCTTTGTAACGCTCGTGCAGCCGCTGAACTATGGGCATTTTCTGATAACAAATACCACAATACTTTGACCAACAATCTACCAACACTTTTTTCCCCTTCCACTGTGAAAGGCAAACGGTATCCCCTTCTTCATTCAAAAACTGATAATCTTTCATTACCGTCCGTTCCACCTTTCCGGTAAATGTGCCGTAGTTCTGATAATTTAGCCAATACTCACTTCCTATGACGAACATCCAAACCGAAGCAACCAAACAGAATCCCGTAAAGATGTAAGTTAAGTAATTTCGCCTTACATACAACAAGATACCGGTAATCAACCCCAATAACAGAAAGATACTGGAAGGCAAAGAGGTCACAGTAATATCCCAATAAAAGATTCTAAAAAGCCATTCCATGATGAAGCATGAAAAGAATAGGGCTAGTACTATTCCTTTAATAGAAAGCCACTTGGAATAATATCGGCAGATTAAATAAGAGAACGCAGACAATATCGGATAACCTATTAATATGCAATAGCTAAATCCAAGTCCTATCCCATTCATTCGAATCAAGCATACTAAATAATAGGTCAGTACAAACCATGCGGAGACCTGCAAGAAACGACGTACAGGAGAACCTTTCTTTGAAAACCAATAAACCAAGTTTCCTATCCCTATTGAAAAGAAAAACAATCCGTAAGAAAGAACAGCTTCCCACGAAGCCCTGCCAACCATTATAGACAGTAAATAGCCAACAGCTACTAATAGAACGATGGATACGATACGTAATATTATTGTTTTCATAATTATATCCTTCTATGCTTAAATGCAGTACCCATTACAATCCACTCCTTTCAAAAAGCCACATCCACCATCAGTTCTATCACATACATTAAGTCCTGTCAAACAAGAGAAAGGTAAACAATTAAACGGTTCTCCACTTTCTCTACAATTACAATCTCCATATTTACTTTCTCCAGAAGAACGAACTCTTTTTTTCGAAATAGCAGTAACAGATTTTACAATTGGTTCTTTATCTACAACTTCAATTTCTTCTCCTGTATAAACTATCGAACCTACCAATTTTTCAGACCATAACAGCACACTTTTCGCATACTCTGTCCACCGATACTCAAACACTTCAAAATCTTCCTGTTCTTGCTCACTCATTCTTTTTTTTCCCATAAACCAATATTCGTGATTTACTACAGCATCACGAAGAGCAATTAAATGATTCAACTCTTCTTCCGTCCAACTGTAACAATTCATCACTTTCTCAATTTTTTCTTTCCAAAATTGCTGTTTTTGTTCTGCAGTGAAAGCCCGATACATTGGTAATTTCAAATCTTGACTACTTTCTAGCCATTCCCCTCTCGTCATTTTTTGAATTTCCTTCAGATTGTCTTTCACAAATGTATCCTCTTCTTCGTTGCAGCTGTAAAACACTTCATCCTGCGAACAAGAAGACATTAACAAAGCCATTGAAAGACCTAATAGATAAATGATTTTTTTCATAATTGTTTGTTTTCAAATATTTAATAAATTATTTCGTTTCTCCTTTTATTTTTATAATACACACATCTTTTACAGCATTGGATTCCACAAAGATATTCTTAGAAAAACGTCCATGCTGCCCTTTGGGAGAGTATATTACTTTAATAGTATCCTGTTTCCCGGGCATAACCGGCTTCTTTGGCCAACTTCTTACTTGTGTGCAACTACAAGTGGCTTTCGCTTTATAAATAACTAATGGTTCCTTGCCACTATTAGTAAAAACAAAATTTACCAATAAGTTTTTCCCTTTCGAAGAATCAACAGTTCCTAAGTTAATTTCTTTCTTCTTAAATTGAATGTCGGCCTTCTCTTGAGCAGACACCATTGCCGATAAGCATATCAACGCTCCAAACAGTACCACTCTAAACATTTTTTTCATCATTTTCTTTTAATTAATATGTTCATTATTTAATCATCACCAATATTTAATTCGTTCCTTTTCATAGGTAAAGATTCGCTCTTCCGTTCCTTTTGTCAAGTTCCGCAACCAATACAAAGCTCCCGACGGTACAGAGTCAAACTCTATGTAGTCGTTCTCAGCCTTTTGTACTGCAATAGTTTTCCAACCATCCTTTCCAAAATAGACCAATTCATACAGCTCTCCAGGAACAATACCATTATCATCCGTTCGGGAAAGAAGTTTCATTTCAGTTACTTGTTCCGGTCTTCCTAAATCAACACCTAACCACGAACGAAATTCAGAAAATGTCAGCACATCCCCATCCACCACACGCTCCGCATCTTTATCCTCCTCTCTGCAAGGATTCACCTTACCTGTAAGTTTCTTATGCATCTCATCGAAGAACTGCCATTCCGCCACATTCAATTTGCCCGTCCTTTTGCCAATCCGCCAATAACGGTAAGGCTTTTCCGTTTTCAAGGAGATTATCTGATAGTTCAAATCCTTATTTGGACGGATAATTGTGTATAATGTATCCACTTTCCGAAAATCAGCATCATTTGACGCCACGATGTACGCTCCTTTCAACGACTCGGCCCAGAAGACCTTCGAATCATTGAGAGGGAATTTACGGGTCATTCTGATTGAAATGCGTTTTTTCTCATCCGGCATAAACTCCGTTACTTTCCCCTGCATATCCAACAATCTTGGATAACCGATATTCTTTAAGTTCTTGCCCCTGTAATAAACCGGAAGATACACAATGCCACGGCCTACATCTTTAAACATTGCTTTATCTTTTTGAAGAATAGTCCATGCTATAGGTGTCCATTCCAAATTATTAAATATGGACAAATAAGCATACTGAGGCACATAAGAAGAACGCTGATTCCACTCCACTTCCAAATTGGAAACATTTAAATACTCTTTGCTGACATCTTTATAAAAAGGCTCTTTAAATAGTTCCGGTATGGAATCTTTCCCGTTGGATTCAGGAACAGGCTGATGCGAATAAGTCATGCGATAAACTTTCGGCGCCACGGTAAACAACCGGTCGCTATGATTCCGGTTAATATACGCAGGGTCTATCATTACAAACCAATAATGATTATTGTTCCGATAGGGCCATCCCGGAACAAAATCTATCGCCGCCGGAATCCCCACCGCACGAAGTTTGCCTAATGTATAATAGCATACATCCAGACAATCGAAACGATAAGTAGAAACAGATAAAGAGGGAGTCTGTATGTTTTCCATATATACACCATCATCAATATTCAGCACATTGCCTTGCAAAGATTTCAATTCAACCATCATCTTCGGCTCATATTGGTAATAATCCAACACCTCTACAAGTTGCTTCCACCAATACAACGTGGAGTCGCTTTCCAATAAAGGTTCTTTTGCCATGCGATAAGGCAACACATATTCGCAAAAATCTTCGAAAGTAAAGGAACGCAACCACGGACAACACGTCCACATTTCTATGGCATTATCAATATGCTGAATAAGGAATTCGCTCTTTATTATCTTTACATCTTCTACCCGTCCAAGTTTTTCCAATTCCAGCATAAGTTCCCTAAGCGGAATATTATAAACAACTCTTTTTACAATATTCGACATGGTCGGATAAACCGAATCCATCGTATTTATATAGTTTTCTATAAATGGATTAGAATAAGTTAAATGACCCGGCATATTCTTAATTAAAAAACGAGCCGCTTTCAAATGCAAAGAGTCCTGTATATGAATAGAATAATGAGATAATACCTTTTCTAACTGAATACGATTGGAAGCGCCCTTGTTCAAAGCATTTTCCAACTGAGTCTCATTCTGTTCACAAGAGAACAGACTAGCAAAAAATATACCTATACATAATATGAAAATAAAAGGTTTCGTCATGTTGTATTCTTATCCGTACTAAAAATGGCGCAAAGATAGTACTTATTTTACAAAGACTTAGACAATTATAAAAAATATTTAATTTATTCAATAAAATGGCAAAAATACAGTTACCAAGGTATCACGGTACAAATAATAAGGAGAAACAATGAAGGCACATAGACCTTAGGATGTATTGACACCTTTCATTTTAAACGACCAGTGTTTACAGTGCCATTTCCACACTCGCTCCAGAATCCTTTCCACTCCCAAATTCCATCAATTTCAAAAAAACAAAAAAAACGGTACTGACATCTGTCACACCGTCACAACGTACACTATTTATTTAGTATTCAAATTCTTACATAGTGTTGTTTCCTTCTCACTATGTGACAGATGTCAGGCGTCTGCCATTTCTGCAGGTTTCTTAAAAACTCTTTTTTTGTCTTCTTTTACACCCAAGTATATAAACAATTTTCCTTGCAAACAAAAAGTGTTTCATGCCTTGAAACAAAGTGTTTCAATAGTACAAAACAAAATGTTTCAAAGTATGAAACAAAATGTTTCTAACTATGAAACACTTTTCATATAAGGACAAAAAAACATGTAATAAGTTTATATACAAATAACTATATATTACATACCTTATATTCCAAGACATAAGTCGCTACGGATTGTTTTCTTTCTTCAAAAAAATGGAAAATCAATATCCTATACCAATATAGATGTTAAGTTTTTTACAAGCACTTTGGCATAGTTTTTGCTTATTGTATTTAAGAGGGTGAAAAAATCAAGAAAAAGAGCAATTATACACATAGAAGTAAACAACGAAAGCAAAATCTCACGAAATATCACAAACTAACCAAGCAAACAACGTAAAATCTCACGCAATATCACGAATTGACCAAACAAACAATATAAAATCCCACGAAATATCACAAACTAACCAAACAAACAATATAAAATCTCACGAAACATCACAAATT
>ERZ836877.5218-NODE-5218-length-12591-cov-2.983009_pt1 | contig 12591 bp, 10 predicted proteins | sample MGYA00519469_ERZ836877 | MGnify/ENA primary metagenome ERZ836877 (study PRJEB31850, sample SAMEA3708809) | human gut metagenome | biome: human gut; feature: human-associated habitat; material: faeces | place: China | collected 2014 ... | reverse complement strand
TCACGATGCCCGCATCGCTCCCTCCTCAAAACTCAAAATTGCCTCTAAAATAGCTCGTTAGCGTTTAACATCTATTATTAAACACCCTCTTGGTAATATCCTGTAATTTGCAACCGGAGGCATCAGAATCGCCACTGCTGCGGTGATAAACTCTGATGCCTCCGGGAGAAGTTTTTTTTCCAACAACCGTGATCAGCGGCGTCCCTTGCCGTTGTTGTTGCGTTTCTGCTGCTCGCGAAGCATGGCCTGCTGCTGGCGCTGCGCTTCTTCAAGGCGTGCCATGAAGCCCGATTTCTTTTTGGGCTTGGCGGCGTTTGCCATGAGGCGTGCACGCACTTTCTCTTCATTGGTGCAGAGACGGAATATATAAGTCTGCACAATGGTGATCAGGAGCGAGAGGAAGTAATAGTAGCTCAGGCCTGCGGCGTAGTCGTTGAATATGAAGAGGAACATGACCGGCATCAGGTACATCATCACCTTCATGCCGGGCATGGAAGAGGATGAAGGCTGGTTCTGCATGTTGACACGGGTGTAGATCACGTTGGTGGCTGTCATGAGCAGGCAGAAAAGGCTCACATGGTTGCCATAGAACGGGATCGTGAACGGCAGCGTGAAGATCACGTCAGGCGCCGCGAGATCCTGAGCCCACAGGAACGACTGGCCGCGAAGCTCGATGCACGACGGGAAGAACCAGAACATCGCGATAAGGATAGGCATCTGGAGCATCATCGGCAGACAGCCGGCGAACGGACTGGCTCCCACACGTGAATACAGCTCCATCGTCTTCTGGTTGCGTGTCATGGCGTTCTCCTGGCCGGGATATTTCTCGTTGATCTCCTTGATGTCGGGAGCGAGGGCACGCATGTTTGCCTGCGACTTAAAGCTCTTGTAGGTCAGCGGGAACAGAACAAGCTTGATAAAGAGGGTGAGAAGCAGGATGATTATGCCGTAGCTCTTGATGAATCCGCTCAGGAAGGTGAACACCGGAATGATCACCAGTGTGTTTATCCAACGGAAGATAGGCCAGCCCAGAGGGATGAGGTTCTGAAGCTGCAGATCCTCGCCGGAGTTTCCGCCCTCATCCGCCACGATGCTCTTGTCGAGACGCTTGAGCAGGGGGTACAGGTTTGGTCCGTAGAAGATGTCGACGGTCACCGGATTTTCGGCAGCCGACGAGTAGTTCATCGTGGCCTTGGCGGTGAGGTCTTTCACAAACATCGGGTCACCTTTCAGATCGGTAGAGGCCACCTCGGCGCCGACAAAGTTGCCGCGGGGTATCATTACCGAGGAGAAGAACTGGTTCTTGAAAGCGATCCATCTCAGCTGCTGGTTGAGCGTCTCGCTGTGGTTTCCGGTGTTGCCGAGTTCGTCGGGGGAATCCCCGGCATATTTGTAATAGATGCCGGAGTTACGCTCCTCGAACACGCGTCCGCGCTCGTTGCGCCCCATCTTCTGGTGCCAGATCATCTCCATAGTGGCCACTGAAGGGGGTATCACCTTGCCCATATCGTTCTGCACCACATCCATGCGCACCACATAGGAGTCTGCAGGGAGTGTATAGCGCAAAGCCCAGAAAGCGCCCCCGCCGAGATCAAGTTTCATCATCACAGTGGAGTCGTTGACCACCTCGGGAGTGAAATAGAACGTGGATGTATCGAAACGGCGTGTGGCGGAGGTGAGTATGAAGTTATATCCGGAATATTCCGGACGGCACACTTCCACATTGGCGGTGTCGATCTTGCCTGTCTTGGGGTCGGTGTTGACATAGGTGTCATATTTCAGGAGGGTAGCCCCCGCGATGTTGCCGCCATGATTGCTGATGGAGAGCGAAAGCAGATCGTTTTTCAGCTCCACGGTCTTCTCCTCTCCGTCGAGATGGCGGGCGAAACCGCGGTAACGGTCTGCGTCGGCAAGCGCCGCACGCAGGTTCTCCACAGCCGAAATACGGTCCTGCAGCGAAAGACCGGTGCCGAAACGCGATGCCACAAGATCGGCGTAAGGCACCACGGTGTCATTCGCCTGTACGGTGCCAGAAACCTGGTCGCCTGTCACGGTGAGGTCCACAGTCTTGGTGCGGTAGCGCATCGTGGCCGCCGATGTGGTATCGGAGCCGGCAACAGGCGTGCCTGCCTGACGCAATACCGCCGCGATGCCTGCCAGCTCCTCCGGGCGGATGGAGTCCACAGTAAGCGACTTGCGGGCTGCGACGGCCTCCTGTTGCTGCTGTTTCTCGGCTTGCTCCTGAAGCTGTTGCTGCATCTTCTGCTGATCCCTGTTGTTGATATACATGAACCCGAATATCACCAGGCCCATCATCAGCAGACCGTATAACGTGTTTTTGTCCATCAATAAGTAGCTCTTATAATTTAGTCAATGGTTTTGTCTCTTTCCTTTTTGTATTTTATCGCGGCGTCAATGAAGCTGATGAAGAGAGGGTTGGGCGAAAGCACCGTCGAGGAGTATTCCGGATGGTACTGGGTGCCCAGATACCAGCGCTTGCCGGGTACTTCCACCACTTCCACCAGGTGTGTGGCAGGGTTCTCCCCCACACACTGCATGCCGGCATCCTCGAAACGGGAGCGGTACTCCTCGTTGAACTCGAAGCGGTGGCGGTGACGCTCGCTCACGAGTGTCTTGCCATAGGCCTGCGCGGCAAGCGAACCGGGACGCAGGGCGCAGTCGTAGGCGCCGAGGCGCATGGTGCCTCCCATATTCGATATGCTCTTCTGCTCCTCCATGAGATCGATCACGTTGTATGGCGTCTTCGTGTCCATCTCCGTGGAGTTGGCGTCGGCAAGACCGAGCACATTGCGGGCATATTCTATGACCATGCACTGCATGCCGAGACATATGCCGAAAGTAGGCACATCATGCTCGCGGCACCATTTGAGTGCCACAAACTTCCCTTCTATGCCCCTGTGGCCGAAACCGGGGGCTATGATCACACCGTCCATCGGGCGCAGTGTGTCGTCGACATTGCTTTCATCCAGTTTTTCGGAATGGATGAATCTCAGGTCGAGTTTCTTTCCCTCGTATGTGACTGCCTGGAAAAGCGATTCGTTGATCGACTTGTAGGCGTCCTGGAGCTCCACATATTTACCCACCAGACCTATGGTCACGCTCCCCTCGGCATTGTGCATCTTGTCGAGGAAGCCGAGCCAGGGAGCCATGTGCGGCTCTTTGTCGGCAGGCAGACCGGTCAGACGGAGCACTATGCTGTCAAGCCCCTGCTCGTGCATCCTCACCGGCACCTCGTATATGGAGGGGAGGTCGATGCTCTCCACCACTGCGTCGGGCGCCACATTGCAGAAGAGCGCTATCTTGCGGCGCACTTCGGGGGTCACATGATGCTCGGTGCGCAACACAAGCACGTCGGGCTGTATGCCGAGCTGCTGCAGCTGCTTCACCGAGTGCTGCGTCGGCTTGGTCTTCAGCTCTTTGGCGGCGGCGATGTAGGGCACATAGGTGAGGTGTATGCACACGCTGTCGCGCCCAAGCTCCCACCGGAGCTGACGCACTGCCTCCAGGAACGGAAGCGACTCTATGTCGCCTACCACACCACCTATCTCGGTGATCACGAAATCAAACTGACCCGTTTTGCCGAGCTGCTTCACCTGATGTTTTATCTCGTCGGTGATGTGGGGCACGATCTGTACCGTTTTGCCAAGGTAATCTCCGCGGCGCTCCTTGTCGATCACGCTCTGATAGATGCGGCCGGTGGTCACGTTGTTGGCACGTGTGGTGCGTATGTTGGTGAAACGCTCGTAATGGCCAAGGTCAAGATCAGCCTCATGGCCGTCGACTGTCACATAACACTCTCCGTGCTCATAGGGGTTGAGCGTCCCCGGATCGATGTTTATGTACGGGTCAAACTTCTGGATTGTCACACGGAATCCGCAGGCGATCAGAAGATTGGCCAACGACGATGAAATGATACCTTTGCCAAGCGATGACACCACACCGCCGGTCACGAAAATGTACTTGGTTTCCACTGTAGAAAAGTTTATAATAGCTTTAAACTACGTCTTCTACGAGCCAGATGCCCGCGCCGGGGTGTACGGACGCACATGCACCCCGTAGTGCGTTTCAAACACTACGGGGTGCAAAGTTAATTATTTTTCATTATAATTCCTCAACCTTGCGCTTGAAATCCACCATTTTGATGGCGGCTTCAGCGGCTTCGGCTCCCTTGTTGCCCAGGGATCCACCCGCGCGGTCAAGGGCGTCCTGCTCGGTGTCTACGGTCAGCACACCGAAAATGACCGGAGTATCGCAGTCGGCGTTGAGACCGGTGATACCCTGTGTCACGCTCTGGCATACATAGTCGAAATGCGGTGTTCCGCCGCGGATGACGCATCCGAATACTATCACTGCGTCGAAAAGGCTCGCTTCTATGAGCTGCGACGCGGCGAAGGTCAGCTCCACCGCCCCGGGCACATGAAACACGCTTACATCCTCTTTCATGTCGAGACCGGCACCTTTCAGCACCTCCAGGGCGCCTTCGGTAAGGCGTGAGGTGATATGTCCGTTCCACTCGGCGGCCACGATAGCCACCCTTACGTTATCAAGTTCCGGGAGCTTCCCCGATGGGGCGGCTCCGCTCAATGATGTGCTCACTTATATTATCTGTATTACAAATTAAACGACTTTTGTTTACGTCAGTTCCCCTGACGGGCCGCATGGCCGAGATAGCCGCCATGATGGCGCATGGCATAGTCCTGACGTGTGAATCCGGTGAGTCTCATCACATTCACCACAAGTATGTCGCCTATGACGGTCATCATAGTTGTGGAGGTGGTGGGGGTAAGCCCGAGGGGGCATACTTCCGGCGCTCCTCCGGTGGGAAGTGTGGCGTCGGCCAGACGGGCGAGCTCGCTCTCTCCGTTGCCGGTTATCACAATGATAGGCACATCGGTTATGAGTCTGCGGGCGAGGCTTACCAGCTCCAGTATCTCGCGTGTCTTGCCTGAATTGGAAATCAGCAGCATCACATCGTCGGGCTGCAGCACGCCGAGATCGCCGTGCTGTGCCTCCGAGGGGTGAAGGTTCACCGCCGGGATGCCTGTGGAGCTGAACGTGGTGGCTATGTTCATGGCTATCTGGCCGGCTTTCCCCATGCCCGAAGTCACGAGTTTGCCGCCACGGCGATGCACATGTTCCACTATCAGCTCCACCGCCTTGTCGTAGTCAGGGGTATACGGTATGTTTTTTATCGCTTCGCTCTCCGCAAGGAGAATATCGCGCATAGTCTGCTCAATCTGCATGTCTTGTCAGGTTATATCTCCCCGGCTGGGGAAACATTAAAAACTGTGGTTTTGCCTGTGATGGCACCTATATCCGGCAAAATTAAAAAATTTCCGCATATTTTCAAACACCGCTCTCAAAACGGCTCAGGTCGGCCACCCATGCGGCGTCAAGCTCCGCCCCTTGCCGTGTCTTCGGATCAAAACCCGCCATGACCACCGTAGCCACGCATTTCACATCTCCTGTGGCGGGGTTCACCACACGCTGCTCAAGCACGAAACTGCGTTGGGAGATCTTCACGCAAGCCGTAAGCACCCCCATATTCTCCCCGAAATATGTGGGGGAAAAGAAACTCACGTTTATGTTTACTATCACAGTGGCTATCCCGCCCATCTCGAGCGGTTTACCGGTGACAGCCTCGAAATAGCGCACTTTGGCGAGATCCATGAACTGCAGGTAGGCCGAATTGTTGAGGTGGCCGAGCATGTCGAAATCGTTGAAACGGGTCTGGATCTCCACCATGTGGTAGAATGGATGCTGTGCCTCGGGCACTTTCTCGTTATTTGCCTCGGGCAGTATTACAGGTTCTCTCATATGATTGTATTTCAATATATAAGTAACTCTTCAAAATTATTTTAGTGTATACGGAGTTCTGTCAGCGCTTCGGTGCCGGCCAGGGAGTTGAGGGCGGCTATTATGGAAGATTTCTGAAACTCCAGTTCTGTCTTCAGGGGAGCCGACGACACATACACATGCAGCACCCCACGGCTCACGTAACGCCGCTGTGTCAGCCGGTTTATCCCGGGACCCACCACATCGGGCCAGTACGACATGGCGCGTTGCTCCATGTATTCGTTTTTCCGCGATGAATTGTCGAGCACCTTGTCAATGATCTGGCGTATGCTCATCGGGTCTGTACGTTTCATGCTGTGGGCTGTTGTTGCGGTGGGTCATCGGCATCGGGTTCCCCGGCCGATGATGCCATAAGTGTGAATGTGCCGTCCTCCACCATCCATGAACGGTGGTCGTTTGCCGACCGGCTCATTATGTGGTCGAGATGGTCGCGGTTGGTGTCGGTGATGAATATTTGTCCGAAAATGTCTTCCGAAACTATTTCCACCAGACGTTCCACGCGGGTGGCGTCGAGCTTGTCGAAAATATCGTCGAGGAGCAGCAGGGGTTTCATCCTGGCCGCCTCCCGCATGAAATCATATTGCGCCAGACGCAGGGCTATGGTGTAGGTCTTGCACTGCCCCTGCGAGGCGGCGCGGCGCACGGGCATCCCGTTAAGCCACAGGTCTATGTCGTCGCGATGCGGCCCCACCGAGGTGTGTCCCACTATCTCGTCGTGGCGGCGTGTGGAGTCGAGGAGCGCCATCAGCCCGTCGGGATTCTCCGACAGATGGCTCTTGAGGCTTATCGACGGTATCTCGCCGTCGGCCGCTATCCGTTCGTAATAACGCCCGAAAATACCGGTAAGGCGTTCCACCCATTCCTGGCGCGCACGTGTGATGTATGCCGCCGAGCGCTCCATGGTCATCTCTATGGCGAGATAGAGCGACGGATCCACGGCGTGGTCGCGCAACAGTTTGTTGCGCTGCTGCAGGGCGCGCCCGTAACGTATGAGATGGTCGAGATAGAGGGGGTCTGTCTGCGAGATCACCTGATCCATGAAACGGCGCCGCTCCTCCCCCGTGCCGCTCACAAGCTCCTGGTCGGCAGGCGCCACAAGCACAAGCGGGAAAGCACCGATGTGGGCGCTGAGGCGGTCATATTCTTTCCCCCCGCGCTTGAAACTCTTACGTTTTCCGGGGAGCAGACCCACCTGCAGCTCCTCGTCGATCCCTTTGCGGTCATATTCACCCCGCATCGTGAGAAACTCCTCACCGCGTTTCACCAGAGCGGCGTCGGCCAGTCCGGTAAAACTCTTGCAGAAGCTCAGGTAGTGCACCGCGTCGAGCAGGTTGCTCTTCCCCATGCCGTTGTTGCCCAGAAAGCAGTTTATCTTAGGGCTGAATCGCAACCGGGCATCGGCGATGTTCTTGAAGTTTGTTATGGCAAGGCGTTTGAGATGCAAAACTTGTAGTTTTAGAAGATTAGAAGTCAGAGCAGCGGAAGTCAGGCAATGAAGGCTCCCAGAAGCACTATCGCCAGGCTCAGCAGGAGCATTAGCAGGGCGGTGCGTGCGAGCAGGGCGGTCAGCGCCCTCCCCTGAAGCGTGCCGAGCTGTTTCCAGAGTGTTATGACACTCAGCAGCTGAAAAATGCTCGGGATGGCTCCCCAGCTGAACTTATACCAGACCGCGCACAGGAGCGCCCATGACGCCAGGCCGTTGAACAGATACAGCCCGCGGGTGAATTTCGCGCCGAAACGCACCGCCAGAGTGAGCTTTCCCACGGCACGGTCATCGTCTATATCGCGGTAATTATTAACTATCAGCACATTGGCACCGAGCAGTCCGATTGCTACAGCCGCCATCCATACCTGCGGGGTACACACCCCGGTCTGCACGTAATATGTAAGGGTCACCGGAGCTATTCCGAAAAAAAATATCACAGCCGCTTCCCCCCACCCGTGGCGCGACAGAGGATAAGGGCCGGTGGAATAAGCCAATGCGCCGACAACGATCAATATTCCGGCGGCGATGAGCCACCATCCGCCCCAGTAGATGAGCGACAGCCCCAGCAGGGCGGCCACTCCGAGCGATCCCAGGGCTGCGGCAAGCATGGAGCGCGGGGAAATGTCCCCTTCGGTGACACCGCGGCGCGGTCCCACGCGCCCTTTGCGGTCAAGGCCGTCGCGATAGTCGAAATATTCGTTGGCGAAATTGGATGCTATCTGGGCGAGCACGGCGAACACAAGGCATATCACGGCAGGAAGCCACCGGAATCCGCCGTCGGCAAGCGCCAGCCCCGTAGCCGTAAATACACCCGCCACCGAAACCGGAAGAGTGCGGAGCCTCATGGCTTCGATCCAGCATTTCAGTTTACCGGGTTTTGACATATGCGGTTTTCTAAATGAGGTTCAAAAAGTAAACGGTCAGTCAAGGCGCAGTGTGACAAGCCCGGTGGAATCGAACCGGGGCAACGCCCTGAGTTGCACAGGCGCCATGCGTGCGTAGGGGGTTTCGGACCCGTCGCCCACCTGCGGCACTCCCGCGGTGAGGAGAGCCTGCTCCACGGCCTTAAGAGCCACTTCGGGAAGATTGTTGTCCTTGCTGAGATGGCACAGGAAGATCTGGCGCAGTTGCGGGGTGTAGATCTGTGCGAGATAAGCGGCCGTGACCTCGTTGTCGAGATGTCCTGTGGCCGAGCGTATGCGCGCCTTCAGGTATTCGGGATAAGGACCCGCCTCAAGCATGCTGTTGTCATAATTGGCCTCTATCATCAGATAGTTGGCCTGACGCATGTAATGGTCGGCACGGTCACTCACACAACCCAGATCGGTGGCCACTGCCATGCGGTGGTCGCCTCTGGTTATGAAGAATCCGGCATTGTCGGTACCGTCATGCATCACCTCGAACGCCAGTATCTCGAAGTTTCCTATCCTGAACGGATGTTCCTTATATATGGCGCGATGGTAATCCTTTATGCGGTTGGATATGCTGTGGCGGCGCAGAAGCCCGTTGAGCGTGCGCGGAGTGCAGTACACCCCGATATGGCGGTACTTGCGCACAAAGGAATAGACGTACCTTACATGATCGGAATGGTCATGGGTAAGGAGTATTCCCTTCACTCGCGTCATAGATATGCCGTTGCGCTTCAGCTCGAGCACCACTGCGTTGAAATCCACACCCGCATCAATCAGCAGTCCCGTATCGGAATCGCCGATGTAGGCACAGTTGCCCGAACTGCCGCTGCCGAACGATATGAAGCTCAGTTTATTTATGTCAGGAAGCACGTCAAGTGGTGCGAAAGCCCCGTCATCGTCGCTGAAAATATCGGTGCGCCGGCGCTCACGTTCCTCAAGAAGTTTTCTGGCGGCTTCCTCTATATGGGGCGACACAGGAATAGGAGCCACCTCAGGGAACAGATTGTCCCCGAGATTATCGAACAGACCGGTCATCCCGTCGTTCCAGCCACCTTTTTTCTTGAATCGCGCCATAGTCTGAATCAGTTGAACAACAGGAATATGGTGGGCACTTTGGCATAGTCATAACTTGCCTTTGCCCATTGCGAAAGCGGACGGGTGACGATGCTCTCCCCTTTGCCCGTAATATCAGACGCCACACAGAGGCGCAGCTGCCCCGGCAATGCGCGCGACAGCTCGGCGATCAGTTTATTGTTTCTGTATGGAGTCTCAATGAATATCTGGGTCTGGCGCTCACGGCGTATACGGTTCTCCATCTCGCGCAATCTGGAAGCGCGCTTCTGCGGCTCTATGGGCAGATACCCGTTGAAGGCGAAGCTCTGGCCGTTGAAACCTGAGCCCATCAGTGCCATCAGTATGCTTGAAGGGCCAACCAGAGGCACCACTTTCAGCCCCCTGCGCTGCGCCACAGCCACGGCATCGGCTCCGGGATCGGCAACCGCCGGACATCCCGCCTCCGAGATCACCCCCATCGGCTCACCCGCCTCCAGGGGGGCCAGCATTCCTTCCACCTCTTCGGGGCGGGTATGCTCGTCAAGCACCGTGAAAGTCATCAGGTTCACATCTATCGAAGGATCGACACGCTTTATGAACCGGCGCGCCGAGCGCACATTCTCCACCAGGAAATGGCGGATGCGCCTCAGCAGCTCGCCGTTGCCCGGCGGCAACACATCGCTCACCCTGGAGCTGTCGCTCAGCGGCACAGGAAACAGATACAGCGCAGCCTCCACAGCCGCGCAGTCCTCCGCCGTTTCTCCGGCAATCTGTGTCTTACCTTCAATCATAACCACAAAATTACACAATTCCCCGCATTTCCCCAAAAAACATTTTCCCCGCCCACAGCACACCGCCAGACATAAAAACCTGTCCGCATCCATGAAGCCATGTGTGCTTCGGTGGAGCGGACAGGTTTTATATGCGAGCCGAGGCAGAGCCGGAAAACGGATTACCTCACGACGGTTTTCTTACCGTTGACTATGTAGAGACCGGGAGCGGGAGTGCCGGTGACACGGCGTCCCTGAAGGTCATAGATACCTTCGGCACGGGGGGTGGCTGCATTGTCATCGGCTTTCACATCGGCGATGCCGGCACCGGTGCCGAGACGGTCGATAAGCGCTTTGGCCCACACGCTGCCGAGAGCCACAGAGCCTTTGGCACCGGTGGCGCCACCTTTCTGGCAGTTATATTTGTCACCCACGGGTGATATCACGAGGTCGTTCTCAAGATAGCGCACCACAGGATTGAAATAATACTTGAAGTCGTCAGACATGGCGGCAGTAAGCATGGTCGCGCTCAGCTTGGCGGAAGAGACCGAGCGACTGTCAAGCTGCAGGCCATATTCACCCATCGGCTGCGCGGCATACCAGTTAAGTTCGGTATTTCTCACATCGGGGAATATGTCGAGGCTGAAAGCGCGGTCGTAATACAGCGGATATTTCTGTCCCCATTCCAAAGTGGAGCCGTGGCGGTAGTGGTCGCCGGCATCAAATGTGGTGCGGAAAATCTCCTCCCATCTGCCAGCCATTTCCTGATAGAAGGCGGCATCGGCGGCATTGCCGCGCTGCTCGGCGATATAAGCCACAAATGCCATGGCGAGCACGCTCTTCAGACGAAGGTTGGCGCTGTTGTTGATGGCTCCGTCCTCTGAACCCTCGTTGGGGAAATTGGCCACATACTGGGGAAGGGTGAAGAGGTCGAGATAGCGGCAGAGCGAGGTGAGATATTCGTAGCTGTAATCGCTTATGGCAGCGGCATCCACGCCACACTTGACCGCGGCACCGGCAAGGATGCAGAGGTCGGTGGGGGAGTCCACACCCATGTCGAGGTGCACGCCTGCCATGATCGGCCATGTGCCCAGATGATGGGGAGCATTGCCATAGGGGCTCGAGAAACCGGGGAACATCTTTATATAGTTGGGCACACCCTCGAAAAGGTCGTAGGCGAGCTGTGGATTGTACATCAGGAAGAGCGGGGCGGCAGCCAGAAGCTGATCGGCCTGGGAGATCTGCCATGTGTTTCCGGCGTCGATATTGTAGAGCAGCACGTCGCCTGTGTCGGAAACGGCCTGCTTGCAGCCGGCGATCACCTGGCGGTAAACCGACTGGCACAGATCGGCATAATTACTGCCGCCGGCTGCCAGAGCGTCATTGTAGATCATGGCGTCGAAGTCGCGGCACGCTTTCAGGCGCGCGTTTACCTCCCCGGCATAAGACACCATCAGCTCATTGAACGACCGGAACGAGCGTTTCCAGGGAGCCGGGAAACGGGCATAGCCGAAGCCTATGGCCATATCGTTCTCATCCCTGCCCACGAGTGTATAGTCCGATGCCGACGACACCGGTCCCATATCATCCGTGAACAGAAGATTCTTTGCGGTCTTGGCCATGCTCTGTCCGCGGTCCGCGTCGGCCATCATGAGGATATATCCCCAGTTGGCACGGTTGCCCTCGGTCATATTCTGTTCGGAGCGTCCCATCTTGCCGAAAGTCATGCCTTCGGTGTCGTCTGTGAGGATTTTCACACTTTCACCGGTAGAGCGGCGCGCCAGATCGGCCGACAAAGCCATATGGAACTTCACGTCATGTTCCTTCCCGTCGAGCGAGGTCACTTTATATGATATGTAATTCACCGCCGCCTGCAGTGTGGAAGCGTCATTTACCAGAAGCGGAGAGGAGAACACGACAGAAAGAGCCACATTTCCGGCGGTAAAATCGCAATATGTCTGTGTGGCAGTAATGGTGCATGCTGTCTGCGCCGCCTGCACGGAGGTGCCTGTGGCGCCCTTGATGGCCTTTATTACTTCGGCAGTCTCCTCGCCCAGAAAACGGTAGAGCTCGCCGTCGACCTCCACATATCCCTCGAGAGCGTTGTTCGAGCCACTGAGATGCTTCGTAGTACCCTCGGCGAGGACTGCATTGTGGGACCATACGGAAAGGAACGGATCAGCGGCCAGCAGGGGGATAGCCGGGGAAAGGCGTTTGCCGGCATGCACCGGCGAGAATGCGTCGCCGAACGAAAGCTCCGGAAGCACTGGAGCTGTGTACCCCTCGACTGTCGCGGTGAGATCAGTCATCTTCTTAGGTTTCAGGATCACACTCAGAGGAGAGAACTTAACCGTATTGTCGCTGTATGTATAGACTTTACCGTTAGGCGCGAAACTATAATTGTACTCACGCCCCGAATGTGCGTTAGCCGGTGCATAAATACCTGTCATAACGCAGTCATCACCCATTTTGACAGCCTCGGAAGGCTCGAGGT
>ERZ836877.5206-NODE-5206-length-12617-cov-6.180624_pt1 | contig 12617 bp, 10 predicted proteins | sample MGYA00519469_ERZ836877 | MGnify/ENA primary metagenome ERZ836877 (study PRJEB31850, sample SAMEA3708809) | human gut metagenome | biome: human gut; feature: human-associated habitat; material: faeces | place: China | collected 2014 ... | reverse complement strand
ACATCAAATTCTTCATGTTCAGACTGGCAACACTATACTCTTGACATCTTTCCCCGCCCACCGGAAAAATCCGCTGACCCACTATTTGGATTAAACCTCGACCCAAGAAGAATCCAAAAGAGGGAAAACACTACAAACTTTCTAATATATACAAAGGTGTTCAGACTCCTTCCGGAGATTTCCGTACACCTACCTCAGAAATTAATGGGAAACCATTCGAAGTCCTTTCCGTTGATAATGTTAGCTCAGGTGGTTATTACTCCATTAATAAAGACATTCTTATCAAGCTCATTGATTTAGATGATTTGTCTATTGTGAACTGCCTTATTTCTCATAATAATAATTTTAATTTCACCATATCATCGAATAAGATAAATTACGATATAAACTCTATTATCGGTAAAGAATTTTACCTCAAAACCGGAAATGGTTATTCAACTCCGAAGTATACACTTGGAACACTTGAACGTGGAGAACAATCTATTCTTTTTAACTATCATATTGGTAATATGTTAGTTAAGGCAGAAGTCAATCTATATTTCATAGATAAGGATGGAATAAGCATTCCCTTTAAGTATGAAAAACCATATAGTAACTATCTCGCAGATGAGATTATTGTAAGTAGAGCTGAACATGAAGATAAACATTCTCTCAGAACCATTAATTCTGATGTTGATTTCGGTCTTGCAGATTCAGACGCCGAATTGCCTTTTAGCTTCAAATATATTTTAGGAACTCGCAATGGTTATTCTTCTTATATATCCCAAAGAATTGTTCCTGATGATATAAAAAGTTATTCCTGGACATCAGATTATAAAACAGCCCCTGCGGATGAACTTATGTTTGTAGGGGGAGCTATAAATGTTAGAGGAACCAAATTTCTTAAAATGATTTACCAAGGAAAAGCATTTTTCATGAAAGCAGATGACGTAAAGCTTTCACAAGAAGGTAAAGTTAAATTAGATTCATTAGAAAACTGCTCAAATGAGGTTCAAGAATTATTTTGGAATAAAACACTTCTTCTAAATAAGGCTTTATATTTAAAGCGTTTGGATGACGTGCTTAAAGAAGTGGAATCATATTCAAAATATGGTCTTGCCATAAAAAATTGGGATGTCTATGACGAAAGCGAATATACTGATGGAACAGGTATTCGTATCACATTCTTGAACCCAACCGAACAAGTCATAAAATATATTTCTCTTTCATTTCAGGGTTACAATGCCGTAGATGATCCTTATGGGCGACCGGTATCAAAAAGGTGCGTCGGCCCTATAGGACCTAAGGAAACTGCAAGTTACAATTTTGAATATGTTTGGTTATCCGATATAGTAGAGTATGCCAAGATTCGTTCAATCACTGTAACATATAAGAATGGAACCACAAAGATAATCAGCAAACCATCTGCAATTATGTTGTCAGACAAAGCTTTAGAGACTATATTTACTTCTAGCCCAGTAGAGAATTTTAATTAACAATATGATACATATGTACAACTTCTTCAAAATTATTCTTGCGGCCACTTCAATTCCACTTCTTCTCTTGACAAGTTGTTCAGGTGGTAGTAATACGGTTGATTTACAATCGACAGTAGACTCTCTGACTAATGTTGCTGCGAGTCAACAAGCTCAAATTAAGTCTATGAGAGATAGCATCGCCATTCTGCAGTTTCCGGCAGACCAGCGTTTAGCTATGATTAAACGGCTCATTGCTGATGAGTCGTTTACAGAAGCAAAAAAAGAGATCTCGGCCTTACAGTCATACTTCCCAAATTCACAAGAAGCCACTCAATGCCCGGCTCTAACAGAAAGTATCAATTCAAAACTTGCTGCTATCGAAGCCGAAAAAGAGAGAATCAAAGCACTCGGATTTAAGGCTCTCAAACCTCAGACAAAGGTGTCTGTTGGGTATAATACGGTCGTATTTAGCTCTTTTTCTATTGGAGCTAAGTTCATTCATGATGTATACCCTACATATACGGGGTCCTCTTGGTATGAGCATACCGCAGATAGAGGCAACAAATATATTTCATGTGCTATGGACGTTACTTCATCTTCCAAAGATCCCGATATTCCCACGTTGGCATTTTATACGATACAAGGAGACAAGCTTGTAAAGAAAGGTGACCTTTGGGTTCAAATGGGACGTTGGCAAGACTATGGAACATATCTTGGGAATGAGCATGACCTGAAAAACGACTTTTCAAAAGTAAGTACAGTTAAATTTAAATTAGGTCTTGAGCTCCCGGATGCGGACTTTTCTGCGCCATATATAATTGTTCTGAAGAAAGCGAATACTCAAGTAAGACATTATGAAAGGATGAGGAATCCTCCTGTATATTATGAGGGAAATGCCGGATATCCTCAAGCCTTAAATATAGATAATTTCAGCAATGGGGATTATATTGCTATTAAAATAGCAAATCTATAAACCGAAGTAATGGTATATCAATTAGCTATTTTACATTGATTTACTTCGTTTTAAACTCCTTGACATCTGATTATAGCCGCCACCGAGAGAAAATTGAACCCTCGGTGGCGTTGTTGGTTAACGCAATTTCGTGCCTTTGCATCGTTGCTTGGCTTTTTGTTCGTCCTTGAAACGGCGTTTGGCTTCCTCGAAGCTCATGCCGGTATACATATGGTTCAGCGCAAAATTTCGCAGTGGCGCCATGTTTGATTGTTAAAATCTTATAATAAATTCGTAACTTTGCATTAAACAATGAACCATAAAAATCATTTAGTGACATGATAGAATTTTTGAATTCAAATTTCTTTCAGACAATAATATTAGTGATTACAATACTGGTCACACTCTTTATTTATCATTTAAAAGCTGAGGGAATTTCTGGTGAAGCAATTAACGAGCAACAACTACATTACTCTATTCCAATTTTGAAGAAAATGCATGCGATAAGTTTATGCTTCACGTTTGATGCTTCACGTTTGAGCCCCTCTGATTTCGCTAAAATAGAACAATTTTATGAGGTCGCTCAAGCTGTTAGAATACAGCAACTGCAAATTAAGCAAAAAATTCAAGAAAATATATTTGCTAAAACGGACCATTATTATCAGCAACAATTCGACCGATTAAATGCTTGTGTGATAGATGGGCGTTCAGATAGGGAGACATTATGTCAGACGGACATGAATTATGCCTTAACGCTATATAACAGTCCCATGTTTAACGTAATGACTTTTATACATAAAGAGTTGGGGAGTGGGCTAATTAAGGCGCTTAATCGGTATCAACAACTTACCGATACAACCGTATTTGAAAGATTGAGCAAAATTGGAAAAATAAAAGATAAATAAATCTAATTATTTATGGAATACATCGAAATTAACGGAGCGATTAATCTGACGGATGTCGCGAACCAGCTCAATGCACTATCCTTTTATACAGATTCTTATGAGTTTCTTCTGGCAAATGATATGATTATTTATGGATACTTCAAAGATTCTTCTACAGAATATGGATTAGGAAATCTTTTTGTGTTTGGAAAGACAATTAGGCCAAATGAAATTATGCCCTCTCCATCAAAATCCATATTTGCCAAACTCAAACAATATGGATCAAGTAGTAAATATAAAGGCTTATTGAATTATAAAGGTGAAATTATCCTGCCAAATATATATGATGACATTCATCTGTTTGCTTATAATCGATTGCTAATTGAGAAGAATGGCAAATTCGGTGTCATTGATACAGATGGAAAAGTTTTTGCAGAGCCTAAATATGACCAAATAGTTGATGCTTGGGAATATACGATAGGGGTTGTTTTAAATGGGAAGGTCGGATTTATGGATATAAACTGCAATATTATCATAGAACCAAAATACTGTTTAGATTCCATAGATAATAATTTCCATGATGGTCTAATTGTGGTTTCTGAAATTATTGATGAATTCAAGTACCAATATTGTATAGACCATTACGGGCTTATTCATGGAAATATAGAAAACATAACTCCAGGGGTTGACTATGAGCCACCATATGAGGACTATATAAATAAGGATGAGTATTCCGACCCATTGGATGCCTATGATGGAGATTCAGATGCCCGTTGGAATACGGACTAATTGTATTCACTACACTCCTCGTGTAATTATAAGAGCCGCTGAAAGAAATCTATTTCAGCGACTCTTATTTGCTTAATGTAAACGTAGACCTGTGCGCCATTGCTTGGCTTTCTGCTCTTCGCGATAACGGCTGCGGGCTTCGTCAAAGGTCATGCCGGGATGTCGGCTCAACCACAATTTGAAATCATCCGGAAGGGCGGCTCCATGAGTTAAGCCTTCATCTTGAATGGGTGCGCTGCCAAAAGAAGGAGATGTTGTGTTATTTACCACAATCAAGATGAGTATAGCTAACGGGGATCGCACAAATGAAAATTGGCGGGAGTTCAGAAAAATTCAAAAGTCGATGGGTAGTGCCGTGCTGTTACCGATTCGGCAATCGTCGAGTTTGACAAATAAACTTTAATATACGATGATATCGACTTATGTCTGACGTCAGTGCCACAATTAACATGATTTAACTATATTTATATGTCAAATGTGCTGTATAAGTCATTTTGAGGATATTTTTTGCAGAAAAAGCAGCATAAGTGTGGTGAAAATTAAAATGTTTTTATAACTTTGCGGTGTGTCATTAATTTTTGAATGAAAACCCAGCATACCATTACAAAGAGTGAGTCTGATTGCATCTATATCTGTATTCATTGAATAAGTACAAATACTGATATTCTTCTTCCCATTTCATTAACCTTAAAAACTATCCCATAAAAAACCTTTTTCACATGAAAAACTTGAAAAGAATCACCTCGCTACTACTGGCGGCAGCGTATTTCGCCGGTAATGTAAATGCCGCGGAGACCATACATCTCAAGTATGGAGACGACAATTACGCAGTAACCCCTTTGTGGATTAACATGAAGGCCGTAGAGGACTATTACATGCAGAAGATCGACGATTCTACATGGGGCCATTCGCCGTTTTTCTTTGCCCGAAACGGTATCATTTATTTCACCAAAGATGCGGGTATCGCCCCGAGTACGAGTCTTCTGGCAGTCGACGGTCTTACAGGGGAGTTCAAAGAAATCATGCCTATCGACTGGAATTCGTTCACACACAACGAAGTCGCCGCAGTCTATTGTGGTGTAGACAGCGACGGGACATGCTATGTCGCTTCCTACGGCACTGCTTCATCTGACAGATATCCGTTTCATATCTTTCCTCTGGAGTTCGATGAATCCGGTCATCCGAAAGTAATCGGACGCTATCAGCTTGAATTCGGAGGGAACGACTGGTGGATAAAATCGATCGATGTATGCGGCAGTCTGCTCTCGGGCGATTTTACGGTAGCATCATGCGTATGGAACAGTATGACGATAGATTCGACCCGCAATTTACGCACCAGCGTATGCCTTTGGCACTACTCGCAGTATCAGCCGGTATGGCGTCGGGAATATGTTCAGCCTTTGACGGTGCCTGATATCCGTCTATTGACTGAAGACCGTCTGATTGTTCACGACAGACATTTCCTTGAAAACACGACAGGCTATGACTACGGTACAGAGGCTATTGCACGCGAACCTTCACTATATACTGTTGACGGAGACAACATGATTTTCCACTCTGCAATCGGAGCTCAGCCCGAAGATGACGGTCTCGGCAATGGCGCCGCCGTCTTCTCTCTTGGTGAAGACCATCATTTCATGGCATATGCTTCCAGTGGTTGCCCGTCGGAATTCAAATTGGCAGCTGTTCCATCCAGTCCATCCTCTTTCGATGATTCCGAAGTATTGTGCGTCCTAACTCCGAAGTCGATTGGACTGACAGATGTAGAACCGGGTCATGACCGTTTCAGAACCAACGTATGCACAGAAAAGGTTGACGACAACACTGTGCGGGTATATGTCGGTGGCATGAGAGGTGTAGCGGCATACAGCATATCACGGCCAGAAGACCTAAACACCGGCATAGACGAGGTAACTATCGAAAACGATATGCCGACAGAATACTATACTCTTACGGGACTACGAATATCCAATCCACCCTCCACAGGTCTCTATATAGAGAAAAAAGGTGCAGAAGTTTCAAAGAAAATCGCACGCTAACTATGCCACTGCCCTACCCGATTGATTTTTTTCCTTAAATTAAAATAATAGTCGGATCACATACGACATCTCAAATGAGAATATAGCTGTGTCTTAATTGAAGTGCACCCTAAAAGTTAGACATAAAACTTTTGGGGTGCACTTCATGACTTCCGAGGACCATTTAATCTATGTTATTTTTGTATCTGCCATCAATACCGAGGTCAGCACTAACTTGACCCTACCAGGCATGATAACTGCCAAACGGAGTTGCCAAGCCAGCTCTAATCTCCCCCCATTATTTGTACAGCAGAGGTCTTGGCTTTAACACCTAATGGAACGATTAAGGCTATTGACAATAATAATCTGAAAAATATCTCATTTTGAATTTCAATTGTCACTCACGGCACACATAATGGATCTACACCCATACATGTATTATTTATCTACCCATCAGAAAATATGCTACTTCTCCAAAGGATTATAGAACTGTGACCAGTCTTCATTCAGGCGATGGAATCCTTGCTCACTATTATCCATTATTATAATACGCGCGCCGGTATTGCGGACAAAAGCTCCTGCGTTTTGATACATTTCACGCTCAAATCGTTCCCAGTCTTCTTTATTCATGACCTTGCGGTTCCATTCATAACGGATTATCGGTTGTGTTTTTTGCGTTAAGCCTTCTGCTTCAAACACAAAATTATGCTCGGAATCCTCTGCTTTAAGAACAAGAGCCTTGACTCCGTTTAGTTTCCATGGACCGTATGGCAACGGAATGTCATTGGTGTAATAGACTTTCCATTCGCGGCCACCGTAGTTACATTTTGCCGCATGGCAGTGGTAGCCCATTACTGAGGTCGTGTCTCCAGGAACGTATGTCCATGCAGGGGCCGGAGTATGCTCTGTGTATTCAATCACTTGGGAAGTATAAGGAACACGGTTTGTGACAATCATTGTTGAATCGCTATGATTGACAAGAAGGTCGAAACCGACATAATTCTCCGGCACGGTCTGGAACTGCATTGTGGTTTTGAGTTCTTTCGTGTTCCGAATGTCAAGGTCACGGAGATTGCGGCTGAAGAAGGCATTATACTTACGTCCGAGTTGCAGATCCATCAGGTCATCATGGCTTAGGGAGTCGTCTTTCTCGGTAGCCTTATATTTGAACCGATAGGTGATGGTGAGATAACAGGAGTCGAGCGTCTGTGACTTGTCGGTGTCTTCATGGGCGAGTGTGAACGTAGGGGTGTCCATCGCATAAGTGACTGTTACCTGAGCTGAGACATCCACACATGCAAGCATCATAAGAGATGCAAATACAATAAGAAAATTTCTCATATTGTTGATATTTTAATTATTAATTTTTGATGTTACTTTATGCTGAATCTGACGCCAACCATAATTGTACGTCCCCGCAGACGATATTGACTTGAATACTGTATGATTCCATTATCATTATAGCGTCGGAAGATTCTGCTGTCCAACAAATTGCTGCATTTGAGGGATAGTATTGTGTTCCCTAAGGAGTATTCTATGGTGCAGTTAAGGAATGTATTGTTTCTATAACTCGTTGAATAATCGTTGTAATAATACATCACTGACGGCGTCAGGCTAAGTTGTTTACAGGGCCAGATAACGAAAGATGTCGCATTGGTGAATGTATGCTTCGCATTTCCGTTAGATATGCCATCGGTAAATGTCCTGGATAGTGAAAATTCGTTTGAAGTCTCAAAGGTAATCCATCGGGCGAAAGATGCGATGAAAGAAATCTTCGCGCGCAGATAATTGCTTCGCCCTCTATGCATGGCCTCATCAATATAAAACTCATTCTGACTTGTGCCGATAGTGAACGATTCGCTTATCTTGGAGTTCCATTTGAAAAATCCTTTGGAAAATGTCTGGTCTCCCTGCCAGATATTACCACTTGTGGCATACGGCAATCTTATATACTCGATAATATCATCAGTAACATCATATCCATTGGATAAGTTGTTATGGGAATAGGCATGTGTTAATGTCATGCCTCCAAACAGCATATCGAGTACACTTTGGTAACTTGCACTTAAAGCCGTTTTTACAGTCCTGTTGATTTTGGCCTCAAGATGGTTGGGATTCGAGATAGAAGTGCGATAGTCGATATATCGCTTCTGTACCATGAGGGAAAGAGCCGCGGGCGTAGATTCCTCGCAGGTTGATGTCAATGAAAAAGATAAACGCTCCGATGGTTTGAAAGTGATATTGGTGTAGGGTTTGAAAGAAAGGAACATTTTATCGTATTCCCATTCTCCGTCTGTCGATGTATAGTATTCAAAACCGACAGGCACATATATCAGCCACTGGAATCGCTGACCGTAATGCAGAAAGAATTTAGGCGTGATATTGGCACCTACCTGCCAGATCCGTTGATTCCCTGCCGTGAGATTTCCCGCCAGGTCCAGTTCCGTTTTAGCCTGCTGCCATTGAGCATCGAAGCCCCCGTTGAGGTTGAACATAAAATGAGGTACTGCAACGGCAATTATAGATGCAGCTCCACCGGTGTTCAGACTTCGTTGTCTTACTGTCTGAGTCATATCTCTGTCGGCCAGGCGAAGTATTGCGTACTTGTCAGTATAACCGGCATGCAAGGTTGCCTCGCCGATGCCTCCCTGCTTTTTCTTATAATTAATTTTCAGTACATCATCTATATTAAACGAATATCCTGATAATCGCTGTCTTATCAAATCGTTGATAGAGCCATCGCCACGAGGGAATGAAGCACTCGCGGTAAAAGCGTTTTTTACATAACGCTCTTTGCCGTTGAGCTTATAAACCGCATGTGCACCTACGAATTGCTGATGCATACCGGCCTTGTTCGACTCATCTATTACAAAACGCGAGATACTGTCGGTAAGATAAGTGGTTTGCTCTGTTGCCTCTCTTTTTTCTTTGTCAAATAGGTAATTGAGATTAAAAGCCAATGTCTTGTCTTCGTTTAACTTGAAAAGTTGATTGACCGACAGGCTATGAGAGTTGTTGCGATATGCATAAACATCATTCAGGTCCGGAGAATCAGGAAACAGCATCCCTGTCCCGTAAGATGAATTGAATGTCGCAGGCGCACCAATATCCTGTCGTAAGTCATTACCAATATTATTGGTCTTGTAAATAGATATATTTTGCGCTTTACGACGGAAGTTCATGAGGGTGGCAGAGGCATCCCATGACAGATTGGGCTGTGTCCCGATTGCTGCCTGAAGTGTGGAAGACCAGATTCCGAGAGCGTTTTGCTTAAGTTTTATGTTCATAGCGGGAGCATTGCCACTCTTCACACCTTGCAGCAATTTCACGTCCTGATGGTTTTGCAATACCTGAACCGAGCCTATATCATTTGCATCAATATTTCTTGTCGCCACACCATAATTCCCGCCAAGCATATCAAGACCCTCGATATAAAACTCATTTATCCATTGTCCGTTATAAGTTATCTGACCATCGGATTTTACTTCAATACCCGGCATCTTGCGCAATAAATCTTCAAGAGTCTTGTCGTTTTTACCTCTGTATGTAGCGGCAGAATACGAAATCGTATCTCCTGATTGTCTGATTTTTTTAGCGGAAACAATCACCTCCTTTAGTTCAAGCGCATTGATAATCGAATCCAATGATTCGGAACATACCTCCTGCGCCATCGCCGAAAGAGCGATGGAAACAGAGATGAATAGTATTTTGAATCGTTTGAACATAATCTATCTTAAAAAGTCAAGAGCAAAATTACGGCAAACTCTTTCCCGTAAGTCTTAGTCGAACCTCCTTTAGTCTTAGTTAGTCTTAGTTTTGACAAAATACTCGCCCATTTTCACTAATTTTGTATTATGAAACGTTTTAGGACTACCACAATCATCTGTTTGTCAATCATTACCATATTGGTTGCGGCTAACTCGTGGTATCTGCATCGTCTATACGACTCCATAAGGATGCAGACTCTTCAGACCATAAAAGAATGTGTGCGTAGGGCAGATGTGTTGGAAATTATCGACCGAAAGGCACTTGCTTCCGACCAACAGGAAGATTTTTCTATAAAAGTCGCTCTTATTGTCAAAGGTGAAATAGATTCTGTGGGAAACTTTGACTTTATCCACGAGATGGATAAAGTCAACCAGACTATGAGTGAACAATTCCACTCAGTGGAACAAACTGATGTCACGTTGCCTAATCGAAATTATAGCCGACTCGCATTGCTCCTTCAAAATGAACTTAAAAACTATGGTATAAAACTTAACCGTGTGGTAATAGTGCCATTCGGTGAAAATACTGGGATAGTCAAAGGAATGTGGCATATCGACTTTTCTGTAATTGAAGGACAAGAGCCTCTTTATACTATCTATTTCGCCCCCCTTCAAAAGCACATTCTTCAACAAATGGCGGGGATTTTGGCTACCTCCTCAGCAATTCTCGCACTAATGATTTTCCTTATCTGGTATCTGCTACACTGGGTTGGGAAACTGCGTAGTATTGAGCAGATGAAAGACGACTTCACCCACAACATGACTCATGAGCTTAAAACCCCGGTTGCGGTAGCTTTCTCTGCAGCCGATTCAATGCTACGATATTATGACCAGAGCGATGACGCGAGAAACAAGCAGTTTCTTAAAATCATCTTGCAGAGATTGAGTTATCTGTCGGGAATGATTGAGAACATACTATCCATGAGCATGGAACGGTTCAAGACCATGAAACTCAATATCGAGAGTGTTGCGGTAAAACCGATTATCGAAGAGGTAACCGGAATGATGGAACTTAAGGCCAACAAGCCGATAGACATTGATATAGATATTCCTGATAATTTGTCGATTCATGCAGATCCATTGCATTTTGGCAATATTATTTCAAACCTCATTGATAATGCGATTAAATATTCGGGTAACTCAGTAAACATTGCAATCAAGGCTAATGCCGATTCAATGACAATAGAAGACAACGGCATCGGTATAGACAAGGAGAATCTTCCTTTCATATTTGATAAATTTTATCGCGTGACTTCCGGTGACCGTTATGAAGTCGGAAGGTATGGTCTTGGACTTTTCTATGTGAAACAGATTATCACGTTGATGGGCTGGGATATTGAGGCAACGAGTAAACCGGGCCAAGGCACAAAGTTTACAATAAGATTTGACAGCAATGAGAAAAGATAAGATATTGCTGGTTGAGGACGACTCAACTCTCTCATTCATCGTTCAGGACGCGCTGACTCGTGAAGGCTTTGATGTCGTATGTGCGCCAAACGGTGAGTTCGGGCTTAAAAAGTTTAAGGAGTCCAATCCGGATATAATCGTTGCAGATGTGATGATGCCTAAGATGGACGGATTCGAGATGGTGAGGCTTATCCGCCTTACGGCTCCCGCAGTGCCTGTGCTATTCCTGACCGCACGAACTGCACTTGATGATGTTGTAAAAGGTTTTGAACTCGGAGCAAACGACTACATTCGCAAGCCATTTCAGATTCTCGAACTTGTGGTACGCATAAAAGCATTGTTAAAACGGAATCGGCAAGGAGTGACAGAGGACTCCAATCTTACCATTAGTGACTGTTCTCTTGATTTTGCTTCTCAGCGTCTAATGATAGGCTCTGAAACAATAGAATTGACGCACACAGAAGCCGTGATAGTAGATGAATTGTTCCATCATCCCAATGAAGTGGTAGAAGCCAAGACTATGATGTATCGCATCTGGCAGAATGATGATTACAACAATCTCAACCGTCTCCACGGTTTCATTTACAAACTGCGTAAGTATTTATTGAAATCAACAAGTCTCGAACTTCTAAATGTCCGAGGTATTGGATACAAATTGGCACTGAAAATCAAATAAACTCAAATTGCACTCTCAGTCCGATTTTCTGTTCTATCCATTTGGTTATGGTGTGCATCAAGGACTGCCTGCCCGCAACTTCTGCCACGGCGAAAGCCATAACTGTTTCCCTGGAGCTCCACCTCAAAATTGGCGCAAGAATCTGAACGATAGATTGTTGAAGTATTCGGTCAACTACCGTGAGGATGCCGTGTTTGCGCACACCGCCATTCGGTTTGGGTATCTATACCCTCCTCACTGGTAAAGGTTTGCAGCTCCGCGCAAGGATTGACTCTCTGATACTCGCCCAATTAGCATTCATGTAGTCGCGCAGGTCTTCGACTTACATGCCGTCGATGCCTGATGCACCTTTGTTGGATATCACCTTTTCAAGGTCGGTACGAACATTGTTCCTATCGAGTATCTGTTCAATTAGTTTCATCTTCCGTCTTTCTTAATTTCCGCTTCCTGAAGTTTCAGCCAACCTCCTTTTGTGGATTCCGGTTCATATACGCGTCCACTCCGTCCACTCGTCAGCTACTCTTTCGGAACATACTCTTGATTAACGTTGCAAATTATTCGGCCCTTCGCCATGACCGGCACGCAGTCGGCAACTACGCCTCTCGTGGACATTGGGTCAGCGGATTTTTCCGGTGGGTGGGGATATGTCGGAGTATAGTGTTATCTT
>ERZ836877.5200-NODE-5200-length-12625-cov-3.921082_pt1 | contig 12625 bp, 10 predicted proteins | sample MGYA00519469_ERZ836877 | MGnify/ENA primary metagenome ERZ836877 (study PRJEB31850, sample SAMEA3708809) | human gut metagenome | biome: human gut; feature: human-associated habitat; material: faeces | place: China | collected 2014 ... | reverse complement strand
GCAGTCCTTTTATATTTCTAATATAATAAATTAATATCATTAATATTTCACAGAGATTTATTTTTCTTCTTTTTTCTTCATATAAACAATTCCAGCTGTTGATGCTATAATTGTTAAAATAGCAAGTCCTAAATAACTTTCAACACCAGTTTTTGGAACATCATCTTTTTCTTCTTCATTTACTTCTGGCTTTTCTGGTTCTACTGGTTTTTCGTTTTCTATTTTAGTTGTTCTTGCATAAATAGTTGTGTCAGTATCTAATTTTGCATTAAAATCAAATGCATTTGTATAGTTTTCATTTGTAAAGAATCCGTCTATTTCATAACCTTCTGGTACTTTTATATGAGACTTTAGCAATTCTGCTGTAACTGTTGCACCTTTGTCTACAGTTATTTTATTAGAATTTTCTCCTCTAATTAATGTTACAACAACCTTTTGAACATCTGTATTAGGTGTTGCACTTTCTGGTATAGCATTTTCTGAAATAACATTATTGTTTTTATCGGTTAATACAACTTTGTCACCAGCTATAACAACTTTATTTGTTGTATTTTCTGTATTTGTTACTGTAAACTCTGTAAGATGACCATTTGTAGCAGGACGAACTACGTTTTCATTTACATCAGATGTTAGTGTTCCATTCATAGTTAATGTCGGATTATTTGTAGCAGATGCACCTTTATCTATCTCTATACCATTATTAGTGTCTGCACCATTAAATCCTAAATGTAAGTCTATTACCTCTACATTACCACCATTTACTAAAACTCCACCATATCTAAAACCTACTATTGAGACATTATTTAATATAACAGTTGCGCCATCATATGCTTGTACACCATACTTTGGACCATTATTTAAATTTATGTCCTTTAATGTAAGTTTCCCCGCTGCCAATTGAGCTGTAAACATTGTTTGATTTCCAGATGTTGATGTCCACTCTGTAGAACCTGCAACAGTATAACCATTACCATCTATTGTAAGTGTTTTTTGAATTACAATTGGCTTTGTTACAGTTATGTTGTTTTGAATTTCAACTGTACCACCATCATCAACATTTTCTATTGCTGTAATTAAGCTCTCTTCGTCTGTTGCTGTTTCTGTACTAGCAGCATTACTAACAATTGGCATACAAAGTAATACTAGCATAGTTAATGTTAAAAATAACACTATTTTAATTGTGTTTTTCATTTTAAACCTCCTAAATTGTATTTTATAGTAACCTTATTAAAATCAGTTTTACTATATTTATAATTTATTTTGTCAATTTTTTTGTTTTTTATTTATCTTTTCAAAATTAAAATTTTCCAAATTAAATAGTATATCTTTTCCATAAAAAAGGAGATACTGTATTTGAAATGCACCATAAAGTTAAACTTTTTATCTAACTTTTTTTGGTTCAATTCAATTAGTATCTCTGTATCTCTTTTTAATTAATTTATTTAATATAACATTTCATGAGCACTCATTATACCAAATGTTCCAATTCCCACAGCAACAAATATTGCTATCATTATAATAACTAATAAAGCTACAATAAAATATGACCTAGCATAATTTTTTCTGTTAATGTTTGAATTGTCAAATGCATAAATAATTAAGAATATCCATCCTATAATTGGTATTGCAAAAAGGATATTATAACCAAAGTATGCCCATGGTGAAAGTGGTCTATAGTATGGTGGAATACTTGGATCATTTTTGTAATTATAGTTAGGATTTGAATTTTGGTTGAAATTACCATTTTGATTGTAATTTCCATTTGAAACATTGTTAGCATTATTATTTTGGTTCATATTTTTCTCCCCCTTTTATTATATCTATAATTATTGTTAGTTAATATAACAAATATTATCTAGGATTTTTAATTGCTGCTTGTGCTGCTGCTAAGCGTGCTATAGGAACTCTAAATGGTGAGCATGATACATAAGTTAATCCAACATTATGACAAAATTCTACTGTTGGTGGATTTCCTCCGTGTTCACCGCAAATACCAAGTTTTATATCTGGTCTTGTTTTCTTTCCTAAGTCAACTGCCATTTTAACTAATTTGCCTACACCTTTTTGGTCTATTTTTGCAAATGGGTCAAATTCATAAATTTTCTTTTCATAATATGCATCTAAAAATTTTCCTGCATCATCACGGCTAAATCCAAATGTCATTTGTGTCAAATCATTTGTACCAAATGAGAAAAATTCAGCTTCTGTAGCAATTTCATCTGCTGTTAATGCTGCTCTAGGTATTTCTATCATTGTTCCTACATGATATTCTAATTCTACTCCTGCATTTGCAATTTCTTTATCTGCTGTTTCTGTAATTATATCTTTAACATATTTTAACTCTTTTAATTCTCCTGCAAGAGGTATCATAATTTCTGGAACTACATTCATTCCTTCTTTATTAACATTTATAGCAGCTTGAATAATAGCTTTAGTTTGCATAGCACCTATTTCTGGATATGTTACATCCAATCTGCATCCACGGTGTCCCATCATAGGGTTAAATTCATGTAATCCAACAACAATGTTTTTAAGTTCGTCAAATGTCATGCCCATGTCGTTTGCAAGTTGAGCAATTTCTTCGTCTGTATGTGGTAAAAATTCATGTAATGGAGGATCTAATAGTCTTATTGTTACAGGATATCCTTTCATTGATTTATATAACCCTTCAAAGTCTTCTCTTTGCATTGGTAGTAGCTTATCCAATGCTTTTTCTCTTTGTTCTACTGTTTTAGATACTATCATTTCTCTTATAGCTGCAATTCTTTCTGGTGCAAAAAACATATGCTCTGTTCTACATAAACCAATTCCTTCTGCTCCAAATTTATATGCAGTTACTGCATCTCTTGGAATATCTGCATTTGCTCTTACTCCCATTTGTCTATATTGGTCTGCCCAATTCATTAGCTTTTCAAAATTTCCTGAAATTGAAGGCTCTTCTGTTTCTATTCTTTCTCCATATACATTTCCTGTTGAGCCATCTAAAGAAATATAATCTCCTTCATGGTACACATTTCCTTCTGAATCTGTAAATATTTTTTCTTTTTCATTTATTGAAACTCCATCACATCCTGATACACAACATGTTCCCATTCCTCTTGCAACAACTGCTGCATGTGATGTCATACCACCTCTTAAAGTTAAAACACCGTGACATACATTCATTCCGTCTATATCTTCTGGTGATGTTTCAAGCCTTACCAAGATTAAATCTTTTTCTCCTTCGTCATGTTTTCTTACTGCATCTTCTGCTGTAAATACAATTTTACCTGTTGCAGCTCCTGGAGAAGCAGCTAATCCTTTTGCAATAACTTTTGCAGCTGTTAATTTTTCTTGATTAAATACTGGATGCAATAATTGTTCTAATTGATTTGGTTCTACTCTTAAAACAGCTTCTTTTTCTGTTACCATACCTTCGTTTACTAAGTCAACTGCAATTCTTAAAGCTGCTGTTGCTGTTCTTTTTCCATTTCTTGTTTGTAAGAAATATAATTTTCCTCTTTCTATTGTAAATTCCATATCTTGCATATCTTTATAATGCTCTTCTAATTTACGAGAATACATTACAAAGTCATCATATGCTTGTTTATTTACTTCTGCTAATGTTTCTATTGGCTGTGGAGTTCTAATTCCTGCAACAACATCTTCTCCTTGTGCATTCATTAAATATTCACCAAATAATTTATTTTCTCCTGTTGCTGGATTACGAGTAAATGCAACACCTGTTCCGCAGTCATCTCCCATATTTCCAAAAACCATTTCTTGTACATTTACTGCTGTTCCCCAATCTCCTGGTATATCATTTAATCTTCTATAAGTAATTGCTCTTGGATTATTCCATGAACGAAATACAGCTTTTACAGACTCTATTAATTGTGCTTGTGGCTCTTGTGGAAATTCCTCGTTTATGTGTGTTTTGTAAATTTCCTTAAATACACTAATTAACTGTTTTAAATCATTTGCATCTAATTCTGTATCTTGTTTAACACCCTTAGCTGCTTTTATCTTATCTATTTCTTCCTCAAATAATTTTTTTGGTACCTCTTTTACAACATCACTATACATTTGAATAAATCTTCTATAGCTATCATATGCAAATCTCTCATTTTTTTGCGCAATAGCTTCTACAACTTTATCATTTATACCTAAGTTTAATATTGTATCCATCATACCTGGCATAGATGCTCTAGCTCCTGAGCGAACTGAAACTAATAGTGGATTTTCTACATCTCCAAACTTTTTGCCAGAGATATTCTCTAGTTCTTTTAATGCTGAAAAAATTTGATTTAATACTTCATCTGATATTGTTTCTTTATCTTCATAATATTTTATACATGCTTCTGTTGTAACTGTAAATCCTTGAGGTATAGGAAGACCAAGGTTTGTCATCTCTGCTAAATTTGCACCTTTACCTCCTAATAGTTCTCTCATTGAAGCATTTCCTTCTTTAAATAAATATACATATTTTTTGTCCATTGTTTCCTCCTTAAATAAATTTAATATCTATACATAACATGCGTAAAAAAGCACATATTATACATACTATTTCATATGTTTCGGCTTATGATGTTTACCTAATTTATTGTTTTTATTTCTTCTTATTGATGATTTTCTTTTAATGTTCTCTAATTCTTCATTATTATCCTTGTCAAAATAAGATTTTGGTTTATTATTATCTTGTTCATAATATTCTTGTTCATCTAACAAATCTTTTTGATTATATTTTATCTTACATTCCTCTGGCTCTATAATTTTCGGTTCTATAAAACCATCATCTTCTTCATAATCATTAAATTTTAAATTTTTATAAGTGATTATTTCACTTGTATCTTCTATTTTATTTTCGCTTATTCTATCTTCTTCTATTTTACTTATTTTATCTTTATTTGTTTTGCTTTCAGTTACTGTATTTTCATTTGTTTTGTTTTCAATTACTTCATTTTCTTTTGAAACTATTTCGTTAAATTCTTGTTCATCATTTTCTTTTAATAAAGCATTTTCTGCATTACTATATAAATTGTGTTCACTAATATTTTCATTATTGTATAAATTTTGTTTATTATGTTTTTTAGTTTTATTTACTAATTCTTCAATATCTTCGGCCCTTATTCTATTATTATTGTCTAATGCTAGCTTAATTTCTGCAATATTCAGTGGCTGTGTATTTTCCATATTTATATTAGTTGAATTTATCATAGTTTCTTTTGTTTGATTTTCAATGTCTTTAGTATACAAATCTTGGAACGAAAAATCTGTATTTCTTAAAGTATCATTTTCTTGATTTTCCATTTCCTCGTTTTCCATATATTTGTTATTTGATGAATAGCTGCTTTCTTCTGCATAGCAATCTTCTTTATATATTCCTATTTTTACTAATATTGGATATACTTTACTTCCAAAAGGTATCATTAAAATGTCTTCTTTTTTTAACGATTTTGTTAATAATATCATAGCCACATAAATTAATGCACCACAAAGTATTGATATAATTGTTGCAATATTTCCACTAATTACTTTAGAAAGTCCTGCATTTATAAAGTATACAAATACCCCCATTGTAACAGCTGCTATAATTGGTTTTACAATATTGTTTTTTAATTTCAAATTCAATCTTATACTTTTTCTTAAGCTTGTAAAACAAATTGTAAATGCTACAACTTGACATACAATTGAGCTTATTCCTGCCCCTATTATTCCCATGTTTGGGTTACTAATTAATACTATATTTAATATAAATTTAATTAATGCTCCAACTGCTAGAGCAATTGCAGGAGTTTTAGTTTTGTTTAATCCATATAGTCCTCCATTAATTGTTTGGCTTAATGCTATAAATATCATCGAAATAGAATATAGCATTAAAATATTCGCTCCATCAGAAGCTGTTGGATAAATTAAGTTTAATATTGGTTGCGCTAGTGCAATAAAACCTGCAGCACAAGGTAAAACTATTATAAGTGATGAAAATAGCGAAAAGCTTAATCTTTTAGAAGCTGTTTTATAATCTTTTTTTGCAATTGCTGCTGCAATAGCTGGAGTAAGTGCTGTAGAAAACGCCACATTTATTGCTACTGGAAGTCCTACTAAAGTATCCATTTTTGCCAGAATACCAGTCATATTCATTGCATATGCTTCCAGTGCCTCTTTTCCCCCTGTAATTATTGATGCAAATGCAGTTTGAATACATCTACTAACTGTTGAAGAATCTATTATTGGATTTACAACAGATATAACAGAACTAATTGTAATTGGTATAGACATTGCTAAGATTGCTTTTAATAATTGTCCATTTGTTTTATTTCTTTCTGGTGAAATTTGTTTTTTGCTTACTCTTATTTTTCTTCTCTTATAATACAAGATTAGATACATAAATGTAATTATAATAGCAAGAGTTGAAGATAAATTTCCTCCAGCTGCCATTATATAAGGTTCTTTACCTATTAATGCATATACAAATGTTATAGATAAATTGTTAAAACACAATTAAAAAATTGCTCTAAAATCTGTGATGCACTTGTTGGTTTCATGTCATTTTGTCCTGCGAAATATCCTCTAAATACTGCAGATGCTGCTACAAATACTATTGCAGGTGCTAAAACTTGCATTACATATTTTACATCTGGTACATTAAATACTAGTGTTGCTATTGGCTCTGCTGCAAAAAACAATAATAAAGAGAATACTAATCCTAGACTTACAAAAAATGTCATACTTATTTTAAAAATTCTTTGTGCACCTTTATTGTCTCCTATTGCTATTCTCTCGGAAACCATTTTGGAAACAACACTTGGAATTCCTATAGATGAAAGCGCTAAAAGTAGCGAATAAATTTGATATCCCGTAGAATAATAACCAAGTCCAGTATTTCCAAAACCTTCTGCATTTGTAATTACAAGTCTATATATTAAACCTAATAATTTTACAGATATTTGCGCAAACATTAATATTAAAACGTTTTTCATAAATGAAGCGCCTTTTTGTTTTACTGCTTTTCTCAAAATTTTCTTCCTTTCGTATAATTATGCACTAAATTATATATAAGTTAATTCATATCCTAACATATATACAATAACTTACAATAATTGTTATTAATTCTTTATAATAAATTTAAAAATTTAGTATATTTTTTATAATTTCAATAAATAAGATCTTATTTTTTCTCAAAATTAAATTTAGGCATCATACCAATTTTATCTGGTGTATGCTCTGGTAATTGATATATATCATGTCCAGGGAATTCATTACCTTCTACAAATAAAGGTCCATCTGGTGTAAATCCAACATCCCAACCAGCATATCCCATTTCTGGAACAACTTTTGCTGCTTTATTAACCATTTCTAACACTTTATCCCAATAAGGAAATTGAAAACCTTTTATTTTAGAACCTGTCTCAGGGTGTGTTACATAAGTATTTTTCATTTTATCAATAGCAACTTGTGTAACTACACCAGTTTTTTCGTCAACAGGTGCAACCATTCCGTTACTGTTAAAATTATCAACAAATCTTTTTCCTGTACCAATTCTAAAATATGCACATATTACATGTGTTACTAATTTTAAATTTTTTCTTTCATCCTTTGGAATTGTTAAAATTGACTTTCCATCTTCTGTAGTAACTATTGTAACCACTCTTACTGTATTTATAGCATGTGGATTAATTTTTGCTACATCTTGATGTTGTTTTATAATTTCTTCTAATTCAAAATTAGAACTTCCTTCTGTTAGGTGGTCATATATTTCATCCAAAGTAGCATAATTTTTAATATTAATTTTTTCTATTCCTTTTCCACAACCTCCATCTATAGGTTTTGCCATAAATTCAGTATGTTTATTCATAAAATCTATAATCTTATCCTTTGGAGTTCCATTAACTTTTATCCAATCTCTTTTTAAATACTCATTAAAAATTGTATTAAATTCATCTTTATTTTGAAAAATGTGAAGATAATCTAAATCACAATATTTTGTAACTAAATCATTGTTTCTTCCTCTAGTAAGATATGTTTCTCTTTGTGCAGGTGTCAAATTATACATTTCAAACAAATCATAGTCCATATATCCTGCACCATATTTTCTAGCACATTTTTGCATATCCATAAAAATTCCAAATTTAGTTTTTCCTGTTTTATTATGAATAGAGTTTATTTTTTCTTTCATAGCTTTAGTATCCATTGATTTAAGCCTTTTTAATATATATTTAATATTTCCCAATTTTACAAATCTCCTTTATAATTTATACTTGTTAATTATATACTAAACGTTTCCTTAATTGCAACATATAAACACATTTTTTTAGTTAATTAGAACCAGACTAGTTTTTCTTAGATTAAGGAGAAAATAGTCTGGTTCTAAATTTTTTAGCTATTCATACCATTTAACTAGCACATTTTCATTAATTTTGCTTGCATCAAATCTATAATGTCCTATAACTTCCATATTATTATATTTGAAAAAGTCTTCTTCTCTATTTGGCTGCCCTCCATTATGGATTATATACGTCTGCCCTTTTGAATTTCTTTTGTCTGAAACAATTCCAATATGTTCTTCATTTCCAAATACTACAATATCTCCAGGTTGCCATTCTTCTATCTTATTAATATCTAATGTTAAAGATTGCGCATATTTTTTGAAAAATATATCTAAATTTCCCACTCTTCTAAAATCTATGTTTTTATCTCTTGTTTCTACATAAATATATTCTTCTAAATTGTTTTTTATATCATTATCTACCATATCTCTTAAACAATAACCTGCATTTTTAAAAGCTCTCCAAACTACATCTGTACAAACTCCTATATTATTTGGTGGATATCCTCCATTACCAAAATATTTACTATTATATGTTGGATGATTTTCTGCGTCACTCCTAGCACCTAATAATATATCTTTGTAATCATCTATTCCATTGTTATTATAATCTATAGAACTTTTTATAGTATTAATGTTAAAATCTTTTGCTGTATATACTTTTTGTGGAATTACATTAAATTTATAAAGTTCATAAACTAATATAACTATTGTTATTGCTAAAATAATACATAAGATAATAAAAATAATTGGAAGTTTCTTTTTCATATATTCCCCTTCTTTATATATATTTTTTTGTTTCTATTCATTTTTTTATTTTTTATATTTTATTTATAATATTTTAATTTCTTTTAACATTTTATTTCCATGAATATTTTTATACTATATTCCAATATATTTAAATATATCTAAATATTAATTGTTCTCCAATAATTTTAAAAATTTCTCATGAAATTGTGGTGCATACTTTTTTAAATTAATTGGTTTTAAATTTCTATCTGTAAAGCAATGTTTTGTTTCTCCTGTTAAAACTATGTTTCCATTTTTCTTGTCTGTAACTTCATATCCTATAGTCATCCTCACTCCAGTATACTCTTTTGCATATGTTTTGATTAAGATAGTATCTCCAAAAGTAACATGATATTTGTATGTACAGTTTACCCCTAATACAGGAATAGTTATTTCATTTTTTTCCAATAAATCAAATGGCATGTTCAATACTTCTAGCCATTCTGTTCTTGCCTCTTCCAAATATCTTATATAATTTGAGTGGTGTACTACTCCCATTCTATCTGTTTCATAATAATTAATTTTTCTTTCATATATAAATTCCATATATAATTTCCCTTCTTTTTTATATAATGCATATTAATTATATATCTTATAATTGTATTTTGTAAACATTTTTTATGTTCTCTTTCTTCATTATCTAAAACATGTATAAATCTTTCATATTTCATATTAGTTAATGTTGTTATTTTTTTGTCTTTTTTAAGGATATATTGAAAACTTTGTACGTACTCCTCAATATACTACTTTAATGAAGATGTTATATGCTATGGGTTATACTTTATCAGTAGTGCCACTAGACGAAAAAATAAAAAAAGAAAATAAAGAAGCGGAAGTAAGACAATAAAACAGTTTCTTTAAGAAGTATCAAAAATGAACTATAATTCAAATAAACCAAATGAAAAAACAAAAACGAATGCACCAATAGTTGATATTGGTGCATTAATATTTGTAATATATAGTAAAAATCTAAAAAATACTTAGTATTGGTACCGATGGTGGGACTCGAACCCACATGGTTTCCCGCCAGATTTTGAGTCTGGTGCGTCTGCCAATTCCGCCACATCGGCATATACAAAATACTTATATATAATAACAAAAAATATTATAAATTTCAAGCAAAATTTATAATATTTTTTATTTCATATATAATAATATTTATCTATTATTTTAAAGCATCTAGGATTGGTGGTAACATTTGTTTCTTTCTTGAAACAACGTTTTCTAACATTGCTGTGTGGTTTTCTACTGGAACACCGAATGCTTTTTCTACTACTGGTGCATCTGTACCTAAAGAAATTATCTTAGAATTTGAATTTATAATATCTGTTGCTGCAAATACATAAAAGTCTAAGTTTTCTTTTTCTATGTTATTGTTTATAGCTTGTTCAAAATATACTTGATTTTTAAATATAGAGTCTAAATCTGCTGTATTTACTTGAGCAATTCTAAATTTCTTATTGTCTTTTTCAAATAATTTTGAATCTATATTTATTACTTGTTCTGGTGTAAAGTCACTAATATCTGTACCAGCTTTTAACATATCTACACCATAAACATTTATATCAAGCCCTGTTATCTCTTCTAATTTTTTAACAACTTTTTTATCATATTCTGTTGTTGTTGGTGATTTTAAAACTAATGTATCTGATGCAATAGCACTAAGCATTAATGTAGCTATTTTTTTATCTATTTCTATATCGTTTTCTTTATATAATTTATATAATACAGTAGCTGTACATCCAACTGGTTCTGCTCTATAGTATAATGGATTTGATACTGAGAAGTTAACACAGTGGTGATCTACAACTTTTAATACTTTTGCATTTCCAATATTATCTACAGATTGTACTGGGTCATTATGGTCAACCAAAATAACTTCTTGATTATCTGGTATTTCTGAAACTAATTCTGGTGCATCCATTCCTAAATAATCTAGAATAAATTTTGTTTCTTTATTAACTTCACCTAGTCTTACAGCTTTAGCATTTACATTTCCTAATTTCTTTTCTAAATTTTCCATTATCATTGAAGACATTATTGTGTCTGTATCTGGGCTTTTATGTCCAAAAATTAAAACATTATTTTCCATATTAAATCTCCTTTTACTAATAGATTTATTTTATGTTACTCACAATAGTTATTATACCATAAATTGGGTAAATAGTCAACAATTTGCTTTTTATATTATGTCTACCTTTTTTTGTTACAAAAACATATGTATTTCTTACTTTTAATATTAATTATTTTTTATCTATGTAAACTCTATCTACCCTATTTGATATTCCACATAATATATCATGTACTATTGTATTACATTTACTTGCAACTTCTTCTAAAGTAATATTTTCATTATCCCAAATTGCTACATCATCACCTACTTTTATATCTGGAATTTTTGAAACATCAACCATAAAATTATCCATACATACTACGCCTATAATAGGTGCTTTTATACCATTTATACATACATACCCTTTGTTTGAAAGCTCTCTTCTTATTCCATCTGCATATCCAACAGGTACTGTAGCTATTTTTGTATATCCTTTCGTTACATATGTTCTACCATAACTTATTGATGTATTTTCTGGAACATTCTTTATATATGCTACTTTACTTAAAAGTTTAGTACATGGTTTTAAATTAAGCTTTTTTTGTTCTTTTCCTCTTGATGTGTGACCATACATTATAATACCTGGTCTTACCATGTTATAGCATGCATAAGTATAATCTGTTATTCCAGTACTTGCTAAAATATGTTTATACTTAATTTCTATATTTCTTTCTGATAGTTTAGTTAATAAATTATCAAATAGACTTATTTGTTTATTAGTATAATCTTTTTCTTCATCTGGTGATGCTAAATGGCTATAAATTCCTTCTATTTCAATATTATCTAATTTTTTTATATTTTCTATAGTTTCTATATCTTTTTCAAATTCACTACTATCTGTTGCTATTAATCCAACTCTTCCCATACCTGTGTCTATCTTAATATGTACTTTCACTGTTATTTTCCTATCTGCTGCACATTTATTAAGTTTTCTAGCTATTTCATATGTTGAAATTCCAGCAGTTAAATTATACTTTATTATATCCTCTACTTCATCTTCTAATATTTCATTAAGTACCATTATTGGCATTTTAAATCCATGATTTCTTAGTTCTATAGCTTCTTTTATCATAGCAACAGCTACATATTTAATGTTATTTCTTTCTAGTAAATCTTTTAAAGCAACAGCTCCTAGTCCATAAGCATTTGCTTTTATTACTGGTAAAAGTTCTATTTCTTTTCCCATACATTGCTTTATTTGTTTTAAATTATATTCAAGCTTATTTAAGTCTATTTCTAATCTATTTACGCTCATTTTATCTAAAGTTCTCCTCCTTTTTATTTAAAAAAACCATTCATTAAAATTATATAAAATTTTAATTTTATACATCATATATCATATTTCATATTTTCATATTTTCATATTTTCATATTTTCATATTTTATATCTTATATATTAGAAAACATATATAAGATAT
>ERZ836877.5198-NODE-5198-length-12629-cov-3.116033_pt1 | contig 12629 bp, 10 predicted proteins | sample MGYA00519469_ERZ836877 | MGnify/ENA primary metagenome ERZ836877 (study PRJEB31850, sample SAMEA3708809) | human gut metagenome | biome: human gut; feature: human-associated habitat; material: faeces | place: China | collected 2014 ... | reverse complement strand
CTTCTTTTCCCGCTTCTTTCTTGGTTTCTTTTCCTTTGGCTCTTTTTCTTTCTTCTCTTTCTTGGCTTTCTTCTTGTCCTTTTTCGCCTGTTTCTTATCCTCTTTTGCAGCTCCTGCCTGCTCTGCGGCCTCTAATTCTTTCAGAATCTGAAGATTTTCATCGGAGATATTCTCTAAATCCTGACTTTCCGGAACCTCTACATGCTCTACATCTGTGGATTCTTCTTCTTCTCCGAACAACGTTGCTGCTAACTTTGCAAAGAAACCTTTCTTTTTCTTAGGCTTTTTCTTTTCGTCATCCGCTTTTTCTTTCGTACCTGTGGCTGCACTGCCCGAAGAGGCTGCTTTTACACCTTCATCATATGCCGCTCCGGTTTCCTGTAATGTAATATCATTAGAGTCTGCATTTAAGAGGTCTCCGATCTCGGAAAGGTCTGCATCACCCTCTACCCCATTTAAAAGCTCTAACAGATCAGCATTTGCACTGTCAAGTTCTCCGATCGGCTCCTCTTCGACATACTCCGGCTCTGAACTCTGTGCTTCCTGCGCTGCTCCCTCATCAGAAACGCCTGGCATCTCTCCCTGTTTAGAAGTTCCCTGTGGTGTGCCCTGATCGGTATCATTTGCAGATGCATCGGATACAATCTCTTCTAAGTTTTCAAAAAACTCTGCATTATCCGCCGATGCTGCTGCCTGTGTGTCACCCGATACAGTCTGTTCACTTGTAGCACTGCTGTCCGCGGTGCTGTTTTCGACTGCATTGCTGACCATGTCTGCAATATTTCCTGCATTTTCATCTACAGAACTCTGTGTATTGACGGACTCATTAGCTTCATTCTCTTCTTCCTCTGCTAACTCTAATTCAAACTGACGCAGAAAATCATCCACATCTTCCTGTTCTAACTCACCTTCAAATTCCTGTAAAAAACGCTGTTCCTCTTCCCTCTTTTTGCGCTGTTCCCGTTTGTATTCCTGTTCACGCTCAAATTTCCGGAATGCTTCACTGGCATTATCATACGGGTCGCTGCCTGAATATGACTTCGACTTTTTTCCTGACATATTGGTATTATTAATGCTATTGAGCAGGCTGTCTAAATAATCTTCTGTATTCGCCATTGGAACTTCACCTCACTGTACTTATTAAGGGATGTGACAATCATCACATCCCTTTTTCATTCTAACTTTATTGAATTACTATCTGGACTGATCGATCAAACGGTCGATAGCTTCCACTAAATGACCTATCTCTGGTTTTGTTAACTGTGCATCGGCTCCTAATGCCTCGCCTTTTCTACGCATTTCCTCATTTACCAAGGATGAGAAGATAACAACCGGAATCTTCTTCAACTCATCATCCTCTTTAATCAGCTTGGTCAGACGGTGTCCATCCATCAATGGCATCTCAATATCCGTAATGACACAGTGTACATCTTCTAATGCTGTTCCGTTTCTCTGGAATTCTGTCAGCTTATCCCATGCTTCCTGTCCGTTCATGGTAACGATCAGATTGGTATATCCTGATTTTTTCAGACAGTCTGTGATCAGTTTACTCAGTAATGGGGAATCTTCTGCGATCAGGATCGGAGAATCACATCTCTCTCTTTCTCCTAAGTTATCAATATCGGATACCTTAAGTCCTGTCTCCGGACTGATGTCTGTCACAATCTTCTCGAAGTCTAAGATAATGACTAACTTATCCTCTAATTTGATCACACCGGTTGATACTCCGTCGTTCTCTGCATTTACAGTAGAATCCGGTTTGATGATATCTGCCCATGATACTCTGTGAATACCGATTACTTCATCTACATGAAATGCAATATTTAACTTATTAAAGTTTGTAATGATCAATAATCCTTCATCGGTTACCGTACTGTCTGATAATCCTAAGCAATGCTTTAAATTAATAACCGTAATCATAACATCACGCGGCATAAAGATTCCTTCAACACTAGGATTTGCATTTGGAATCGGTGTGACCGGCTGATATGACAAAATCTCACGGATTTTGGCAACGTTAATTCCATAATGATTCTTGCCCAGTGTAAATTCCAACACTTCCAACTCATTTGTTCCGTTCTCTAATAGAATATTTGTATCCATATCCGTTCTCCTCTCGAGTTGCTCACTATACTTATTCACATTATATCAGACATTCAGATAATTTGCACGATTTTTTCCGAAAAAGCTCATTCTTTTTTGTAATTTCTGTAATCATTGCAATTCGGAAACAGTTGATGTGCTTCCATCCGATACTTTTAACTGTAAAGAAGTAATATTTTCTACATTCTGTTTCTCTGTTTCAAACAGGAGTACACATTCCTGTGCGCTGCCTCCTGCGATCGTTCCCTGATAGGTTCCCAAATCATTCAAAAGAATGCTGGTCTGCGCAGCAACCGTCTTGTCACCGTTGATCACCACTCTGTATTTCAGATTCTTTTTGAGCATATCACATTCGATATCTCCTCCTGTTGCTTTCAGGTTAACATGTACTACCAGAAATGTCTTGCCTGCTGTTGCATTCATGGCAAAATAATCTGACTCTACATAGGAATCTGTTACATCATAATTTTCAAATGACGCATCCAGCCCATCTTCTAACTTTAATGCCTGTCGCAAAGATACTGTCTCTGCTTTTGGCTTTTCTGTCTCTGCTGTTGTATTCTTTGCAGAATCTCCCGAAGTCTCCTGCTTGTCCTTTGTATCGGTCTGCGTTGTCTTAGAATCCGCCGTGTCTTCTGAAAGATCCTCCTGCCGGATCTTGATAAGTCCTTCATCCTGTCTGTCATTATATCTGGTTACAACATGTGCTGCATAGGCTGCAACCTTCTCCTGTTCTTCGCTTGACAGATCATATGGCTTTGTTCCACATCCCGCAGTCGATAGCATGACTCCGCAGAGCAGTATACTGACCAGTCCTTTTTTCCGTCCCATGATCCTCTCCTTAAAATCGTATCTCTCTTCTTATGATGTTAACAGATTTTTCGCAATTTATCAACTGTTATTCGCACAATCCCTGTCCAATTCAAACCAGAATTCCACACCGTTTTCCCGGTTCTTTGCTCCACATTCCCGATGATGGGACTCCATGATCGCTTTGACGATGGAAAGCCCGATACCACTGCCCCCGTACTCTCTGGTTCTTGCCTTATCCACTTTGTAAAACTTGTCCCAGATATTCGGCAGATCTTCCTCCGGGATCGGGTTTCCTGTATTGAATACGCAGACCCGGACACTGTCCTCTTTTTTCTCATAGGTGACTTCTATGTGCTTCTCAAAATCCGCATGGTTGATCGCATTGCTCAAATAATTTGTCATGACTTCTTCGACTTTAAATTCATCTGCCCAGACATAGACGGATTCCTCCGGATACGTCACGGTAATATCCTTTTGCTTTAACAAGATTCCCGAAGATGTTACTACACCTTTGACTAATTCGGTCAGATCAAACCGTTCCATGGTCAGGGTGTCATTGCCAAACTCTAACTGGTTCAGCGTCAGGAGTTTTTTGACCATCTGATTCATCTTATCGGCTTCATCCATGATGACTTCGCAATAAAAATCCCGGCTCTCTTCGTCATCGTTAATGCACTCCTGAAGTCCCTCCGCATATCCCTGTATCAGTGCTAACGGTGTCTTTAATTCATGGGATACATTGGATAGGAATTCTTTTCGCATCCGATCGATCTCTTCTTTTTTCTCTATGTCTTTTTTCAGTTCGTTGTTCGCACTCTTTAATTCTGAAATAGTAGTCTCTAACGTGGCTGACAGCATATTCATATGTTCGCCTAACTCATCCACCTCATTCTGGCGTTTGTTCGGCTTATATTTTGCATCAAAATCCAGCTCTGCCATTCTTTTTGAGATTTTTGTAAGCTGCAGGATCGGTCCCGTGATCCGACGGCTGACAAAGATTGCCAGAATGGCACAGCAGACCGTTGCCATGACCGCAACATATGCTAAGAATTCATTGGCGATCATAACGCTCTCTTTGATACTTGCCAATGCGGTACGCATTAATACCAGATTGCCGTCTTCTAAAGTCCCCCACAGCACCAGATAATCGGCTTCTAACCGGCTGTCCTGCTGTTTTTCGATGATGTAGTTATCCGTTGCCTTGATGACCTCGGATGCATGCTTATTGGAACTTTCATATAATGCCCCATAGAACTGATTTTTTAATTTTTCACTATTGCCCGCCGAAGAACGCAATACCTGTGCATCCGGACTCAACACCAGTATCGAGATGTTTCCATTGCTGCAGATCCGTTCAAAAGCAATATCGAATTCATCACTTTCAAAAGTGTCGTTGATGACCGCTTTATCGATCGTGTGAAAACCTTCTAATAAGGCATTTTCTTTATTGACGGTATAAAAAGACTCCAAAAAGGTGCTATTCAAAAACCAGCACAGTAATACTGTGCCGGTTACCATCCCTATCATCGTATATGCTATGTTTCTCGTAATTGAATATTTTTTCTTCATACCGCTTCCGCCTTTATACTTCGAGCTTGTATCCCATACCCCAGACGGTCTTGATATATTCGCCCTTGTCGCCTAACTTGCTTCTCAGTTTTTTTACATGGGTATCGATCGTTCTTGCATCTCCAAAATAGTCATAGTTCCATACGTTATTCAAAATCTTTTCTCTCGATAGCGCTATTCCTGCATTTTCCACAAAATAGGTCAGCAGTTCAAATTCCTTATAGCTTAATTCGATCGGTTTTCCGTCCACGGTGACCTGATGTGCCGCCTTGTCCACAACGATCCCTTCAAATTCGATTGTATCGTTTGCACTGTATTTATTTGCCCTGCGAAGAATGGCTTCCACTCTTGCAACTAATATTTTCGGGCTGAATGGTTTTGAAATATACTCGTCCACACCCAACTCAAATCCGAGCAGTTCATCATTCTCTGCGCCTTTTGCCGTTAACATGATGATCGGCACCTTGGAATTCTCACGGATTTCCCTGCACACATCCCAGCCATTGATCTTTGGCATCATTACATCTAAAATGACCAGTGCTATATTTTTTTCATTATAAAAGACATCCAGCGCTTCTTCGCCATCGCCGGCTTCTAATACTTCAAAATCCTTTTTTACCAAAAAATCCCTGACCAGTTTTCTCATGCGGCTCTCATCGTCCACAACCAGTATTTTTAAGCGTTCCATGATCCTGCCTCCTGATATTCTAAGTAGTATGTTTATTATAAAAAAGAATTATGTTAAAAATGTGAAACAGCCGCTGATCGTACTATTTTTCCTCTAATGCCTGTTCCTGCTCTTTGACTGCCTGCTCTCTCTCTTCTAATTCCTGCTCCCAGGAAGAATACTTATCGATCAGTTTATTCTCATAGTTTAAAATATTGACATTATCGGATGTTGCCGCTAACAGCATCATAGACACAACGGAGATCAAAAGGATCAGTGAAGTGACCATAAAGAACTGGCAGCGTCCCTTATAATTCTTGCCCTCTTTTTTTTGTTCTTTCTTATTTTTTGCCTTTTCTTTTTCTCTTTGCCGCTCTTTCCGCTGTTCTTCTTTTTTCTGCTCTTTCTTCTGCTTTTTCTCTTCTTCCTCTGTCTGCGGATACCGGATGGGAATTGCTAAAACCTCTTCATTTGAAATTGCCGGGATCATCAGCAGATAATCTCTGAGTTCCTTTAAAAAGCAATAACCGACCGGTGTTTCAAATAAATCCTGTTCGATCAGATTCTGATATATGGAAAAGACTGCGTTCGGATTCTCCATATCGAGTTTTTGACGCAGATATTTCGTTCCTTCTATCTCACGCTGTGCAAGCTCTGCCTCTTTTTTTGTCCGAAATACAAATCCGCCTGCTTCATAGGTTTCCTGTAATTGTTCCATCGTTCTCTCCTTTGTGCAAAACCTCTTGCTTTCAGTATAAAAAAATGCGTTCCGAAATGCAATATGCAAATTCTATCTTTTAAAAAGGTACGGTTTCCTTTATAATGTTTTTTATGTACGAAGGAGGTTTCTTATGTTTGATGAATTTGTAGATAATACAGAACGATATGAAGAATTTATTGAGGAATTATTAGAGGCTAACCGCGAGGGCAGATTTGATGATGTATTCAACCGTGCCTATGGCATGGGCACTTTTTCCATTGATGAGCTGATCGACATCTATGCCAGGGTGGATAATGACTGCGTCACAAATTACCGCTCAAAAAATGAATCCGAAGAAGCTGTGGAGTTAGAGGCTTTGCGCCTTGCGATCCTGCAATCCTTATCGGAGGCAAATACCTCTGCCATTGCATTTGAATTAGCTGCCTGCTTTTTTGACCATTTTTCAAAAGAAGCGGAAGGCATGGATATGAGTGATGAAATTGACAAATGCTTAACAAAGATTTTTAAATGTATTGCTTCTACCGGTTCGTGGTCGGAATTTTTTGCCGGAACAGAGCCTGTGTTCCACATCTACTATTCCCGTTTTTCCGACCGCATTGGTTTTGACTGCTCAAGACTTGCCGGGATCACCTGCAATATGGAACGTGGAAAAGAGATCATGAAAAATGAGAACTGTCATCCGAGTTTCCGGGAGGCGTTGGAATCGAGAAAAGATTTCTGATCTTCCATGCAAGGATCTAAATAACGAAAATCCCCATAAAACAGTTTGATCTTATGTCTCTGTTTTATGAGGATTTTTCTTTTATATTTTTTGATGTTTTTCTTTGATACTTATTTCTGTTTCTCTATTTGTATTTGTTATAGAGGTCTTTCATCTGCCGGATCTCGCTCTCGGTAAACTTCTCTTTGACGTACTGTTTCAAACCTTCTTTGTCCTGATCTTTTGCATATTTGCTGACATCTGAAATGGTCTGTGGCGATACCTTGCTCTCTATCATATCATTGACCGTCTGCTTATCCTCTTCGCTCATGGAATTATAAATATCCTGTGCGTTTTGCAACTGGCCTGTGGAGTCATTCTGCACCTGTTCTTCTATCATCTTTTCGGCAACGGCTGACGTTACTTTTTCCTTTGCCTTGTCATAGACAAACGTTTTGCCTGCCCAGATTGCTGCTACTAAAATGACTAATACAACGATGAGTACGATAAGACCTTTTTTCTTCTTTCTTTTTCCTGCCATGATTTCACTCCTCCTCTGTTCGGATTTTTACCGTTCATAATTTAACACATTTTTCTCAGTTTTTCCATGAAATCACAAAATCTTTAAAAAGGTTTAAGAAACACGGTTCTGGTTGCGGTACTGCACCGGTGTCATCTGAAAATTCTTTTTAAACTGGCGGCTGAAATTCTCCACATTCTGATAACCGACTGCATGGGAGATATTCTCTACAGTCATGTTTCCGTTTTTCAAAAGTGTCTTTGCACGTTTCATGCGGATCGCTATCACCTGTTCTCCAAAAGTTTTTCCTGATTTTTCTTTGATATATTTGGAAATATATGGTGTTGACAGGTGGAACTGCTGTGCCATTCCCTCTAAGGTAACGGTCTGGTAGTTCGTCTGCATATAATTCATCATTGCTACCAGGCGCTCATCTAAGCATTTTTCATCGGACTGTATCTGTGGCAGTTTGTTGACTGCAACGGTCAGTGCATGGATAGATGCTTTGATGATATCTTCGTCCATTCCTGCGCCCCAGTAGGATTTTCCATTACAGGTGATCCCTACATAGGCAACTGCCTTTGAGGAGGAACCATGGGAAAGTGCATGTTCTTCGTATACGGAAAGTTCATAGCTGATCCCAAAATACTGCTTGATGGCATTGCTGACTGCATCTAAACGTCCGTTTCCGTTTGCATCTACCACTGCACTCTTGTCTCCGCAGTTGATCGTTGCCTCTGCCATGATCCCGTCTACCTGTGCAAAGCTGCACTCGGAAATACAGAAATATGGTGTGTGGTTTACATAATGATCTTCAAAGATATCATATACCCACTGTGGTGAAAGTTCTTTGTGCTCTTCATCTGAAACATGTTTAACTGCATAGCCGACTTCCTCACGCATTTTTTCAGGCAGTGAGATTCCAAAGTTCTGTTTTAAGATGTAGTTGACTCCGCCCTTTCCGGACTGGCTGTTGATACGGATCACATCTGCATCATAAGTACGTCCGACATCCATCGGGTCGATCGGCAGATATGGAACGGTCCATTTGTTATGTTCTTTATCTTTTAAGCAAGCCATTCCTTTGGCGATCGCATCCTGATGAGAACCGGAAAATGCAGTGAATACCAAATCTCCGGCATACGGCTGACGAGGATCTACATGCATTCTGGTCAGTCTCTCATACGTTTCACGGATCTTTGTCATATTGCTGAAATCCAGTCCCGGATCGATTCCGTGTGAAAACATATTCATGGCAAGTGTGATGATATCTACGTTTCCGGTACGCTCACCGTTTCCAAACAGGGTTCCCTCAATACGCTCGGCTCCTGCAAGAATTCCAAGCTCTGCATCACTGACTCCGCAGCCGCGGTCGTTGTGCGGATGCAGACAGAGGATCACTCCGTCACGATATTTCAGATGTTTGTTGATGTATTCTACCTGTGTGGCAAAGACATGCGGCATTGCATTTTCTACTGTGGTCGGTATGTTGATGATCGCTTTATTTGCTGCATCCGGTTTCCAGACATCTAACACAGCATTGCAGACATCCACTGCATAGTCCACTTCTGTTCCCGGAAAACTCTCCGGACTGTACTGGAAGGAAAAATTACCCTCGGTCTCATCGGCAAGTGTCTTTAAGAGTTTTGCTCCGTCAACTGCGATCTGTAAGATTTCTTCTTTGCTCTTTTTAAATACCTGCTCACGCTGTGCTACGGAAGTGGAGTTGTACAGATGTATTACGGCATGCGGTGCACCTTTGACTGCCTCGAAGGTCTTACGGATGATATGCTCTCTTGCCTGTGTCAACACCTGAACGGTCACATCGTCCGGTATCATATTGCGGTCGATCAGCGCCCGCATAAAATCATATTCGGTCTCGGACGCTGCCGGGAATCCGACTTCGATCTCTTTGAAACCGATCTTTACTAACATCTCGAAAAATTCCAGTTTTTCTTCTAAGCTCATTGGCTCGATCAATGCCTGGTTTCCGTCTCTTAAGTCGACGGAACACCAGATCGGTGCTTTATCGATGTAATCTTTTTTGACCCAGTCATATTCGCAGACCGGTGGCATAAAGTATTGTCTTTCATATTTTTGTACATGTTCCATGATGATATCCTCCTAATCTTTATAAGAAAGAATCCTGCTTGCAGGATTCTCCGCCTGCGGCGGGTCGCATCTGCGACACAATTCCTTTCCGCCGCAGTGCGATTCTGCCCGAAGGGCTTTTGCTTTATGGGAATTTCCTATAAAGCAAAAAAATCCGTCCCGACACCTCGCGGTGTAGAGACGGAAGATTATTCTTTCGCGTTACCACTCTACTTCGTACTGTGACCAGTACGCTCTCTTTGACACTATCATGCCGTTCCCTTTTAACGGTGGGCTTCCGGCGAAACCTACTGTCTGTTAAGCCGTAACAAAATCTGTTCTTCGTTACCGAGGCTTTACCGACCTGTTCAGTCCGCAGCTTCAAGGCGAGTTCACCGTCCGCATTTTGCTGTCTCGCATCTCCCGACAGCTTTCTGGAAAAATGATGGGCAGTTACTATTCCTCTTCACAGCTTTTGCCATGTACCCATCCTACCATAAAAATACGTTTTTGAGAATGATTAAATTTAATCACTTGTATTGACTTATTTTAATTTTTCGAGAATATCGTTTAACGCACTTTTACTGCTCGTATGACAGCGGATCACATCTGCATTTGCTTTTTCTGCTTCGGTCACTGCAGATTTTACCATCTGATGTGATACGGTATTTGTAAAAATGATGATGGCATCCGGACTTCCGATCTGGTTTCCGAGATTTCCTGCTTTTTTTGTAAACTGCTTTGCAGCGATGCGCTTTGCAGACCTGCTTATACTGCTGTACCATACGGTCATGGCCTCCGACAATTACTACGCTCATTAAAAATCATCTCCTTATAAAGATGCCAACTGTTTTCCAAGACTTCTGCAATCTTCTAATGCATCATCATCCGGTGTTTCATGGCAGATAAGTCCTTCTCTGTTTAATACGTTTGCGCCTGCATCTAACATTCTGGATTCCCATTCACGCATCCATTCACCATCGCCCCAGCCGTAAGAACCGAACAGTGCAATATTTTTTCCTTTTGCAAATTTTTCTACTTCTTCTACGAAAGGCTCCATCTCGCCTTCTTCTAATACTTCTGCTCCCATTGCCGGGCATCCGAGTGCAAAAGATGTCTCTCCCTCTAAATCAGATGCAGAGATATCTGAAACGGAAACAACCGCACATTCTTTTCCTGCTGCTTTGATTCCTTCTCCTACTGCCTCTGCCATTGCCTCTGTGTTACCTGTTCCTGACCAGTATGCTACTGTAATCTTGCTCATTTTAAAATCCTCCTTATTTCTATTCCCTGTGATACCATTGTGATCACATGTTCCTTAGCTTTGTTGTACTCTTCAAAAAGAGCTTTGGTCTCCATGAGGTTTCCATATACTTTCCAGTATCCCGCATAGAGATAATTTTTACCCTGGTTTTCAATAAATCCCAGAACATCTTCTGTCGGATATCCTAACAGCACGCCCATCTCATGTGGGAACATACCGTTTCCTTCCGCATATTTTTCATATCTGTGAATCAGCTCTCTTCGTATTTCAACAGGTGTCATTCCCCGGTATCCGAAAAGTTCCATGACCTCTTTCGTCGTTGCTGACTCAAGATAAATATCCAGTTCTTCCCTGCGGTAGAGTAAAAACATTGTCTTCTGTTCTGACATGTAGATCAGTTCCACACTGATACAGGTATCTTTGAACAGTTCATAGACATCTAACACATTCCGGTTTGGTACGATCAGAAGATTTGACATTTTAATTCCCATTAAAAGCGGTGCACACTGGAGTGCAAGCTGTGTCTGCAAATCTTCGCGGTCCATTTCTCCAACCAACTGAAATACTTCTTTGCTCATTCCGTCTCCCTTCTTAGTTAGTTATTTCTAACTTAAGTACATATTATCTAACTTCCGTAAAAAAATCAAGTCCTTTAATGGGGAGTTTTTCTCAATAGCGTCCTTTAATTACCAATTATGGCATTGCCATTTCCGGTAATCATCCCTATTAGTCTTCCCAATCTGATACAATAAACACATCAAAAAAGGAGGTTACTACCATGAGAAAAAACACACGAAAAATCTTTGTATTTTTTCTTGCACTGTGTATCACATGTGCATCCATATCATTCCCGGTTTATGCCGGAAATGGTGCAAACAAGTCCGTTGACTCCAGTGCTTACATTGTTGTAAACGGCAAGACTCTCTACGCTTTTGACTATTATAATGGTACCGTTACGAATACCATCGATGGTCTTTCTTACGATGAGAATTCTAACACCCTGACCCTGAACAATTACGATCAGCCGGATTCGGTCATTACCGTCAATGAAATGGGCGAGGATTTCAATATCCAGGTAAACGGCACCAACAGTATCCTGCAGTTATCCGTCTGGGGATTTGGATACGGCGGAAGCTGCTATTTAAAAGGCAGTGGTTCTTTAACGGTAAATAAGAAAAAATCTGCAGATATTGCGATCATTTTAAATTCTGAAAAATCCAACAGTAAATTCCAGGTTGCTTCGAGCGTCATTTTAAAGGCATACAGCAAGTCCGGAAATCCTGTGATCGGCATGGACAGTTCCACCTGCTCCACAAACGGTATTTATTTTGAAGACACTTCTTTTAACAAAAATGTTGTTGCCGGCAGCCACACAACAGACAAGACCTGCACGGCAGTCGATACCGGAGAAAAATGGATGCTGTATGCATGCACCCGGAATAACGATGCCACCCACACCTATGGTGCACAAAAACGCATGACTTCCGATGGTCAGGAATACTATGTGATATTCCAGATTACCAATGATGCAACTTATGGTAATATTGCCCACGAAGCAACCAATGACTATGGCAATCCTCTTCCGGAAAGTGAATTTACCATTGATTCTTCCGATGAAAATACCTTTTACGCAATTGATGCTTCTGCATCCAACCGCAAACAGTTCAAAGTCTATACCAAAAACGGAAGCGGTAACTATGGCATCTATTCCGCTTACTATCACGAGAACGGTCAGGAATCCGGTCTGTTATACAGCATCTATACACTTGCCACCTACGAAGATCTGCTCCTTGCCGTTCCGGTTGCTGACGAACAGAAAATTTCAAGCATCCCGGCAGGCTATGAAACAGTTGCAGGTAATACCTATTATGACTATTATTACCATGCAGAATCCCTCAGCACAGAAAAAGATCCTTGTGCCTTTGGACATACACCGACTTCAAGTACCCAGAAAGCGACGACTTCTAAATCAGGAAAGAGCATTACTACCTGTTCTGTCTGCAAGAAAAAACTCGCTGAGGTATCCATCCCGAAGGTTTCTTCCATCAAACTGTCCTCTTCTGCCTTTACTTACAACGGTAAGTCCATTAAACCATCTGTTACAGTAAAGGACAGCAAGGGACGTTCGTTAGAAAAAAATACCGATTATAAGATCACTTATTCTAAGGGCAGAAAATCAGT
>ERZ836877.5190-NODE-5190-length-12651-cov-2.971499_pt1 | contig 12651 bp, 15 predicted proteins | sample MGYA00519469_ERZ836877 | MGnify/ENA primary metagenome ERZ836877 (study PRJEB31850, sample SAMEA3708809) | human gut metagenome | biome: human gut; feature: human-associated habitat; material: faeces | place: China | collected 2014 ... | reverse complement strand
CATTGTATGATTGATGATTTGCAGTTGCACCTTCATTACAATACATTTTGGTTTGCCATAGGTTCGCTTTTGTTAGGACGGAGCAATAAAAAGTACATTAAGCTCAAACAAATGAAATAAGTGGGTATTTGAGTTTGGCTTTTAATAAGAAAATGAAGTGATTGGAATATGAATGAGACGTTTTATTGACATAATGATGAAATTAAATGAAAATATTGACAGACAGAGAAATGAGAATATTGATCTGATCCGGGCTATGGCATGGTTGGCTGTTGTGGGACTACATTCTTTTGCGAAGGATGAGGATATATCAAGCTGGTTTTACTATTTGTGTGGATTCGCGGTTCCTTTTTTCTTTATGGCAAGTGGCTTTTTTTGTTGAATAGAGGAAGGTTGCAGTGGATGTATTGCGTTGGCAAAATATTGGGCATTATTAAAATTGTATTTGGTTGGAATGCTCTTATGATTTTGCTTAAAGTGATGAAATCAATTTTGACAAATGAACAGATCTCATATAATTTATTATCAATCCCGGTTGAATGTGCTAAGTCACTTGTTCAAAAAGGCAATATGTGGTAGCTGTGGTACTTGGGGGCATTACTTCTTTTGTATGGAATGTTATGGGGCATTTCTCGTTTTAATGACAGTCAAAAGACTTGGACTATGATTGCATGCGCTGTGATAGGAATTGCCATAAGTATGTATTCATTACTTTGTAGAGAAATTCTAGAAGCTAATGTTGTACAGACTTTTCGTTTGTGGATTTGGTTGTTCTATTTTATTTTGGGTAGTAACATGGACAAGTTTACTAGATTCATACAAAAATATTTAAGTTTGCGAATGCATATTTTTTTGGCAGTTATCATGACTGTTTTAAATATTGCGTGGCAGGAATACATTAGTTGTTTGCTATGGAGCACATTGGGGGAAACTCGGATATATGCAGAATATTATTATGATAACATATTTGAGATGATGTGGATCATATGTATCTTTTCTGCGTTGTTAAGGGTGTCATTGTCAGAAAAATTAGTAACGTGGATTAAATGGTTTGGTTCCTTACAATAGTTATTTCTACTATATTTACGTGGCTTATTGCACATACACATTTAAAAAATTTTTTGATGAAAATTTAGAGATTGTTTTGAAAAACATTTGTGTTGATAGAGATTAGAAAGGCAGGAACAAATTTGCAATATAAGATTTGTAAGGAGTGGATATGAAGAAGAACAATTCTATTAAATTTAATTTCATAATGAATTCGCTTCTTACGATTTCCTCGTTCATCTTTCCCTTGATTACTTTTCCATATGTGTCGAGGATTTTGCTACCGGAAGGAACTGGGAAGGTTTCGTTTGTAACGTCTGTTGTAACATATTTTAATATGTTTGCCCAACTTGGAATTCCGACCTATGGTATTCGGGCGTGCGCAAAGGTACGAGATGATAAAGAAACGCTTTCAAGAACCGTTCACGAGCTACTGAGTATTAACTTGATTATGAGTGCATTTGCATATTTGGTATTGGGAATATGTTTGGCAACGATTCCATGGTTTCAAACAGAAAAACCTTTATTTATTATTGTTAGCACTACGATATTGTTTAATGCAGTTGGAGTGGAATGGCTCTATAAAGGGTTGGAACAATATACATATATTACTGTGCGTTCACTTGTTTTTAAAGTGATTGCACTAGTGGCAATGTTGGGGCTGGTACATGAAAAAAGTGATTATGTAATTTATGGTGCAATTACAATTTTTGCTGCCTCTGCTTCGAATGTATTGAATCTGATTAATACAAGAAAGTATATTAAAGTTCGTAGTGTAGGAAATTATAATTTAGTCCGGCATATTAAACCGATTTTGATTTTTTTTGCAATGTCATGTGCTACGGCAATCTACACGAATTTGGATACTGTAATGCTTGGATTTATGAAGTCTGATGTAGATGTTGGTTACTATAATGCTGCAGTCAAGATTAAAAGCGTTTTACTTGGCGTTGTTACTTCTTTAGGAGCGGTATTATTACCGCGTGCATCTTATTATATTGAACATGGATTGAACGATGAGTTTCAGAAAATTTCTAAGAAAGCAATTGAGTTTGTGTTTTTAATAGCGTTGCCTTTATCTATTTATTTTATGATATTTGCAAAGGAAGGAGTTCTTTTTCTTTCGGGATCAGCTTATGAAGGGGCTATCATTCCTATGCAGATTATCATGCCAACGTTATTATGGATAGGACTAACCAATATAATGGGGATTCAAATGCTTGTCCCACTTGGTAGGGAAAAGGTTGTATTGTATTCGGAGATTGCAGGAGCTCTAGTGGACTTGGTTATTAATTTGATTTTAATTCCAAGGATGGCATCGGCGGGAGCTGCGATAGGTACTTTGGTAGCGGAAATTGTGGTGTGGATTGTACAATTTATTGCTTTATGCGTGGATGTGACAGAGGCATATCGAAGGATTCGGTATGGCAAGATTTTATTTGCCATAGCCTTGGGGATAATAGCATCTATTTGGATCAAATGGATGCAGTGGGGAGCGTTTGCGACATTGGCTTTTTCAAGTATTATCTTTTTTGGAATGTATTTTATTATCTTGGTTTTGGCGAAAGAACCATTGGTATGCGAGATTAAAAACCAGATAGTTGAAAAATTACCAAAGAGAAATTAGCACATTGTATGAAATGACGAGGAGAATAAGTTTATGTACGACTATTTAATTGTTGGAGCCGGTTTATTCGGTTCGGTATTTGCCAGACAGGCAACGGATGCCGGCAAGAAGGTGCTTGTGATCGACAAGCGCCCGAACATTGCTGGCAATGTTTATACGGAGGATATTGAGAATATCCATGTGCACAAATACGGTGCGCACATTTTCCATACAAATAATAAAGAAGTGTGGAATTATGTTACGCGTTTTGCGGAGTTCAACCGTTTTACGAACAGTCCGGTAGCGAATTATAAGGGAGAGTTGTATTCGCTGCCTTTTAACATGTATACGTTCAATAAGATGTGGGGCGTTGTGACACCGGAGGAGGCTGTAGCGAAAATTGAGGAGCAGCGCAAGGAAGCCGGCATTACGGAGCCGCACAATCTGGAGGAACAGGCGATTTCTCTGGTTGGCAAGGATATTTACGAGAAGCTGATCAAGGGTTATACGGAGAAGCAGTGGGGACGCGATTGTAAGGATCTTCCGGCTTTTATTATTAAGCGACTGCCGGTTCGACTGACGTTTGATAACAATTATTTTAATGCTTTGTATCAGGGGATTCCGGTGGGCGGCTATACGAAGATGGTTGCCAATATGCTGGATGGAATTGAAGTGCGTTTGGATACGGATTATTTCGAGAATAAGACAAAGCTGGATGCTTTGGCGGATAAGATTGTTTATACAGGGGCGATTGATGCTTACTTTGAATATCAATTGGGTGCTTTGGAGTATCGTTCTGTACGCTTTGAGACGGAAGTGCTGGACAAACCGAATTTTCAGGGAAATGCGGCGGTGAATTATACGGATCGAGAGACGCCGTGGACGAGGATCATCGAGCACAAGTGGTTTGAGTTTGGCAAGGATGATGACGGAAATGATATTCCGAAGACGGTGATCAGCAGAGAATACAGTTCGGAGTGGAAGGTCGGTGATGAGCCGTACTATCCGGTGAATGATGAAAAGAATGGTGCGCTGTATCAGGAATATAAGAAGCTGGCAGAGAAGGAGCAGAAGGTAATCTTTGGCGGACGGCTGGGCGAGTATAAGTATTATGATATGGATGCCGTGATTGCTTCGGCGCTGGAGCTAGCAGAGAAGGAATTGGATTAGGAAAAACAGGAACCGCCCCAGGTGAAGACATGGGGCGGTTCGGCGTTACATATTATTTGTTTTGTTTAGCAAGTGCAGCTTCCAATTCAGCGATACGAGAGGCCTGTTGATCAATGGTCAATTCCGTAGTGTCGATCTTCTTCTGTGGCAAGATCGTTGCGGCTTAGATCAATCAAATGAATCGAAAACTTTTCACTGTACAGAGTTTTCGTTTTCACATGGAGAAGCTGATACAGTGTATTGAATTTCCTGCGATAGCTATATCCTACCACAAAAATAAATTTCTTTCACGGACAAATATCCTACCACACAGGGATATTGTTAGGAAATTACATTTTATTGAGAAAATAAGGTTGCTATAGTATAATATATTCTGAAAATGTAGCAATAGAATAATCGGGTTTGTGAAATATATATAATAAAACTCGCACCACTGGTGCGAGAAATTAGCTGGAGTAATAATATCATCATTATGGAAAAATGTAAGGATGATTTGCAACGTGAATTTTACATTTAAATGACGAAAAGAGTGGAGACTATGCATTCATAGGAAATCAATATCATCTGATGGCGGGGAACAGAGATTTATATATTGATTTGTTACTATTTCACAGAAGCCTGATAGCCATAGAACTGAAAATTGGTGAATTTGAAGCAGAATACGCCGGAAAGATGCAACTGTATCTGACAGCATTGGATGAACAGGTTAAATTACCAGACGAGAATCCATCTATTGGTATTATTATTTGCAAGAACAAGGATAAAACTTATGTAGAATATGCTTTAAAGAATATTAGTGCACCGATTGGTGTGGCTATATATCAGTTAAGAAATACGTTACCGGAAGAGATGAAAGCATTGCTTCCGGAGCCGGAGGAGATTGTGAGGAGATTGAGGATATTTGAGTGAGATATTAATAGAAAATCGTAACACGTGGTTTATAACAAAAGCGAATCAAATAAATGATGTTAAATCAATAGCAGTAAAATTGTAAGAACAAATGTTGCACGTTCATCGATAGAAGATAATGCAGGAAAAGATGAACTATTGAGTATTATTTATTCAATATACAAAAGCAATGTAGAAAAACAGATTAATAATTTTAAGGGAAAAGGGAAATCACAGTCTTGGATTGCTTCAGAAGCAAGATATTTAACGAATCAATTATCAAATAATGGTTTTCGGTAGTGAACAGCAGGCCTGAAAATTTCGTCACCGAGTGGCTGGAGAGTGTACCGTGCCCGGTGATCCGCATCGATGGAACAGCTCCGGTTGAGGAGAATGTCAACTATCTTTTGAGAAAATTGTAAATACGCTGGAACAGGATGAATTTTATGTGAGGGCAAGCCGTGTGGAAATACCTGCATCGATCACAGCAGTGGAATTTTACAGAAAGTTTGGATATGATTACAAGAATGGAAAAAAGGAGCTCGATGAGGAACATCCCTATCGGTTGGAAAAGATTGTGAAAGCAGAAAAATATGAGTATAATAAGGTTGATCATAAGAATGATATAGGATAAAGATAAAGGAGATCAAAGTTTATGCAATTCATATGTTATCCGAAATGTTCAACCTGTCAGAAAGCCAGGAAATGGCTTGAGGCAAATCATCTGGAATTCACGGAACGTCACATTGTAGAGGAGAATCCTTCCTATGAAGAACTGAAGGAATGGTATGCAGAGAGTGGACTTCCATTAAAGAAATTTTTTAATACCAGTGGTATGTTGTATAAAGAGATGCAGCTTAAGGATAAGCTTCCTACAATGAGTGAAGAAGAACAGTTGAAGCTTCTTGCAACGAATGGCATGCTTGTGAAACGTCCGCTTATCGTGAATGGAAACATAATACTGACCGGTTTCAAGGAAGCGGAATGGGAGAAAGCGCTGTTATGATTCATTTCCGGGTATGTGACTGGGTTATGCCGGTGAAATACACGGAGGATTATTATAACGCCATTACAGCACCACGGAAGGAAATGCAGTTGATCGAAGGCTGGGGACATACTGTTCCACAGGAAAATCCCAAAGAGTTTGCGGATACGTTGAAGAAGATGCTGGAAGACATGGTAGAACAATAAATTTATTTATAAAAGTTGAAGGTAAAAAAATAGTCAACAATTTCTGTAAAAGTAATGGTAAGACATTTTATATGTAATATTAAAAAAGGAGGGTTACCAAATGCAAATTTACGTTAATGCAAAAGCCAGATGTGATGGCGATGGATCAAAGGAGCGGCCGTTTAAGAGAATCAATGATGCGGCGAAGATTGCGATGCCGGGGGATGAAGTGCTGGTTCTGCCCGGTGTTTACCGGGAGTATGTGAATCCCATCCATAGCGGAACGGCAGAAAACAGGATTGTATATCGGTCCGTGGAGCCGCTTGGAGCAATCATCAGTGGTGCGGAAGAAGTGAAGAACTGGAAGCATTTCTGCCAGGATATATGGGTTACGCACATTCCGAACGGAGTATTCAATGACTACAATCCTTACAATACGCCGGTTTATGGGGACTGGTATTTTGCGAAGGACGAGCGTCACACAGGATGCGTCTATCTGAATGATAAAGCGATGTATGAGGCGCTGACTCTGACAGAGTGCGATCATGCTCCGGTTTATGAACCATCCTGGGAGCACGAGTGGACCAGATACAAGTGGTATGCGGAGTGCGAGCGTGATGAAACTGTTATTTATGCGAACTTCCAGGGAAAGGATCCGCGTGAGGAAAAGGTTGAGATCAATGTCCGCAGGGAGTGCTTTATGCCCAGTGAAGAGCACGTGGATTTCATCACCCTGTCCGGCTTTTATATTGAAAAAGCAGCTACGACCTGGGCACCGCCTGCAGCTTATCAGGACGGCATGGTGGGTCCGCACTGGGCCTATGGCTGGATCATTGAGGACTGTGAAATCGTCAACAGCAAATGCTGTGGAATTTCTCTTGGCAAATATTATGATGCAGAAAATGATCATTACTTTACCCGTAAGCATGTAAAAAGCCCGACCCAGATGGAACGTGACGCGGTATGCCGTGGTCAGTATCATGGGTGGTTAAAGGAAAAGATCGGTTCCCACATCATTCGTAGATGTAACATTCATGACTGTCAGCAGACCGGTATTGTGGGAAGAATGGGATGCGTTTTTTCGACCATTGAGGACAACCATATCCATCACATCAATAACATGATGGAGCTTGGTGGCGCGGAGATCTCAGCAATTAAGCTGCATGCGGCAATTGATGTTGTGATTCGCAGAAACCATATTCATCACAGTACGATGGGAATCTGGCTGGACTGGGAAGCACAGGGAGCACGGGTTTCCCAGAATCTGCTCCATGACAACGATGTTCCGGAAGGCTCAACAAAGCTGGAAGGCGGCATGGAAAGTCAGGACATTTTCGTGGAAGTCGGTCATGGGCCTACCTTAATCGATAACAATATTATGCTGTCACGCTATGGACTTCGTGTGGCAACCGAGGGTGTTGCCATGGTACATAACCTGATTCTTGGAGCGTTTACCATGGTCGGTTCCGGTGTGGATAACTGGGTAGATGGAAGAGAACAGCGCAGATATACGCCTTATCATATCCGCCACAGGACAGAGGTTGCAGGCATGATGACGATTCTGCACGGGGACAATCGTTTTTATAACAACATTTTTGTACAGGGACATCCCATTACGAATGAGGAGCCGAAGGAATCTCCGTTCTATCAGCAGGTTGGTACGCATGTATGGGAAGAATATCCGACTTATAAAGAATGGATTGCGAAATTTGACATGGAAGAAGAAAAGCCGGATATGGGCAAGCTCGAACCGGCACACTTCAGCCATCTTCCGGTCTGGGCAGACGGCAATGTTTATCTTGCCGGGGCAAAGGCATGGAAGAAGGAAAAGCATAATCTGGTGAAAGATGATGCGGATGTTCAGATCGAACTGCTGGAAGAGGATGGACAGTACAGGCTATCCACTAATCTGTACGATTATCTGGACGGATTTACCACAGGAATTATCAATAGCGATATCCTGGGCAAAGCATTTGAACCGGAGCAGCGGTTTGAGGAACGGGATGGATCCGATATTTTATTCCAGAGCGATTATCTGGGTAATCATCGTGGCGTTTCTACGATTCCGGGACCTTTTGCAGATGTGAAGGAATTGGATGAAGTGATCTGGATTGATTAATGTGTATACCGCATCAGATATTTTCATCCGGTGCGGTATTTGCTATAATGTAATGAGTAAAAAGTCACAATGAAGGACTGTTTGAGGAGGAGAGAATATTATGGATTTTTTTAGTTCACAGAAAATAACGAATCATATTACAAGAATTTACCTTCCGGGGGATGTTCAGGCATATCTTGTGGAGGGAATGGACAAGTCGGTTCTTATTGACACCGGCTGTGGTATAGGTGACCTCAAAGCCTATGTAGCAACACTTACCAACAAACCGATTACGGTTCTGCTTACACACGGACATCTCGACCATGCACCCGGAGCCGCACAGTTTGACACGGTATACATGAATCTGGCAGATTGTGGGATTTATGCAGCGCATGATCTGATCCAGCAAAGAATTGATTATGTAGAAAACACTTCTTTTGCCGGAAAATATAAAAGAGAAGATCTGCTCCCGGAGAATAGTGCAGATGCATTTCTGGATCTGCAGGATGGCATGCGTTTTGATCTTGGAGGACTTCATATTACAGCATATGCCTGTCCGGGGCATACCCCTGGCTCCATGGCATTTTTAATGGAAGAGGACAGAATGCTTCTTTTGGGAGATTCCTGTAATCCATTTACGTTTTTGTTTGACATTACCAGTCTTGGGCTTTCCTCATATGAGAATAGCCTGAAAAGCTTGTTGGCAAAGGTGGAGGGGAGCTATGATGATGTGCTTTTATCCCATGGAACAGGCGGCATACCGTCTGCCAATATGATTCAGGATAATATTGCAGTTTGCGAAGCAATTAAAGAGGGGAAAGCAGATAACATTCCTTATGAGTTTATGGGAAGGAAGGCTTTTCTTGCTTTTAAACCAGATTCTGAGAATGAATATGGACAGATCAGGGGAAATATCGTTTACAATCCGGATCGTATTAATGAATAATCATTCTGAAACAGGAGATAAAAGCCGTGGGAGAAATGCTTACGCTCCAGGTTACCATCTTTTCTGTGATGGCGATAGGATTTTTATTAAAGAAAATGAAACTGATTTCAGCCAGGGGACAAAAGGAGATTACCGATCTGGTCATTAACCTGATTCTCCCGGCGAACATCATTACCAGTTTCATGACAGAAATCAGCAGTGATACCATTTCTGATTGTGCGTGGATTGCGGTGATTTCTATTGGTATACAGCTTATAGCACTGTTTTATGGTAATCTCTTTTTTCATAAAGAAAATGAGAACAGGCTGAAATGCCTGAGATATGCGATCATTTGTTCCAATGCCGGATTCCTGGGGAATCCGGTAGCGGAGGGAGTGTTCGGTCCGGTCGGTCTGATGCTTGCCAGCGTGTACCTGATTCCACAGCGTATCATGATGTGGTCCGAAGGAATTGCCATCTTTTCCGGTGTGTCTGACAAGAAGGCAACCCTGAAGAAGGTGGTGACGCATCCCTGTGTACTGGCCTGTTTTATTGGTTTTATTCTGATGGTTGGACAGATTAAATTACCGGCCGTGATTCTGACTCCGGTTCAGACGCTTGGCAGATGCAACACAGCACTTTCGATGATGGTGATTGGCATGATCCTCGCCGATATTGATGTAAAAACAATCCTAGACAAAACCGTGATCCGCTATACGATCCACCGTCTCGTCATCATTCCAATCATGGTATACCTGGTATGCCGGCTTCTTCCTGTCAGCAGACTGGTCTGTGGAGTCAGCGTGCTTCTTGCAGCAATGCCTGCCGGTGCAACGACCAGTATGCTCGCTGCAAAGTATGACCGTGATCCGGAATTTGCAACAAAGCTTGTGGTATTTTCAACGCTGTGCTCTATTCCGGCAATTATGATCTGGAGCAGTGTGCTGATGTAATGAGCGGTAAGTACAATTATCAATGCAGATCCTGTCAGCAAAGGTGATTTTAAATGGATTTTACAGCATAATTTCGTGCACTGAAAAGCTACGAAAAAGAAAAGAATAAAAATAGTTCGGAATAGTTAAAGAATGAATCAGGACCGTCTGATGCAGGAGACTGTGGAGGACGGTTCTTTTTTCTGTTTTCAAGGTGCTGATTTCGAAGTTCATCCTGCAAAAATAATTCAAACAGAGGTTGCCTTTTGCAAAACGGAAGTTAAATTTGCTATTTACCGCTATTTACCGTTGAAAATGCTAATTTATGAAAACGGGGCAAAATCGACATATAAAAATGTAAAAAACGGGGCAAAATATAATAATAATAATTGAAAAAACGGGGCAAAAGTTGTATTGTAAAATTGGAGGTACAGGTTAATGTTTAGAAAAGACTCTATAACAATAGAAGAATGGATCAAAAATTCTAATAAGGCACTTTTAGTCACCGGGGCAAGACAGATCGGAAAGACCTGGCTCATAAGGGATGAAATTGAAAAAAGCGGATATACAAAGTTTGAAATTAATTTTATTGATCAGCCAGATATGGTTCATTATCTCGATGCTGAAATGAGTGCGGATGAGTTTCTGGTAAAATTGCGAATGATTATGCCGGAAGATTGCAAACCTCATGAAACCATTGTTTTCTTTGATGAGATTCAGAAATGTCCGGAAATTGTAACCAAAATTAAATTTCTGGTTGATGAAGGAAGCTTTAAGTACGTCATGAGCGGATCCTTATTGGGAGTGGAATTGAAAGGAATTGCTTCAGCTCCGGTAGGATACTTATCGGTATTAAGGATGTATCCTATGGACTTTGAGGAATTTATGATAGCAAATCTTGTTTCGAAAGCAACCTTGGAGATGCTGAAGGATAAATTTGAAACCGTCCGGCCAGTGGATGAATTTATCCACCAGAAACTTCTGGCATTGTTCTTTGTATATCTGATTGTAGGTGGAATGCCCGATGCGGTAAAGACCTATATTGCTACGAAGGATATACGGGAGGTTGATAAGATACAAAGAGATATCGTAACGCAGTACAAAGAGGATTTTTCCCAATACGAGAGTGAGGATAAGAAATTAAAGCTGATATCCATATACGATATTATTCCTTCGGAACTGAACAAGCAAAATAAAAAGTTTGTTTTTACCATGCTGGACAAAGAACTTAAATTTGATCGATATGAAAATAGCTTCTTGTGGTTAAAGGATGCAGGTGTTGCATTGCCTGTTTATAATGTAGAAGCCCCGGTAATTCCTCTTTTGGCAAGCAAAAGCAGTAATGTATTCCGGCTCTTTTCCAGTGATATCGGTCTGCTTACAAGTGCGTATCCGGCAGCAACCAAAATAGAATTAATAAATAAAAATGGGGAAGTAAATAATGGAGCCCATTTTGAAAATGCCGTTGCACAGCAATTATTGTGTAATGGGTTTGAACCATATTTTTGTAAAAAAAAGAATATAGGTGAGCTGGACTTCTTAATTGAGATGGATGGAAAGGTTGTTCCGATTGAAGTGAAATCAGGGAAAGCCTATAGGACACATAAAGCACTGGATCATTTCATGAATGTTTCGGACTATCATATCGAGAAAGCATATGTTTTTTCTGCCGGAAATGTAGAGAAAGACGGAAATGTGACGTACCTTCCCATATATATGTGCTATCTTGTCAAAGAACAGAGCATAGGGCAGTTGATCGTGGACCTGGATATGGAGGGTCTGTGAAGAGCCGAGGGTTCATCAAAAGAACAGAAGTTTTACAAAATGAATTTCCTGATGCAACAGGATTTTCAGCAAGAAATCTTTGGAATATGAAAAAATGGTACTTGTTTTATTCATCAAGCGATATCTTTTCAGAAATGGCTCATACGATTGCAGCCAGTATGGATTTAAACAGCTTAAAACTGCAACAGGTTGGTGCAGAAATTAGTGAAAATCAAAAACTGCAACAGCCTGTTGCAGAATTAGAGTTTCCAACAATATTTGGATTTGTTCCGTGGGGGCATCATGTGGAAATAGTAACAAAATGTAAAACAATAGAAGAAGCTTTATTCTATGTGAGAAAAACAATAGAAGAAAGCTGGAGCAGAAGTATACTTGTTGATAGTATTAAAGCTAATTCATATCAATCATCAGGTAATGCGCTTACTAATTTTGCGGAAAAACTTCCTACCATACAAGGAAAACTCGCACAGGAAATCGTAAAAGATACTTATGATTTCGGCTTTGTATCACTTCCTGTTGGATATGATGAGGAAGCGTTGGAAGATGCGTTAGAGCAGAATATTACACGCTTCTTGTTAGAGCTTGGATCAGGATTTGCCTTTATAGGAAGACAGAAAGAGATTATCGTAGCCGGTAAAACAAGAAAAATAGATATGCTTTTTTATCATATTAAGCTTCGCTGTTATATAGTTGTTGAACTAAAAGCTGTATCATTTGAACCAGAGTTTGCAGGAAAACTAAATTTCTATGTAAATGCGGTTAATGAGTTAATGAAATCGGAATCCGATAATCCAACAATTGGTCTGCTGATATGTAAAGATAAGGATCAGACAGAGGTTCAGTGGGCTTTTCAGGGAATAGAGACTCCTATGGGAGTTGCAACTTACGATAATATTCGTTTGCAAGAAATAGAATCTCAGCTGCCATCGGAGGAAGCAATTCAGAAACGATTAGAACAGGCAGAAGAATATATCTCAAAACTAAAAGAAAAAAATAAATAATCCAGTTAGAGTTATCACATAATTCATTT
>ERZ836877.5183-NODE-5183-length-12665-cov-3.826725_pt1 | contig 12665 bp, 10 predicted proteins | sample MGYA00519469_ERZ836877 | MGnify/ENA primary metagenome ERZ836877 (study PRJEB31850, sample SAMEA3708809) | human gut metagenome | biome: human gut; feature: human-associated habitat; material: faeces | place: China | collected 2014 ... | reverse complement strand
AATCTGGTACAGGGCGCTCTGAACGAAGGATGTGGTCATCTCGGATCCCAGATCGTCCAGAATCAGCAGATCGCAGTTCAGCACCCGCTCCACGTGGTCGTCGGCCTCCTCTTCCCGGGTGAACTTCTGCTGCTCGAATTGTGCGAAGATGTGGCCCGCGGTGTCATAGACCACCGAATGCCCCTTCTCGCTGACCTCCCGGGCAATGGCGGCGGAGAGGTGGGTCTTTCCCAGTCCGGGTGCGCCGAAGAGCAGGAGGTTCGCCGGGCGCTTGCCGAACTGGTGGGCAAAATCCGCGCAGATGTCGTAGATCATCTCCATGTGCTGCCGGACGGTGACGCCGATGTTCGGGTCATAGCGGTCCGGGTACCAGTCTGTGGAGAAGGTGTCAAAGCTCTGGTGCCCCAGGTCCAGCATCCGGGACAGCTCCTTCTGCTGCTCCCGGGCGTAATAGCCCCGCAGGCAGCGGCACACCCGGCCGTTGCGGTAGCCCGTGTCCCCGCAGAGGGCGCAGGCGGGCGTCTCCTCCAGAGCATCCTCCGGCAGGCCCATCTTCTGCAGAAGCTCCCGCTTCTCTGCCTGAAGGCTCAGATTTTCATCCCGCAGCACTGCCACCGCGGACCGGGGGTCCGTGCCGTGGCGGAGCGCACTGGTGATGATGCGGCTCATGGTGGAGCGAAGCTCCCCGTCGATCTCCCGCAGGCGGGGCTGGCGGGCAAAAATCCGTTCCCGCCGCTCCTGATACTGGGCCTGCCGCCTCTGGCGGTCCTCCTCGAACCGCTGGAGGGCCAAGCGCATCACCTTTCCGTCATACGCCACCGCTCATCACCTCCTGTTCCGATGCAGCTCCTGCATATATCTGCGCATCTCCGTCTCCGTGTCCCTGGGGGACTGCTGGTCCCCCCTGCGGGCCGCCGGACGGTCCCCCGCCTGAATCTCCTCCACCGTGTGGAGGCCCGCCTCGTTCCACTTCTTCAAAATGCCGTTGCAATAGGCCCACTTCAGCTCATGGCACTTCAGCACCGTTTTGTCATAGGCCAGGGCCACGGCCTCCGGGCCAAAGCCCATCTCCTGCCAGGCGAGGATGTACTTCTCCTCCGAAGGCGCGGGGGGCCGGTCCCCCAGCTGCAGCGCCTTCATATACTGGGGCAGGACCCCCTGGCGCTGGGCATAGGTCCGGAGATAGGCATCCGCCGCCGCCTGGGTGTCGATCCCCATGCGGGCCCAGGCGTAGCCCTCCTTTTCGATCTGCTTCATGCCGGGGCGGCGGCCCTCGCCGAATCGGCGCTGCACCCGCTCTACACAGTGGCACACCAGCAGATAGACCACGCCCTCCGGCAGGCCCAGATAGTCCGTCAGTCCCAGCAGGATCCCCACGTCCGGGGTGGTCAGCTTTTTGCCCAGCTTCACCTCCACCTGCCGGGTGAGGGCCTGAAACGCCTTGCTGTGCTCTAGCCGCTCCGCCACGTCGGCGCGCTGATAGACGGGCCGCTCCTCCGCCGGGGCAGGCGGCGTCTCCGCGGGGGCCACCAGGCCCAGCTCCCGCAGGGCGGTCTCCGCCGCCTCGATGCGGCCGCGGTCCCACCGCAGCTCCCCGGCCAGGGACCGGGGCGGCACCGTGCCCTGCCGCCGCAGCAGCGCCAGATACAGCAGCGCCGCATCCCCGTCGCCCCGGTCCAGCAGCCGCTTCACCGTGGCCGCGGACAGGGTGACGCTCTCATCCCCGGTATGTACCAGACAACTGGGCATCCTCCGCCCCTCCCCTCGTTTTGAACTTCCCCTATTCTACACGATTTTCCCCGGCAGGACAAGCCCCGGCGGAAAAAGTCCGCACCTGCCCCAGCTTCTGGCGGAAATGTGAATTTTTTCAAAACCTCCCGTTTTTGTGTGGCGCTGTCTTTTTTCCTATGATATACTATAATTTATGATAATGGGCGGCATCTGCCCTGCCGCTGATCAATCTACCGACGAGGGGGAAGTTGTTTATGGCAAATCGCGTGGTCATCAACATCTGCGGGGAGGAGCTCACCTTCATTGCGGAGGAGTCCTCTTCTTACATGCAGCGGGTGGGCGCCTACGTCAATGATAAAATGGCGGAGGTCCTGGACAGCTCCAAAGTGGGCCGCACGGATGCCGCCGTCCTCACCGCCGTCAACATTGCCGACGAGCTCTTCAAGGCCCAGGCCGCGGCGGAGCAGCTCCGGGGCCAGATCAAGGGGTATCTGGACGAGGCCGGCAGGGCCCAGAGCGAGGCCAGCGAGCTGAAGCGGGAGGTCTTCCGCCTCCAGCAGAAGCTGGACGCCCAGGCCCGGAAGGACCGGGGATGAGGCCGGAGCTGCTGGCCCCCGCCGGTTCGCCGGAGGCTCTGCGGGCGGCGGTCCAGAACGGCGCGGACGCGGTGTACCTGGGCTGGGGCGCCTTCAACGCCCGCAGGGGCGCGAAAAATTTTTCTGATGAGGAGTTCGCCGCCGCCCTGGCCTACTGCCACGAGCGGGGGGTCCGGGTCTTTCTGACGCTGAACACCCTGGTGACGGACCGGGAGCTGCCCCAGGCGCTGGAGACAGCCGTTCAGGCCGGCCGCCTGGGGGTGGACGCGGTGCTGGTGCAGGACTGGGGGCTGTTCGGCCTGCTGCGCCGGACGCTGCCGGATCTGCCCCTCCACGCCAGCACCCAGATGAGCCTGTTCACCTCCGGCGGTGCCCGGGAGATCGCCGCCGACGGCTGCGAGCGGGTGGTCATTGCCCGGGAGTGTTCGGCGGAGGACACCCGTACGATCTGTGAAAACTGCCCTGTGGAAGTGGAGGTCTTTGCCCACGGGGCGCTGTGCATGTGCTACTCCGGCCAGTGCGGGATGAGCGCCCTGATCGGGGGCCGCTCCGGAAACCGGGGCCGCTGCGCCCAGCCCTGCCGCCTGCCCTACGGGGTTAACGCCCCCGCCAAAAAGGCATATCCCCTGAGCCTGAAGGACAGCTGTCTGGCCGGACGGCTGGAGGAGATGGGGGCCATGGGCGTATCCTGCGTGAAGCTGGAGGGCCGCATGAAGCGGCCGGAGTATGTGGCCGTCATCACCCGCATCTACGCCCGCCTGCTGGAGGAGGGCCGTGGTCCCACCGCCGACGAGCGGGCGGAGCTGGAGCAGGCCTTCTCCCGGTCCGGCTTCACCGACTGGTACTGGCAGGGCAAACACGGCGCTGCCATGTTCGGCACCCGTCCGGAGAACGCTCCGGACCCCAAGGACCTCTTTGAGGAGGCCCGCCGGGCCTATGAACGGGACAGCCTGCGGACAGTGCCGGTGGATCTCTCCTGCTCCGTTTCCGCGGGGGTGCCCTGCACCCTGACTGTGTCGGACCGGGACGGCCACAGCGTCACGGTCACCGGCCCGGTGCCGGAGGCCGCCCGGACCCGGGCCCTGGATGGACTGGAGCTGGAAGCCCGCCTCCGCAAGACCGGCGGCACCGCCTACCGCTGCGACACCGTGGTCACCCTGGTAGATGAGGGGCTGTCCCTCTCCGCCAGTGCCGTCAATGCCCTGCGGCGGGATGCGCTGGCGGCTCTCACCGCCGCCCGCACTGCGCCGCCCAAGCGCCGGGAGCTGCCGGTGCCGCCCCTGCCGGAGGCCGACTGCACAGCGGAGGCGCCCCGGCTCACCATTTCCGTGACCCGGCTGGAGCAGCTCTCCCCCGCCCTGCTGGAGCTGGGCTGCCCGGCCCGGGTCTATATCCCGCTGGAAGAGGTCTCCCGGCTGGAATCTCTCCCGGGAGAAGGCCCGGAGTGGTGCGCCGTTCTGCCCCGGGTCTGGCGGGACCGGGACGAGCCTGCGCTCCGCACCTTGCTGGAGTGGGCCCGGGCTCTGGGCTTTACCGGTGTTCTGATCGGAAATCTGGGCCATCTGCCCCTGGTGCGGGGCCTGAACTTCCATCTCTACGGCGATTACGGCCTGAATGTGTTCAATTCCCGGTCCCTGGCCTATCTGAAGGACAAGGAGCTGGAGAGCGCCTGCGTGTCCTTTGAGCTGCGGTTCGCCCAGATCCGGGATCTGAAAAAGGTGCTGCGGGCGGAGGCCATTGTCTACGGCCGCCTGCCCCTGATGATTACGGAGAACTGCCTGGTGCAGAACGAGACCGGCTGCCGCCTGGACCGGCAGGGCCCTTGTGTCCCGGAGGACGGCCCCTGCCGCTGCGGCCAGCCCAATGTTCTGGTCGACCGCACCGGCGCCGCTTTTCCCCTGCTGCCCGCCTACGGCCACCGGACGGAAATCCAGAACAGCAAGCCGCTGTATCTGGCGGTCCGACCGGAGCACCGCAGGCTGGGACTGGCCTATGCCCGTCTCCGCTTCACCACGGAGACAGCGGAGGAATGCGTGTCCGTTGTGCAAAACTATCTGGATGCCGCGCCCGCCGCGGGGGATTTCACCCGGGGGCTTTACGAACGGGGAGTTGAATAATCAAATGGCAGCCTGGATAGATACCCGCTGGTTTTGGACCCTTTTGATCCTTACCCTCTGCGGAGAGTTTCTGCTTCCCTGCCTGCTGGCCCGGAAGGATCCAGCCTATCGGCCTGGAACCATGGCGGTCAGCGTTCTGGGCAGAAGGGGCGGTCCCGTGGCCCGGGTCTACCGCCTGTGGCTGGCGTGGCTGGGGATATGGCTTTTGACCACTGCCGCCGTCTACGCCATCGGCGCGGCGCCGGCCTCCCGGTGGCTGGCGGCGGGATTGGCCGTGTCCCTGGGCGGCTTCGCCCTGGGCGCCGGTATCCTGGCTGCCCTGTTTCCCACCGGGCTCACCAAAGATCTGTCGGATCGCTCTGCCCTGATCCACGGCATTGCCTCTGCCCTGGGCTTTTTCGCCCTGCTGTTCCTCCCCCTCTGGCGGGCGCTGCTGGCGCTGGAGACAGACTCCCCGGTTATGGCGTGGGCCTGCTTTGCCGCCCTGGGGCTGGCGCTGGTATTCTTCACGCTGTTTGTCCTCTCGGACAAAGACCGCTTCCAAGGCACGGCTGTGGCCCGTGAGGGTCTTTGGGAACAGCTCTGCCTGGCGGCCATGTATGTTCCCTTGTTGCTGGATGCAATCGTCCACCTGATTTCCGCCCCCTGAGCTGTACAGCCCTCCGCACGGAACCTTACACTGATAAAAGCAGGGATGCATCTGTCCGCCCATCAGCGGGACTTGTCTCCTGCATCCAATGGGGTTAACCGCCTGAAAGCATCATATTTCCTATACAATTCATAAATTTTATTTTATATTATACAAACCGTATTTATTTTGGAGTTTGACATGGAAGAGATCAAGGTAAAATATTTCACAGATGACATCGACGAGCTGTGCTACGTGGAGGGCAAGTCCGACTGGATCGACCTACATGCGGCGGAAACCGTGACTATGAAGGCCGGGGAGTTCCGGCTGATCCCCTTGGGGGTGGCCATCGCCCTGCCGGAGGGGTATGAAGCCCACATCGTCCCCCGCAGCTCCACCTTTAAGAATTACGGCATTCTGCAGACCAACTCCATGGGCGTGGTAGACTACACCTACCGGGGCGACGGTGACCAGTGGCGGATGCCCGCCTACGCCACCCGGGATGTGACCATTGAGAAAAACGCCCGGATCTGCCAGTTCCGCATCATGAAAAACCAGCCCCGGCTGACCTTCACCAAAGTGGAGCATCTGGACGGTCCCGACCGGGGCGGCTTCGGCTCCACCGGAAAGTGAGGGCGCGGCCATGGCAAAGATCGTACTGGCCTCCGGCTCTCCCCGGCGGCAGGAGCTGCTCCAGCGCATCGGCATCACGGACTTTGACATCCGGGTGCCTCAGACAGAGGAGACCTATCCCGCCGGCCTCTCCCCCCGGGAGACGGTGGAGTACATCTCCCGGGAGAAGTCCGACGCGGCCGCCGCTCTCTGCACACCGGAGGAAATCATCATCACTGCCGACACCATGGTGTTTCTGGACGACCAGCGTCTCGGCAAGCCTGTGGACGAGGCGGACGCCCTGCGGATGCTGACGGCCCTTCAGGGCCGCCGCCACACGGTATGCACCGGCATCACCGTCCGCCGGGGCGGCGAGATCCTGACGGAGAGCGCGTCCACCGACGTGTATTTCCGCCCTGCCGCGGAGGCGGAGCTCTGGGGCTACATCCGCACCGGCGAGCCCATGGACAAGGCCGGGGCCTACGGCGTCCAGGGGCTGGGTGCCCTTCTGGTGGAGCGGCTGGACGGTGACTTTTTCAACGTGATGGGTCTGCCGGTCCTGCGCTTGAGCCGGATGCTGGAGCGGTTCGGCGTCCATTTCTTCTGCTGACCAACGATCAGGAGGGTTTCCTTTGAAGAAATTTTTTCGGGAACACGGCATCTGGGTCCTGTTCGCCACGGCGGTGATCGCCGTGAGCCTGTCCCTCATGTCCTTTTTCTCCAACACCTCCTCTCCCCTGTCCAATCTGGCGGGGATCATCGCCTCCCCCTTCCGGTCGGCCTACACCGCTGTGACAGGCTGGATCACAGACAAGCAGAACTACTATCAGGACGTCACCGCCCTGGAGGAGGAGAACGCCGCCCTGCGGCGGGAAAACGCCATCCTCAAGGCCCAGAACCGCCTGGCTCAGACCAACAATGAGGAAAACGCCCGCCTGCGGGATCTGCTGAACCTGCGGCCCCAGAACTATGACCTGGAGCTGGAGACGGCCTCCGTCACGGAGCGCACGGTCACCAACTGGACCTCCTCCCTGACACTGAACATCGGCACGGATCACGGTGTCGAAGTGAACGACTGCGTCATCGACGAGACGTATGCCCTGGTGGGTGTGGTCAGCGAAGTGGGACTCAACTGGTGCACGGTCCTCACCATCGTGGACACGGACACCTCCCTGGGCGCCCAGGTGTTCCGCACCAAGGACCTGGGGCTGGCGGTGGGCGACTTCTCCCTGATGCGGGAGAACCGCCTGCGGCTGGACTATCTGCCCGCGGACTGTCAGCTGCTGGGCGGCGATCTGGTGGTCACCTCCGGCCTGGGCGGGTATTATCCCTCCGGCCTCTCTGTCGGCACAGTGGAGGAGGTGCAGCTCAGCGACTCCGGCGCCGCCTCCTACGCGGTGCTGGAACCCGCCGCCGACTTTGACAGTCTGGTGGAGGTCTTCGTCATCAAATCCTTTGACATCCAGACCTGATGGGACGGATGTCCCCACCTGTTCGGAAAGGAGGCTCCGGCATTGCTGGCGCGGAATGAGACCATTTTCAAATGGGCCCTGTATGCCGGGGCCACGGCAGTGTTCTTCCTGCTCCAGGGGGCGGTGCTCCAGCGGATCACCCTCTGGGGCGTCATTCCCTTTGTGTTCCCCATCCTGGTGGCGGTCCTGGGTATGTATGAGGGTCCCCTCCCCGCCTCCGTCTACGCCCTGACGGTGGGAGTGCTGTGCGACCTGCTGCTGCCGGCGTCCATCCCCTGCTTTTACACCCTGATCTTTCCCGCGGCGGGGCTATGCGCGGCGCTGATCTCCCAGAGCCTGCTGCCGGCGGGCTTTCTCTGTGGGGTGGTCACCTCCGTGCTCTCCTTCCTCCTCACAGACGCCTTTCACTGTGTCGTGCTGTGGGCCGGGGGGAAAGCCGCCTGGGCTGCGGGGGCCCAGGTCTTCCTGCGGGAGGTCTGCGTCTCCATCCTGCTGGTGGTCCCGGTGGTGTTGCTGTTCTCTGCCGTGTTCCGCCGCACCCACCTGGATGACTGAGAAGGAGGCTGTCTATGGACCATAAGGAAGCCCATCATCTGCGCCTGTATGTTCTGGCAGCCCTGTTTTTCATTGTGGCTGCGGTCTACATCGGGGTCCTGTACGACACGCAGGTGAACAATTACGACTATTACTACGCCAGCTCCGTCCGCAGCATCGCCCGGTCGGAGACCGTGGAGGCCGCCCGGGGCAATATCACCGACCGAAACGGCAAGGTGCTGGTGTCCAGCCGCTCCTCCTACAACCTGACCTTTGACGCCTCCCTGCTGGAGAAGGACGAAGATGCCAACGAGTCCCTCCTGCGGCTGCTGCAGCTGTGTCAGAGCCGGGGGATCAACTGGGTGGATTCTCTGCCCATCTCCCGCTCCGCCCCCTTCGCCTACACCATCGACTCCCTGGACAGCGCCGCCAGGAGCCGCTTTCTCACCTATCTGAAGGATCTGGACGAGGCCGCGAACGCCCTGGCCGCCTATCTGCTGGAGCATCCTGCCCTGCTGGAGACCACGGACGAGGAGGGCAACAGGGAAAACCCCGCCGACGACATCCTGGCGGATGAGGAGCTGGATCAGGCCGGCAAGGCCCAGGCCCTGCTGGAGGAGCTGACCTCCAGTCAGCTGACCGGCGCCATGCTGGAAGGGTCCGGTCTCTCCGCCACGCGGCTGATCGCCCTGATGCGGAAGGATTTCGGCCTCTCCGCCTCTTTTTCCGTGGAGGAGGCCCGGCTGGTGCTGGGCGTCCAGTACGAGATCCGCAGCCGAAATCTCGCCAGAACGGACGCCTATGTGCTGGCGGAGGATATCGATGCGGAGCTGATCTCCCTGCTGAACGACGGCGACTACGCCGGAGCCAAGATCACCCCCTCCTCCGTGCGGGAGTACGAGACGACCTACGGGGCGCATATCCTGGGGTATCTCGGAAAAATCAACGACAGTGCGGAAAAGGAGGCCCTGGGCGAGGGATATAACTGGAACGACTATGTGGGCAAGGACGGCGTGGAGGCGGCCTTTGAATCCCATCTCAAGGGCACCGACGGCACCCGGGTGGTCTCCCTGAACGAGGACGGCAAGATCACCGGCGAGTATTACTCCAAGGAGCCGGTGCCCGGCAACACTGTGGAGCTGACCATCGACCTGGACCTCCAGCAGGCGGCGGAGGACGCCCTGGCCGCCACCATCACCCGGATGACCGGGGAGGATGGGGATGAGACCCGGGGCGGCGCCGTGGCGGTGGTACAGGTGGGCACGGGGGAAGTTCTGGCCCTGGCCTCTTATCCCACCTATGATCTCTCCACATTCCGACAGAGCAGCATCTACGCGGCTCTCTACAATGACCCTGCCCGCCCCTTCACAAACCGCGCCACCAACGGGACGTACGTCCCCGGCTCCACCATCAAGCCCCTGACGGCCGTGGCCGCGCTGGAGAAGGGGATCATTACTCCCACCCAGGAGATCTACTCTCCCAGCCGGTGGGTCTATCCCAACGACCCCACCCACAGCGGCGCCAACTGCGCCGGCGGCAACCACGGTCTCATCAATGTGACGGAGGCCATCACCAAGTCCTGCAACTACTTCTTCGCGGAGATGGGATACCGAATGGGCATGGACACCTTCCGGGAGTATCTGCAGGCCTTCGGCCTGGGAGAGCACACCGGCATTGAGATTGGTGATTACGCCGGTACCTTGCCCAGCAATGAGGCGGGCCACGACCAGACCCCCTGGGCCACCTTCGGCCAGGCCAACCAGCTCTACTCGCCCCTCCAGCTTGCCAACTACATCGCCACACTGGCCTCCGGCGGACAGCACTGCAAGGCCCACCTGCTGAAGGCCGTGAAGTCCTATGACAATACGGAGGTCCTGGCTGTGGGCGACACGGCGCCCACCAACGTGGTCTCCATGCAGGATTCCACGCTAGAGGCGGTGAAAAAGGGCATGCTGGGCTACACCCAGCCCGGCGGCTCTGTTTACAATGCCTTCCGGAACTGCGTGGTCACTGCCGGCGCCAAGACCGGCACCTCCGAGCTGGGCGGCAACCAGACCGAAAACGGCGTCTTCGTTTGCTTCGCCCCTTATGACGATCCGGAGATCGCCGTGGCCATCGTCATTGAGCACGCCACCTGGGGCTCCAATCTGGCCACCACGGGCGTGGATATTCTCAACGCTTACTTTACCGCCGACGAGACCGGCAGTGCCGTCACCGGCGAAAACCAACTGCTTCCGTAAGGAGACGCATCCCCATGAGCGAACCCTTTGTCTTTGATCCCCGCTGCGACCTGTGCAAGGAGCCCTTCGGCGCCGTCCCCTGCGGAACGGCGGTCACCTTTCACTGCCGCCCCCTGGCCACGGAGGGCTTTTCCCACTGCGCACTGGTCCTCTCCTGTGAGTTTTCCGGGACGCAGCGGGAGCAGGAACTACCCCTGGAGGGCCCCGCAGGCGAGCGGCTTTGCTTTTCCGGCACACTGACCGCGCCGGAGCTGCCCGATCTTCTCTGGTATCACTTCCGCTTCTGGCGGGAGGACGGCACCGGCTGTCTGCTGGACAAGACCGGCTACCGCAGTGACGGACAGGCCGTGTCCTGGCAGCTGACGGTCTACCAGGAAAGCCGTACGCCCGGCTGGTTTGGGGCAGGTGTGGCATACCAAATTTTTCCAGATCGTTTCTGCCGTCTGGCACTCGTGGACTCTGCGGGTCTGGTTGGACGGCGCTGGGTCCACGAGGACTGGGATGACACGCCGGAGTGGCGGCCGGATCCGGATGGGGAGATCCGCAACCGGGACTTCTTTGGTGGCACTCTGGCGGGGATCACGTCGAAACTGGACGATTTGAAGGCCCTTGGTGTCACCACGCTGTACCTCTGCCCCATTTTCGAGTCCGCCTCCAACCACCGTTATAACACAGCGGACTATACCCGCATCGACCCCATGCTGGGCACGGAGGCCGATTTCCGCGCTCTCTGCGCCCAGGCCCGACAGCGGGGGATGCGGGTGATTTTGGACGGCGTGTTCAACCACACCGGATCCCAGAGCATGTACTTCAATGCCGATGGCTATTACCCCACTTTGGGCGCAGCCCAGAGCCAGGATTCTCCCTGGTACAGCTGGTACCGGTTCCACCACTGGCCGGATTCCTACGACTCCTGGTGGGGCATCCGCACTCTGCCAGCGGTGGAGGAGTCCTCTCCCTCTTATGTGGATTTCATCATTGACGCCAAGGACTCCATTATCCGCCGGTGGCTGCGTGCCGGAGCTTCCGGCTGGCGGCTGGATGTGGCGGATGAGCTGCCGGACTGGTTTCTGGAGAAGATCCGCGCCGCCATGGAGGAGACGGCCCCTGACAGCGTCCTGATCGGCGAGGTGTGGGAGGACGGCTCCAATAAGATCGCCTACTCCCAGCGGCGGCGGTATCTGCTGGGCAGTGAGACCCACGGGCTGATGAACTACCCCTTCCGCACGGCGCTGCTGGCCTATCTCTCCGGCGGGGATGCCGATGACTTTCGGGAGGCCATGGAGACCCTGCGGGAGAACTATCCTCCGGCGGCCTTTTACTCCGCCATGAACTTTTTGGGCACCCACGATACCCCCCGCATCCTGACGCTGCTGGGTGCGGACCGAACGCCGGACACCAAGGCGGAGCGGGCCTCCTACCGGCTTTTGCCCCGGGAGCGGGCAGCGGGCATCGCCAAGCTGCGGCTGGCGGCGCTGGTGCTGTTCACCTTCCCCGGCTCTCCCATGATCTATTACGGGGATGAGGCCGGGATGGAGGGCTTTGAGGACCCTCTGAATCGGGGAACCTACCCCTGGGGCCGGGAAGACCGGGACCTGCTGGCGTGGTTCACCCGACTGGGTGCCCTGCGGAATGCGTATCCAGCCCTGCAGTCCGGCACCATCTCCTGGCTCTACACCGCAGGTCCTTTGTTGATTTTTGCCCGGCAGGACGGTGACCAGCGGCTGACCACAGCCGTCAACGCCTCACCGGACTCCCACACTGTCACACTGCTGTGGGAAGGCGCTGGCCCCACCGATCTCCTCACCGGAGATACTCTCCCCTGTTCCGGCGGTGTTCTGTACTTGCAGCTGCCGCCCTGGGGCTGCCGTCTTTTGCTGTGACCGGCTGCGGATGTTTCACGTGAAACATCCGCGGCTCTTTTTCTGCCGTTTGTTTCACGTGAAACATTTTCTCTTCCTTTTCTCTGCTTTTCCGCTTTTCTCCTTGCAACGGCCGTCCACGCTTGCTATAATAAATGAGCATAAGCATTTCTACCTTATTGGGTATTTTCAGAAAGTAGGTGCCCACGTGGCAAAAACCATTGCGATTGTGAATCAAAAAGGCGGCGTGGGGAAAACAACCACCTGTGTGAATCTCGCCGCGGCCTTGACGGAGGCCGGGCAGCGCATCCTCCTGTGTGATTTTGATCCTCAGGCCAATTCCACTTCTGGAATGGGCGTGGACAAGACGGTCTCCAAGGGAATCTACGATGCCCTGATCGGCGAAGTGCCGGTGGAGGACGCCCTGGTGCACACCAAATACGGCGATGTTCTCCCCTCCAACAAGGCGCTGGCCGGCGCCGGGATCGAACTGATCGGCATGGAGCGCCGGGAATTCCTTCTGCGGGACGCGCTGGACAAGGTAAAAGATCGCTACGACTTCCTGTTCATCGACTGCCCCCCCTCTCTGGAACTACTGACGCTGAACGCCCTCTGCGCCGCGGACGCCATCCTGGTGCCGGTGCAGGGCGAATACTACGCTCTGGAGGGCCTCAGCGATCTGATGAACACGGTGCGGATCGTCCGCAGGTCCCTGAATCCCCGGCTGGAGCTGGACGGCGTGCTGCTGACCATGTTTGACGGGCGGACCAATTTGGCCTTGCAGGTGGCGGAGGAAGTGAAGCACTACTTCCCCGGCAAGGTCTACGCCACGGTGATTCCCCGCAACGTCCGGCTCTCCGAGGCGCCCAGTCA
>ERZ836877.5179-NODE-5179-length-12670-cov-3.251922_pt1 | contig 12670 bp, 13 predicted proteins | sample MGYA00519469_ERZ836877 | MGnify/ENA primary metagenome ERZ836877 (study PRJEB31850, sample SAMEA3708809) | human gut metagenome | biome: human gut; feature: human-associated habitat; material: faeces | place: China | collected 2014 ... | reverse complement strand
ATCCTTGGCGCTTGGCTACAAAGCGCTTGGTATCTCGAGCGAGCATGCTTACGATTGGGACGAAGAAGAGGAAGAGGAACTCGCCGAGGACGGCGATCCGAAGAAGAAGTCTGCTGGTACGAGCGTCCTCATGACCATCTCGATGCTCGTCGGCATCGTGCTCGGCATCGCAATCTTCATCATCCTGCCCGCCGCGCTGAGCAACCTCGTTCTCGGTGAGTCGAGCATGAACTCCGTCGCCTGGAACATCTTCGACGGTATCGTGCGCGTTGCCATCTTCATTGTCTACATATGGCTCATCAGCCTCATGAAGGATATCCGGCGCATGTTCAGCTACCACGGAGCCGAGCACAAGACCATCCATTGTTTCGAGCATGGCGAATCGCTCGACCCCGAGGTCGCCATGGGTTTCCCGCGCCTGCACGTGCGCTGTGGCACGGCTTTCATCATCATGGTCATGCTCATCGCCATCTTCGTCTACACGGCGCTCGGTCAACCCATCAATGCGCTCGTCGATCTGACGGGCGTCACCGAAGGCCCGTTGCGCTTCGTCCTCATCATGCTCACGCGCATCATACTGCTGCCGCTCATTGCCGGCGTATCCTACGAGGTGACGGTCAAGTGGGCTGGTACGCATCCAGACAACAAACTTGTTCGCATCATTCTGTGGCCTGGCATGCAGATGCAGCGTCTGACGACGAATCCTCCTGATGAGGGTATGATTGAATGCGCTATTGCGGCAATGAACATCGTGCTCGCGCGCGAGGAGCTCGAGGCACGCAAGGCCGCGCAGCAAGATGGCGCGGGCCAATAGAGGGAAAGGGAAGAGCATGGAGTTTGTCACGGCGGGGGAGTCACACGGACCGGCGCTCACGGCGATCGTCTCCGGCATGCCTGCGGGCGTTTCCATCGACATCGATGCGATCAATCGCGATCTTGCGCGTCGCCAGGGCGGCTATGGTCGCGGTGGTCGCCAGAAGATCGAGCATGACACCGTGCAGGTGCTCTCCGGCGTGCGCTTCTCCCAGACGCTCGGCACGCCCATTACCCTGCAGGTCGTCAATGACGATTTCGCCAACTGGACCGACCGCATGGCGCCAAATGGGGAGGCTCCGGATGGCCTGAAGCGCGAGACCTGCCCGCGTCCTGGTCATGCGGACCTCGTCGGCATGCTCAAGATCGCGACCGATGATGCTCGCGACATCCTCGAGCGCTCGAGCGCACGTGAGACGGCGGCGCGTGTCGCAGCCGGCGGCATTGCCAAGGCGCTTCTGGCCGAGCTCGGCGTCGAGGTGTACTCCTACGTGCGTCGTATCGGCACGGTCGAGCTGCCCAAAAACGCGCAGATCGGGCGCGCGGCCATCGAAGCATCCGAATGCCGATGCCCCGACGAGGAGACGACGCAGGCCATGAAGGCACTCATCGACAACGCCCGTGCTGATGGCGAGTCGCTCGGTGGCGAGTTCGTCGTCGTTGCCGACGGCCTCGTCCCCGGTCTTGGCAGTTACGCCTCCGGTCCCGATCGCCTCACCTCACGCCTGGGTGCGGCGGCGTTTTCCATCCCCGCCATCAAGGGCGTCGAGTTTGGCTTGGGCTTCGAGGCGGCGCGTCGCCCTGGAAGCCTCGTGCACGATTCCATCTACTATGACGAGGCACGTGGCTTTACTCGCTCCGGCAACAATGCCGGCGGCCTCGAGGGCGGCATGACCAACGGCGAGCCCCTCGTCATGACGTGCGCGATGAAACCCATTCCAACCATGATGCAGCCGCTTGACACCGTCGATACTGACACGCTCATGCCTGTCAAGGCCTCCAAGGAGCGCTCGGACGTGTGCGCGGTGCCTGCCGCGGCCGTTGTGGCCGAGGCCGAGGTCGCCTTCGTGCTCGCCGATGCCTACCTCGAGAAGTTCGGCGCCGACGTGATCGATGACATTATCGCTGCACGCGATGCATATCGGGAGCGCATCGCATTATGACGCGCGAAACATGCAACGATCACATACTCTTCGTTGGGTTCATGGGCTCGGGCAAGACAAGCGTCTCGCGCAAGCTGTCTGCCATCACGGGACTTTCGCTCATCGACCTTGACTATCGTATCGAGGCAATTCAGCATCGCAAGATTCCCCGCATCTTTGCCGAGGAAGGCGAAGCGGGCTTCAGGCGCATCGAAACCGAGACCTTGCGTGGCCTCAAGCATGAGGGTCGCTCCATCATCTCCTGTGGTGGTGGCATCGTCTGCAATCCGGTTAACCGCCCCATACTCAAGTCCCTCGGCACGGTCGTCTTTCTCGACGTGCCATGTGACGAGGCCATTGGGCGCATCTCGAATCCCTCCACGCGACCGCTGCTTTCGGGTGAGCGTCCCGTCGATGAAATCTATGCCGAACGCATGCCCTGGTACCGTGAAGTTGCGGATATCACCATCGAGTCATCGGGCAAAAGCGTCTATCAGGTGGCCAACCAATGCAAGGAAGCTCTGGAACGAGAGGGGCTGTTATGAGCCGAGACCGCATCATCCACGTCGCCTTACCGGGTGGCCATGTGTACGATATCCGCATCGGGAGCGGTGCCCTTTCCGCACTCTCCTCGACGGCACGCGATCTCAAGGATTGTCAGCGTGCCCTCGTCATCTCGGATGAGAACGTGGGGCCTGCCTATGGCAAGCTCGTGAAGAAACGTCTCGAAGAGGCCGGATTCGAGGTCTACGACCTGCTCATCGCGCCGGGGGAAACCTCCAAGTCCGTCGAGCTCGCCAATGAGCTCTGGGAGGCTATTGCCCGCTATGGTTTCACCCGCGATGATTTCATCGTTGCGTGCGGCGGTGGCGTCGTGGGCGATTTGGCCGGCTTTGTCGCCTCGACTTACATGCGCGGCATCGACTTCATTCAGGTGCCCACGACCTTGCTCGCGATGGTTGACTCGTCCATTGGCGGCAAGACGGGGGTCAACCTTCAGGCTGGCAAGAACCTCGTCGGCACCTTCCATCAGCCCATCTTCGTGTGTTCCGACATCCGCTGCCTCAAGACGCTTCTCGAGGAGGATTGGGCAAACGGCTTTGCCGAGATAGCCAAGAGCTCCTTCGTGGCTCCGCGCCGCTCCTTCTACGAATGGCTGCGTGACAACGCCGCGGGCCTTATGGCGCATGACGTCGAGCTGCTCGAGGAGGCCGTCTACATGACTGCCGAGTTCAAGGCATCCGTGGTGAGCAAGGACAGCACCGAGTCCGCCGGCGTGCGCGAATGCCTCAACTACGGACACACTCTTGCGCATGCCATCGAGAACGCCGCGGGCTATGGCACCATTGCGCATGGACGTGCCGTTGCCGAGGGAATGCGTTTTGCAGCGCGTCTATCCGTCGAGATGCTTGGCTGCGATATGAGTGTCGTGAAGGCGACGGATAGCCTGCTCGACTCGCTGGGCTTGCCAGCGCTTCCGTGGGTGGCGCCACCGGAGCGCCTCTTCAAGCTCATGAAAGGCGACAAGAAGGCACGCGGTGGCCAGGTCAGATTTGTCCTGCTCGAGGATATCGCCAAGTGGAAGCTCGTGACCGTGCCCGATGACGTCATCATGGAGCATTTGCAGGCCTGGTGCACGCTCAAGGAGCGTCTCATCGAGCAAAACGGCGGAAAAATGTGGGGGCAGGCATGAAGCTGCTGTTGATGAACGGCCCCAATCTCAACTTGCTGGGGCAGCGCGAGCCCGAGGTCTACGGCACGACGACGCTCGCCGACATAGAGGCCGATACGGTTGCCTATGCGCGCGAGCATGGCGCGGACATGGACTGCTTCCAATCCAACCATGAGGGCGAGCTTATCGACAAGATACACGCGAGCCAGGGCACCTACGATGGCATCGTCTATAACCCTGGTGCGCACACGCACTATAGCTACGCCCTGCATGATGCGATCAGCTCGGTCACCACGCCGGTTGTCGAGGTGCACATCTCCGATATCTCGAAGCGCGAGGAGTTTCGCCGGCATTCGGTGCTTGCCGATGCCTGCATCGGCCAGATCAAGGGGCTCGGTCCGGAAGGCTACCTCCGCGGCGTCGACATGCTGCTGGAACACCTTGTCTAGTGGTGCCGCCTCGCGTACGCCTTACTCAATCACCATGAGTTCGTGCGTGATGTCGCAGAAGCTCTCGAACCCGGTCTCGGTGACGACACCGCAATCCTCGATGCGCACGCCCATTTCGCCTGGTAGGTAGATGCCCGGCTCGTCGGTCACGACGTTGCCGGCGACAAGCGCTTCCTTGTTGGTGGGCGAGAGCAGGGGAAGCTCATGGATATCGATACCCACGCCATGCCCGAGCGAGTGGCCCATCTTGTGTTCGAAGCCCGCCTTGGCAAGCTCGCTTTCGGCGAGCGTATGCATCTGCGCGCCTGTCACACCCGGCTTGATGCTTGCGGCAACCCATTCGTTTGCCCGGCGTACGGCCTCGTAGACGCGTATCTGCTCGTCGCTTGCCCCACCGATGCACACGGTGCGTGTCGTGTCCGAGCAGTATCCGCCCACGCGTGCACCGAAGTCGAAGACGATGAAGTCGCCTTGCTCGAACTGACGCTCTGACGGGATGGCGTGGGGTTTGGCGCCGTTGGGACCGCTTGCGACGATATTCGCGAAGGCCAGCTCGCTCGCCCCCAGGCGCTTCATGTTGAACTCGAGCATGATCGAGGCATCGCGCTCGCTCATGCCGGGCTGTAAATCCTCCAACGTCTCCATGAACGCCTCCGAGGCGATGGCCTGGGCTTGCTTCATGAGGACGATCTCATCGGCATCCTTGACGGCGCGCAGCCTGAGAATGTCATCGGAGCGCTCCTTGAAGCGCGCGTTGGGCATTGCGTCTGAATACTTGCGATAGAGGCTCAACGGCATGGTCTCGTCAATGGCGACACGTCCCGTGACGAGCTTGAGCTCCTTGAGCATGTGGGCAATGAACTCGACCTCACGTTCGCGTGAGGCGTCGATCTGCCAGATGCCCTCCTCGTGGGCCTTCTCGCGCATGGCGGTCACGTAACGCGTGTCCGTATGCAGGATGCAGTCTTGGCGCGTGATGATGGCGACATGAGCTTGCTCGCTGTCGAAGACATCCTCGAAACCCGTGAGCCAGAACAGGTCGCTGTTCGCCCGTACGATGATTGCATCGAGAACCTGGTCCTCGAGAAGTCTCTGCACTTGTTCGATTCTGTGTAACGCCCGCATCCTCCATGCCTTTCCATGTCTATTGTTATTCCAAGCGAAGGCCGTGCCCCATTGTCATTTCGAGCGAAGCGACCGAAGGTCGCGAAGTCGAGAAATCTCTGCCGTTGCTTGAGATTTCTCCACTTCGGCGCTTCGCGCCTCCGGTCGAAATGACAGGAGAGGCTACTACGCGCCTCCGGTCGAAATGACAGGACGTACGCTTGCACATGCGCTCCATTGTACGGAAACGTCTGCCGGGAGCAAGAATCGGATGCGTTTCGCACGATTACGGGCATTTTGCGCACGCTTAAAGCTGACCCTCACGTTTGCGGGTCGATAGAGTAGAATAGTGCGGATATGTCGAGAGAAAGGCAGTGAAAAGTGAGCGTTCAGCCCTCAAACTTTAAAAACGGCATGTGCATCAAGTACAACAACAAGCTTTGCACCATTGTCGAGTTCCAGCACGTCAAGCCTGGCAAAGGCGGTGCCTTCATTCGCACCAAGCTCAAGGATGTCTCCACCGGTCGCGTCGTCGAGTACACCTTCAGGCCCAACGACAAGTTTGACGATGTGCGTCTCGAGACCAAGGAGATGGAGTATTCCTGGACCGACGGTGACACGTTCTACTTCATGGACCCTGTGACCTACGAGCAGCCCGAGGTTCCCGCGGCCATCATCGGCGATAACGAGAAGTGGCTCAAGGAGGGCGATACCTGCCTGGCGCAGTACGCCGACGGCGAGCTCATCAACGTCGAGCCCCCCATGTTCGTCGAGCTCGAGATCACGGAGACCGAGCCCGGTTTCAAGGGAAACACCGTTCAGAGCGGCACCAAGCCTGCCGTTTGCGAGACGGGCGCCGAGATCAAGGTCCCGCTTTTCCTCGAGATTGGCGACAGGGTCAAGATCGACACGCGCGACGGTCGTTTCGTCGAGCGCCTCTAATTGCGATTCCATCCCGAGAAGGGGAGCCACATGGGCAACTACAAGTACAAGCGTGTCTTGCTCAAGCTGTCGGGCGAGGCGTTGCAAGGCGAGCAAGGCTACGGCATCGATCCCAAGGTCATTAGCGAGATTGCCTCGCAGATTCGCGAGATTGTTGATGGCGGCATCGAGCTTGCCATCACCGTCGGTGGCGGCAACATCTTCCGCGGTCTTGCTGGCGCTGCCGAGGGCATGGACCGCGCCCAGGCCGACTACATCGGCATGCTGGCAACGATCATGAACGCGCTGGCCCTGCAAGAGGGCCTCGAGCGCGCCGGCGTCTTCACGCGAGTGCAGTCTGCCATTAGAATGCAGGAAGTCGCCGAGCCCTATATCCGTCGCAAGGCCATCCGCCATCTCGAGAAGGGGCGTGTCGTCATCTTTGCCGGTGGTACGGGCAATCCGTACTTCACGACCGATACGACGGCTGCGTTGCGTGCTTGCGAGATCGATGCCGAGGCCATCCTCAAGGCGACGCAGGTCGATGGCATCTACGATAGTGACCCGCACACGAACCCCGATGCGGTCAAGTTCGACGAGATTTCCTACATGGAAGTGCTCTCGCGCGAGTTGCACGTCATGGACTCGACCGCTACGACGCTGTGCATGGACAATGATATTCCCATCATCGTGTTCAACCTGCATAAGCCGGGCAATATCGATCGCGTGCTCAAGGGCGAGCACGTCGGAACGACCGTCAGCTAGAGAAGGAGACCCAAAGTGTCAGAAGAACTCGATCAGGCAAAAGAGGCAATGGCCCGCGCGGTCAAGGCACTCGACCAGGATTTCTCGAAACTCAACACGGGTCGTCCCTCGGCGAGCATCCTCGACAACGTGAAGGTCGACTATTACGGCGTTCCCACGCCCGTTTCACAGGTCGGTGCCATCAAGATTCCCGAGGGCAACCTCATGACCATCGAGCCTTGGGACAAGTCCCTGCTCGGACCCGTCGAGAAGGCCATCCTCTCTGCCAATCTGGGCATCACGCCCAATAATGATGGCTCGGGCATCATCCGCCTGCCGTTCCCCGCTCCCACCGAGGAGCGCCGTCGCGAGATTGTCAAGGAGTGCAAGGCCGCTGCCGAGAACCGCCGCGTTGCCGTGCGCAACGCCCGCCGCGATGCCAAGAACAAGATCGAGCGTCTCAAGAAGGACGGCGAGATCAGCGAGGACGAGCAGCATCGCGAAGAAGAGCAGCTTCAGAAGCTCACCGATGACTTCATCGCGAAAATCGACGCGGCCCTTTCCGTGAAAGAGGCCGAGGTCATGGAAATCTAGGGAGCATTTTGAGCGAGAGACCATCCACACTGGAGGAGATCTTTCCCGAACCTCCCATTGACCTCGATCCGCATGCACTCGACATGAAAAGGATTCCAGAGCACGTTGCTGTCATCATGGACGGCAACGGGCGCTGGGCAAAGCAGCGTGGCCTCGATCGTGGACAGGGCCATAAGGCTGGCATACGTGCCGTGCGCGAGGCCATCACCACCTGTAACGACATCGGCGTGCGCTATCTCACCATCTACTCGTTTTCCACCGAGAACTGGAATCGTCCCAAGACCGAGGTCACGGGCCTCATGGATCTCTTTGCCAAGACGATGAGCTCCGAGCTCGCGGGTTTGGATGAGGAGAAGGTCCGGGTCAAGCTTTTGGGTCGCGTCGAAGATTTGCCACTCACGACGCGCACCATCTTCAAGCAGGCTGAGAAGCGCACTGCCAAGAATGGCGGTATGACGCTTGCCATCGCGGTCAACTATGGTTCGCGCCTCGAGATTACCGATGCGGTCCGCGCAATCACGCGCATGGTCGAAGCCGGTGATCTCACGAGCGAGGCGGTTTCGGAGGACCTGCTATCCGCTCATCTATATACGGCCGACATGCCCGACCCTGACCTCCTCATTCGCACGAGCGGCGAGATGCGTCTTTCCAACTTCTTGCTCTGGCAGCTTGCCTACTCGGAGTTCTACGTCACCGACGTGCTCTGGCCCGACTTCGATCGCTATGAGCTTTTGCGCGCGCTTCTCGACTACCAAGCGCGCGATCGTCGCTTCGGAAGGGTCGATGAGTAAATGACCGGGGGTGCGTGATGGCAATCAACGTCAAGGACCTCGCTCGTCGTGTCGGCGTCGGCGCGGTGTACGTCACCATTACCTCCGTTGCGACCTTCGTCTCCTGGTATACGACGGTCATCGTCATCGCCGCAACGGCCGCTCTGTGCTGCTACGAGTTCCTTCGCATGGCGCAGGGCAATGGCTATCACCCTTACATCATCATCGGTACCGTCACAGCGGGACTCATACCCCTGGCCATGTGTCTTATCGTTCAGACCGGGCATGTGGCCGTTGCCGCTTTGACCGTCTCGTTCATCGCGGGCATCATCATGCTCATGCGTTACTTTGCGCATGTGGAGGATACGATCGTCGACGTCGCGCTCACGCTGTTCGGCTACCTGTATACGGGTCTCATGCTCTCCTCCTTCGTGATGCTTCGTGGTGTCATTCCCGGTTTCGAGGGAGGTCTCATGTGCTTCCTGGTTCTGGGGAGTATCTGGGCCAACGATGGTTTTGCCTATCTTGGCGGTTCGGCCTTCGGTAAACACAAGTTCGCGCCGCATATCTCGCCCAAGAAGACCTGGGAGGGCGTTGCATGTGGCATGGTGTTCAGCGTGCTCTTCTGGGTGCTCATCGTCGTTTTCGTTCCCGATTGTGGCTTTGGCTGGATCTGGGCCGTCATTTCCGGTTTGGTCGTGGGCTATGCGGGCATCATCGGCGATTTGACGGAGTCCCATATCAAACGCGGGTTTTCTGCGAAAGATTCGGGTGACATCATGCCGGGGCATGGCGGTCTGCTCGATCGCTGTGATTCGGTCATTTTCGGTTCCGTGGCGGCATACGCCATGGTCGCCGGTGCTCCCTACATCTTCTCGTTCATAGGGTTCGCACTGTAGGAAAGGAACGCACATGGGCAAGATGCGTCTCGTCATTCTGGGCGCGACTGGTTCTATTGGCACGCAGGCTCTTGACGTCGTGCGCATGCATCCAGACAAACTCGAGGTCGTTGCGCTCGCGGCAGGTCGGCGTGTCGACGAGATGGTGCGCTATGCGCAGGAGTTCGGCTGCAAACACCTTGCCTTCGGCGATGAGACCGTACGCGATGCTCCCGCGCTCGCGCAGCTTGATGCCGACGTGCACGTAGGCTTTGGCGCCGCCGCCGTTGCGGCCCTCACGCAGCTCGACGATGTCGACATCGTGCTTAACGCGCTTTCCGGCGAGGCTGGCATGCGTGCCTCGTATGACACGCTCAAGGCAGGTCGCATCCTCGCGCTTGCCAACAAGGAATCGCTCGTCGTAGGCGGAGACCTCATCATGCCGCTCGCCGCGCACGAAACCCTGCTCCCCGTCGACTCCGAACACTCGGCAATCTACCAATGCTATCTGGGCGAGTTTCCCCACGAGGCGCGCAGGATCTGGCTCACCTGCTCGGGTGGCCCCTTCCGCGGCATGACACGTGGCGAGCTTTCGCAGGTGACGGCTGCGCAGGCGCTTGCGCATCCCACATGGAACATGGGGCCCAAGATCACCATCGATTCGGCGACGCTCATGAACAAGGGTCTCGAGGTGATCGAGGCACAGCATCTCTTCGACGTGAAGACGGATGATATCCGCGTCGTCGTGCATCCGCAGTCATGCGTGCATTCGATGGTCGAGTATGTCGATGGCTCGGTCAAGGCCCATCTGGGCGTTGCCGACATGCGCATACCCATTCAGTTCGCGCTGAGCTACCCGCATAGGTGGGAGAGCCCGGCGGCACAGGTCGATTTTACCCAGGTGGCGCCGCTCGAGTTCCTCGACCCGGATTTGGACACGTTCCGCTGCCTGACGCTCGCGCTCGAGGCGGGTCGCGCAGGTGGCACGCTTCCCTGCGTGATGAACGCGGCAAACGAGGTTGCCGTGGCGGCCTTCCTCGCCGATGCCTGCCGTCTGACCGATATCGATGCAACTGTTGAGCAGGTCATGGAGCAGGTGGGGAGCGAACCGGTCGAATCGCTCGAGCAGCTCGAGGAAATTGACGCGCGCTCCCGTGCGCTTGCGTCCGACATTTTGACGAGAGGATAGTCCGCCTCGTGAACATCCTCGCAATCATATTCTGGTTCATCGTCATTATCGGTGTGCTCACGTTCGTGCACGAGCTTGGCCACTTCATCGCTGCGCGGGCCTTCGGCGTGCGTGTGACAGAGTTCATGATCGGCATGCCGGGCCCCAACATTGGCTTCGAGAGAAACGGGTGCCGCTATGGCCTCACCTGCATTCCGCTAGGTGGCTACAATCGCATCGCGGGTATGGAAGGCGATGTCGAGAACCCGAATCTGGCCAAGGTGCTCGCCTACGTATACCGACATGGTACGGCTGACGTATCCCACGTCGCGCTGGGCTGCGACCTCGACGCGGAGTCCGCGGAGCTGGCGCTCATCATACTCGACGGATGGGGCTCCATCATCGCGCCCAGGAAGCACGGTCCTGACGACATCTATTCCGCACCGGCACGCGATGGGTTTGAGCTTGGGCAGGCACGTGAGGTCGATGACCCGCAAGCGTTGCTCGACGAGGAGCGCTCGCACACCTATCGCGCACTGTCGTTTCCCAAGCGGCTCGTCACGCTCTTTGCCGGTCCGTTCATGAACGTGCTGCTCGCCTTCATCCTGCTCATCGTCATCTTCTGCGGCATCGGCCTGACCGTTGCCTCGACGACGCTTGGCGATGTCGTCGAGGGCAGTCCTGCACAGGAAGCGGGTTTGCGGGCGGGTGATACCATCGTCGCCATTGACGGCACCGACGTGCCCGATTGGCAGACGTTGTCCACCGTCATCGCCGGACTTGCGCCGGGCGAGACGATAGATGTCACCTACGAACGCGATGGACAGACGACGAGCACGACGCTCATCGTCGGGATGGACGAGAACGGCTCGCCGCGCCTCGGCATATACGCGGGACAGGAGCAGTATCGTCTGCCGATTGGCCAGGCGCTGACCGCGTCATGGGATTATCTCGTCCTCACCGTGCAGGGCTACCTTAGCCTCTTCAATCCCTCCACGGCGGGCGAGACGCTCAGCCAGTCGACCTCGGTCGTGGGTATTGCTGTCATGAGTGAGCGGGCGGCGTCCGCCGGGATCGTGCCGCTGCTCTTCATCATCGCGATTGTGTCGCTGTCGCTTGCCGTCGTGAACCTGCTGCCCTTGCCGCCGCTCGATGGTGGGCGCATTCTCATCGAGATTATCCAGCGCGTTACGCATCGCGCGGTGCCGGCGCGCGTCGTCAATGCGATTACCTTCATCGTCATCGCGCTGCTACTCGTTTTGTTCGTCTTCCTGGTGCGGCAAGACATCGTCAATTTCTTTCTGAAGGGGTAGCTCATGGACTTCAAAACGCCTCGTAACGCGTCGCGTCGCGTGCATGTCGGCAACGTGCCGATCGGGGGAGGGGCGCCTGTCAGCGTCCAGTCGATGACCAACGTCCCGATGATTGATGGTCCGGACGGCCCGTGGCTTGACGTTGAGGGCAACCTCGCACAGATCGGGCGTCTGGCCAGTGCCGGTTGCGAGATTGTGCGCGTCGCCATTCCCAATCGCGCCTCGATCGCGCGTTTCGGACAGGTCGCGGAGGCAAGTCCGCTGCCCGTCGTTGCCGATGTGCATTTCGATTATCAGATTGCGGTGGGAGCTTGTCATGAGCATGCGGCGGGTTTGCGCATCAATCCGGGCAACATCGGTGCCATGAACAAGGTCGATGCGGTCATTGAGGCGGCGGGGGAGGCTGGTATTCCCATCCGCATCGGCGTCAACGCAGGCTCGCTCGAGGACGCCCTTGCTGCGCGTGACGATCTCACCCAAGCAGAGAAGCTCACGCTCTCAGCCGAGGGTTTTGTCGAGCATTTTCTGGATCGGGGATTCAAGAATATCGTCGTCTCGGCCAAGGCGCACGACGTGATGACGACCGTGGACGCGTATCGGAGCCTTTCGCAGAGCTTGCCCGAGGTGCCACTGCACATCGGCGTCACGGAAGCCGGCGGTGTGCGCCAGGGTACGATTAAGTCTGCTGCAGGACTTGGCATGCTGCTTGCCGAGGGTATCGGCGACACCATGCGCGTCTCGCTCACGGCCGACCCCGTCGAGGAGATTGCCGTGGCCTTCGACATCCTCTCCGCCGTCGACGTGCGCCGTTGCAAGCCGGAGATCGTATCCTGCCCCACGTGTAGCCGCTGCCAGGTCAACCTCATCCCCATCGCCGACGAGGTCACGCGCCGTCTTTCGACGATCAACAAGCCGCTCAAGGTCGCGGTCATGGGCTGCGTTGTCAACGGTCCGGGTGAGGCGCGTTTCGCGGATGTGGGCGTGGCCTGCGGGCGCGATGAGGGCGTGCTTTTCGCGCATGGTGAGAAGCTGCGTCGCGTGCCCGTCGATTCCATCGTCGACGAGCTATTTGCGCTCATAGAGAAGCTGTAGGGGAGGACAC